>Ga0114982_1000041_pt1 | contig 60846 bp, 42 predicted proteins | sample Shrwel_input2_FT_FD_87183 | JGI IMG/M metagenome (GOLD analysis project Ga0114982, IMG submission 87183) | Subsurface microbial communities from deep shales in Ohio, USA - Utica-3 well 1 S input2 FT | ecosystem: Environmental > Aquatic > Deep subsurface > Shale gas/oil reservoir > Produced... | reverse complement strand
GAGATACATTATCGAAAAATAATAATATAGAAGAAGATCTATCTCTATTAATTAATGGTAATAAATCATTATTTAAAAGTACCCAAAAAGCAATTAGCGATTCAATAGCTGTTGCGGTAGGAAACAAAAGTTTTGATAATCCTGTAAATGGAAAAGTAGTAATTGATATGAGAACTGTTCCTATAGTGAAATTTAAATCTGAAGTTTTTTCTGATAACGGAAAACAAACAGTGTATAAAGTTTTACTTAAAAATAATTTTTCATATCTTTTGGAGGATCCTGTAGAATGGAAAATACATGATGAAACCAAAACTATAACTTCTTATTTATGCAGAAAAGCAACAGGTAAATACAAAAATAGGAACTACATCGTTTGGTTTACAGAAGCTATTCCTATTCCAGATGGTCCTTATGTTTTCAAAGGTTTACCTGGTTTAGTTGTAGAAGTTTACGACACATTAGATTATAATCATTTTTCTATGATAAGTTTTAAAAAAGTAGAAAAACCAATAATTCTAATGAAAGATGTATTTTCTACAAAATATTCTACTTTTTTTGAGACAAGAAAAAACTTTTTGGATAATCCGGCTGCAATATTATCTAATCAGACTAATATAAATCTAAGTTCTTCGGCTGTTTCGAAAATAAATACTAATTCAAAATATTTTAATAATTATATAGATTAGATTTATGCTTATTGCACTTTGTCCACTATTTATTTATGTAATAGGATTCAGAGTAGTCCAATTACAAACTGCAATAAAACAAAAAAAGAATGTTTTTTTTGAAGCTGTCTTTTTGACGGTTACGATACTGTTAGTTCTTCTGTTTGTATATATTTTAAAAACAAAGTTTTAATGTATCTTTGGAACTAATTATAAAACCAGAATAGAAATATTCTGGTTTTTATATTTTAATTAACGTAAACTGTTTGTAAGTTCATTCCCGAATAATTAATTTTGAAAAAAATATCATTTGAACCCAACCATTTCTATTGTTGTTGCTATATTTAACCGAAGAGACGAGCTTTTTGAGCTTCTCAATTCTCTTACTTTTCAGACTGATAAAGCGTTTGAAATCATTATCGTAGATGACGGTTCCTTGATTGATCTGAAACCAACAATTGGTAATTTCGACGGAGTTTTAGATATTAAATATTTTAGAAAGGATAATTCTGGTCCAGGTTTGTCGAGAAATTACGGTTCAAAAAGAGCTTCCAACGAGTGGCTTGTTTTTGTAGACAGCGATGTGATTGTTGAGAAAGATTATATTGAAAATATTAAAAAATCTATTCTTACTGTTCCGTGTGACGCTTTTGGAGGTGCAGATAAAGCGCACCGTGGTTTTAATCTAATGCAGAAAGCAATTTCATATTCCATGACTTCAGTTTTTACAACCGGAGGAGTAAGAGGAAACAAAAAAGCGGTTTCAAAATTTCAGCCCAGAAGTTTTAACATGGGAGTGAAAAAGGAAGTTTTTGAGAAAGTAGGCGGTTTTTCTGAAATGCGAATTGGTGAAGATCCGGATCTTTCGATGACGCTTTGGGAAAATGGTTTTACAACAGCTTTTTTTGATACGATTGCGGTGTATCACAAGAGAAGAGTAGACTTTGGTAAATTTTCAAAACAGGTATTTCAGTTTGGTTGTGCAAGACCGATTCTCAATCAAAGACATCCCAAATATGTCAAAATTTCTTTTGCGTTTCCAACCTTATTTTTATTGGGATATGTTTTAGGGTTTATTGAATATTTTATTTTAGGACGTGGTGTTATTCTTGCGTTTTACGGATTGTATACTTTCATGGTGTTAATTCATGCGATGATTGTAGCCAAAAATATTGCGATTGCAGGAATGGCTGTTATTTCCACTTACATTCAAATGTTTTCCTATGGTTACGGCTTTTTAAAATCCTGGATTTTGCTAAATGTTTTCAGAATGAAGCCTGAAAACGCATTTCCAAAACATTTTCATAGATTTTAAATCTACTTTTATTTTGAATGATGAACGATCATTTTTTTTGTCGCAAAGTTTTTTTTGTCGAAGTCTTATTTTAGAAAGATAAGGCAATGAATTGCTTCGCAAGCTTGAACATTAGCTTCATCTAATCAACTTGTTGATTTATCTTTGCTCCTTAAAAAATAAATGATAAAATTTAATCTTTGCGTTAAAAAACAGTAGAAAAATATGAATGTTCATTTTATTATTACACAAAATCAGCAGTCATTTTTTCATTGACTTAGTCGAATTTTCGATTTCCGAAGAAATCTAAACAAACTGAAAATGCATGAAGTTTAGATTCCTACGGAATGACAAACGAACCGTTAAAATTAATAATTATAACTATTAATTACAGATAATCATGAAAACAAATGCTGTTGAATTTCAACAGCATTTTCAATTAAGATGTAAAAATAGTTTCATGGTGTAGAACGCCTGTTTTCATCATGCATTCCTTCATTTTTTGATAGGTTCTTTCGATGTCGTGGTCGAGACCTATAGAAAATCGTATGAGTCCGTCAGAAATTCCCATTTCTTCGCGTTCTTCTTCAGGTATTTCGGATGAGGTAGAACTTCCGGAACAAGAGAATAATGTTTTATAGAATCCTAAACTTACGGCTAAATATCCAAGATTTTCCTGCTGCATCATTTCCATCAGTTCGTTGGCTTTGTCGGTTGTTCCCGCATCAATAGTGAGAAGTCCGCCAAATCCGTATTCTTCGTGCATCATGCTCTTCATTAAGTCATGATTTTTGTGAGATTTAAGACCGGGATAAGAAACTTTAAGTCCATCATTCTCAAATCTTTCCGCAAGATACATTGCATTGTAGCTGTGTTGCTTCATTCTGATGTGAAGCGTTCTGAGGTTTTTCAGAATACTTGCAGAACGAAAACTGTCCATTGTTGGACCCAAAAGCATACAGGCTCCATTATTTACATTTTTGGTAGCATCAATAAATTCCTGAGTTCCACAATAAACTCCGCCAACCGTATCACTGCTTCCGTTGATAAATTTAGTTAAACTGTGGATCACAATGTCTGCTCCTAAAAGAGTAGGGGAAATGGAAAGCGGAGAAAAAGTATTGTCTACGATAAGTTGTAAATCATGTTTCTTACATATTTCTGAAAGTTTTCTAAGATCTGCCACTTCAAGAAGAGGATTGCTTACACTTTCGCAATAAATGATTTTTGTATTAGGCTGAATAGAGTTTTCAATAGCTTCAAAATTATTGATGTCTACAAAACTGGTTTCAATCTGAAAAGGCGGAAGAAAGTTTTTAAGGAAAGCATAAGTTCCTCCGTAGATTGTACGGCTGGAAATTATGTGATCCCCACTTTTACAAACCTGCATCAAAACAGAAGTTATCGCACCCATTCCTGAAGCGGTAACATTGGCTGTTTCTGTATTTTCCATTTTTGCCAATGCCTGAGAAAGGTAAAGATTCATCGGAGAAGAATGTCTCGAATAAAGATAACAACCTTCTGCGTTTCCTTCAAATGTATCAAACATCGTCTTGGCAGACAAAAAAGTGTAGGTAGAACTGTCTGAAATTGATGGGTTTACTCCTCCAAATTCTCCAAAATATTGCAAATCCTGTATTTCGTTTGCGGCATTGAAATGATTCATGATTTTTTTGTTTTAAAAATGAATCTTTTCGATATTTATTACAAACAAAATGATTAAATTTAGTTTTTAAATCTATTTAATTTAATTAAGATAGAAAAAATGTTTACTATATTTGAGTTTGATAAACTTTAACCAAAAATATTTCCATGCAATTTGACGAAACAGACAAAAAATTGTTGCTTTTTCTGCAACAGGATGCTAAACAAACAACCAAAGAGCTTTCTTACAAACTTGGTTTGTCTGTTACTGCAGTTTATGAACGTGTGAAAAAGCTTGAAAACAATGGAGTGATTTCAAAATATGTAGCCATTCTGGATAAAACAAAAATTGACAGAAATTTTATCATACTTTGTCATGTGAAATTAATTCAGCACAAGAAAGAATATGTAATGCAGTTTGAAAAAGAAGTGATGAATCTGCAGGAAGTCATCGAATGTTTTCATGTAAGCGGTGATTACGATTATATCCTGAAAATCTGCGTGAAAGACATGGAAGATTACAGAAATTTCATGCTTACAAAACTGACAACTTTACAGCATATTGCGAGTACTCACAGCTCTTTTACGATCTCTGAAGTAAAAAACACAACCGAAATTACTTTATAATAAACGTATTTAAACTAAAACTCCATTTTTAGACATAATAGGATCTGGAAGTTCTGTTTCTCCTGCCATTTGTAAAAGATCTGTCTCAATGCTTCGGCAGATTGATAACATCGGAATGTCAAACATTAATCCTTCAAAAGGATTTTCAGAATAATCTCCTACCAATTCCATGATGATGTAAATCCACCCTATAGTAATGCAAAACGGAATAGAAGCCCAAATTCCGTAATCACCCAGTTTAGCAAATTCATTTACCAATCCTAAAGGAAGCAGCATGATGAAGATAATATTAAATACAAAAGCTGTACTCGCAAACTGTCTCGGTAATGGAAATTTTTTTATTCTTTCCGCCTGTCCTTGAAGAGTATAGAATTCATTAAGACAATCTTGTAGCTGTATTTGGTTAAACTCTGAGATTGCCTTCATGTTTTTCAATTCGTTAACATCTTTGGCTTGCTGAGCAATAAGGTAAGTAGCAAAATTTTTATATTGTGGTTGAAGTTCTACCTCTTCTTCAGATAAATATTTGTTGAGAAAAATAGAAGTTCGTCCATAATCGGGGAATCCTGCTTTTATCAGTCGATTGCGTTTTAGATCTGTATTTTTTAATTGATCTTCTTCTACTTTTATATGTTCCCATTCCGAAGGAACCAAAAGTTGCTCACGGAAAGTATACATCCATGCAATATGTCGATAAATGATCTTTTTTCGGCGGTCTTCCAGATCAAATTTTCCCAATTCTTCATTTGGAGTTTCAAATGCATAAACCATTGAGCCAAAAGATCTGCTGGAATTTACAATTCCTCCCCAGATTTTTCTGGCTTCCCACAATCTGTCGTATGCCTGATTGTTTTTAAAACCCACCAAGAAAGCTTCTGCAGTACCAATTAATGCAACAGGAACCCACGGAATTACCATCCATTGCCAATTGAAGTAATGAAAAAGTACAGCAATTAATGTACACCACAAAGAAATTATAATTAAATGAAATCCTGATAAATTGAGTACCTGTCTGTAATTGACGTATTTTGTGGTGATCATGTAAGGTGAATATTTTGTACAAGTTTATAAAAAATAAAAGAATAAGCACAAAAAAACCTCTAAAATTTTAGAGGTTTTGATATTTAATATTTCAACATTTCGTCGATTTTCTTCGTGAGTTTTTCAGCATTCGGAAGCATTTCTTTTTCTAAAATTAAATTAATAGGAACTGCAGGTGTATCAAGCGATCCCATTGTTTCTACAGGAGCATCAAGATATTTGAAGCAGTTTTTAGAAATTCGGTGTGCGAAAGCTTCCGCGAAAGAGTTGTTTAATTGTTCTTCAGTCAGAACAATACACTTTCCGTGAGCTTTTACTCTTTCGAAAACCAATTCTTCATCCAAAGGAATGATGGTTCTCAGATCAATTACTTCCACTTTGCCGCCGAAGTTTTTCACGGCTTCTTTTGCCCAGTAAACTCCCATTCCGTAAGTAATAACGACAACGGTGTTACCTTTTTTAATTTCATTTTCGTCAGCTTCAATGATAACTTTTCCTTTTCCGAAAGGTAAAATATAATCTTCAGCAGGCTCAATGGTTTTAGCGTCTTCCGTACCCGGAACTTTGCTCCAGTACAGACCTTTATGTTCCAACATCACAACCGGATTCGGGTCGTAATAAGCTGCTTTTAATAATCCTTTGAAATCAGCAGCATTACTTGGATAAGCGATTTTAATTCCTTTGATATTGGCTAAAATACTTTCTACACTTCCGCTGTGATAAGGACCGCCTCCTCCGTAAGCACCAATCGGAACTCTAATGATATTGCTTACCGGAAATTTTCCGTTACTTAAATAATTTGATTTTGAAATTTCTGTAATTAACTGGTTGATTCCCGGATAAATATAGTCGGCAAACTGAACCTCAACAATCGGTTTTAATCCAACTGCGCTCATTCCTGTTGTAGAACCTATGATATAAGCTTCCTGAATGGCTGTATTGAAAACTCTTTTGCTTCCGAATTTTTTTCCCAAAGTTACCGTCTCACGAAAAACACCGCCGATTCTTTCGCCAACATCCTGTCCGTAAAGCAGTGCTTCAGGATGCTTCCACATAATTTCCTGAATTGCGTGTATCGCTGCATCCACCATTACAATTTTTTCGCCACCTTCCGGTTCGCGGTTTCCCAATTCTTCTGTAATCGGAGTGGGTGCAAAAATATGTTGCATTACTGTTTCAGGTTTCGGATCTTCCGCATTCTGAGCCATTTCAAATGCTTCTTCGGCTGCTAATCTTGCTTTTTTGGTGATTTGTTTTAATAATTCTTCATCAGCTCCAGATTCCAGCAATTGATTTCTCAGAATTTCTCCCGGATCTTTCGCTCTATGTTTCGTTAAATCTTCCTCATCTCTGTAAAATTCTCTTCTTACACCAGAAGTATGATGACCAATTAAAACTGTTTTTGCACAAACAACTAAAGGTTTTCTTTCTGCTCTTACAAAATCAACAGCTTTTTTCATTACCTCAAAGCTTTCGGTAAAATTGGTTCCGTCAACTCTCATTCTTCCTAAACCTTCAAATCCGGCTACGAAATCATAAGCATCGCAAGTTCTTGCCTCTTCTTTAGTTACAGAAATTCCCCATTCATTATCCTGCACCAAGAAAATAATAGGAAGCTGATGTAAAGCAGCAAACTGTAAAGCTTCACTTACTTCTCCTTCTGTCACAGAATTGTCTCCTAAACTACAAACTACAACCGGATTATTTTCAAATTGCTCTAAATTAAAATCCTGAATATATTTAATTCCCTGTGCAACTCCGGTTGTAGGAATGGTTTGCATTCCCGTTGCCGAACTTTGATGAATAATTTTTGGCATCGATTCATTTCTGCTCGATGGATGAGAATAATACGATCTTCCGCCGGAAAAAGGATCATCTGCTTTTGCTAGAAGTTGAAGCATTAACTGATAAGGTTCAAACCCAATTCCCAACAAAATACTTTCGTCTCTGTAATATGGAGAGACCCAGTCTTCTTTTGTTAACTGATAAGCTGTTGCTAATTGAATGGCTTCGTGACCTCTTGAAGTACTGTGTACATATTTGCAAACATTTCTGTTTTCTTCATAGATGTCTGCCATTGCTTTGGCAAGCATCATATGGTTGTAAGCTTTAAGTAAAATATCCTGAGAAACTTTTCCGTGAAGTGTATTTTCCATAGAAAGCAAAGATAAACATATTTTGGATTTTTAGAAATATTTACCTAACAATTGATAGGTGTTGTTTTAATTCTTTGATTTTTAATTTTTTAAATGCTGGTTTTTATATTTAAATGTGAATTTTTTATAAAAATATGATGCAGTTTATAGTTATTTTCAATATGCAAAAATTGATGAAAAACAATAAAATTGCAGTAACTTTACAGACTATTTTGTCACTAAAAGTTAAAAAAAATACATGTATTTAGTTTTTGACACAGAAACCACAGGTTTACCAAAGAATTTCAACGCACCATTATCAGATTCTGACAATTGGCCAAGAATGGTTCAGATTGCATGGCAACTGCATGATGATAATGGTAATTTGATTGAAAATCAAGATTATATCATAAAACCGGAAGGGTATGATATTCCCTTCAACGCTGCAAGAATTCACGGGATTACAACCAAAATCGCCAATGAAGAAGGTCGTGATCTTAAAGAAATTTTAGAAGAATTTGCCAAAGTTTTAGAAAGAGTAAGAGTTGTTTCCGGACACAATGTTGAGTTCGATTACAATATTGTTGGTGCAGAATTTTTCAGAAAAAATATCAAAGACAATCTTCAGGAAAAGCCAAAAGCAGATACCATGATTCTGGGAACAGATTATTGTCAGCTCGGTGGTGGAAGAGGAGGAAAGTACAAATCTCCAAAATTGGAAGAACTGTACGGAAAACTTTATGGTCATAAGTTTGATGAAGCGCACAATGCTGCAGCCGACGTAAATGCAACGGCTCAGGTTTTCTTTGAAATGATGCGTATCGGAATTATTCCTGCCGAAGTTTTAAAAACATCTGAAGATCAGTTGGCGTATTTTAAAACATTGCACCCTGACCCGATAAAACCTTTCGGAATTATCATCAGAAGACAGGTTGCAGATTTTAACAATAAGAAAAAACAATCTGATGTAGGAAGCATTGATGATATTGATTTAGGAAAATACTTCAATTTTGATAATAAAAGTGTTTTTTCTACTTTAACAGCAACTTCAAGCATTGCAGATTTAATTAAGAAAGCAACAGAAGACAATTTTCCTGCTGTAGGAATGGTAGATTTGGGAAACATGATGGGAGCTTTCAAGTTTGTTTCCGCAGTGGAATCTACCAATTCTGACCGTTCAAAAAAGCATAAAGAATATTTAGCTAAAAAACAGGAAGCTGAAGAAAACGAAACCGAGTTTAATGAAACTGAGCCCGTTTCCGAACCTCTAATTCCTGTTGTCGGGTGTGAATTTTTTATCTCAGACCGATACGAACAAAAGCAATTTACCAAAGACGATCCCGACAGAAGAACCCAGGTTGTTTTGTTGGCGAAAGATTTTAACGGATATAAAAACTTAGCAAAACTTTCGAGTATTGGTTTTCTTAAAGGGTTCTACTTTGGTGTTCCCAGAATCAGCCGTGAAGTAATTGCTGAATACAATGAAGGACTGATTGCTTTAACTTCCGGTATCAACGGAGATATTCCTGATGCGATTTTAAATACCGGTGAGCAAAAAGGGGAGGAGCTTTTCAAATGGTGGAAAGATACTTTTGAAGATGATTTTTATGTTCAGATTCAGAATCATAAACTTCCGGAAGAAGAGCATTTGAATGATATACTTTTACATTTTGCAGATAAATACAATGTTAAAATTTTAGCTCAAAATCAAACCTATTATACTAATAGAGATGATTCTAATATTCAGGATATTGTAAGCTGTATTAAAGATGGTGAAAAACTGACAACTCCTGTCGGGAAAGGTTTTGGTAAGAGACGAGGATTGGCTACAGGAGAATATTATATTAAAAATGCTCATGAAATAAAAGAAGCTTTTTTAGCTTATCCAGATGCTTTTGATGCGTATGAAGAATTTACAGCTAAATTCAGTCCGTATACATTAAAAAGAGATGTACTTCTACCAAAATTTGATATTCCTGAAGAATTTATTCATTCAGAAGATGATTTAGATGGCGGAAAACGTGGCGAAATGGCATATTTGACGCATTTGACTTACGAAGGAGCCAGAAAAAGATATGCAGATACAGGAATTACCGATGAAATAAAAGAACGTCTGGATTTTGAGTTGGAAGTAATTGCCAATACAGGTTATCCGGGTTACTTTTTGATTGTTCAGGATTTCTGTAATGAAGCAAGAAAAATGGGAGTTTGGGTTGGTCCTGGTCGTGGATCTGCAGCGGGTTCTGCGGTTGCATATTGTACGGGAATTACCAATGTAGATCCTATCAAATATGATTTACTATTCGAGAGATTCCTGAATCCGGAAAGGGTTTCGATGCCCGATATTGATATTGACTTTGATGATGAAGGTCGTGATAAAATCATCAAATGGGTGGTTGAAAAGTATGGTAAAAATCAGGTTGCACAGATTATTACTTATTCGGTTTTGGGTGGTAAATCTGCTATTAAAGATGCAGGACGAGTTTTAGACCTGCCTATTCCTGATACCAATAATATTGCCAAATTAATCCCGCCAAGTCCGGGAATGAACATTGCGAAAGCTTTGTCTAAATATGATAAATTAAAACCGGAAGAGCAAATGCTGGTTGACGAAATGAAATTCGTTTTAAACAGTCCGGAAGATCCCCGTCACGATGTTTTAGCAAGTGCTAAAAAAATGGAAGGTTGCATCCGAAATACAGGAATTCACGCTTGTGGTGTGATTATTACTCCGGAAGATGTGAGTAATCTGGTTCCTGTGACGATTGCTGCAAAAGATGCAGATATTCTGGTGTCACAGTTTGATAACTCTGTAGCTGAAAGTGCAGGACTTTTGAAAATGGACTTCTTGGGTCTTCGTACTTTAACAATTATTAAAGATGCTTTAAAACTAATAAAACAAAGACACAATGTAGATATTGATCCGGATACGATTCCACTCGATGATGCCAAAACGTATCAGTTGTTTAAAGAAGGAAGAACAGTGGGGATTTTTCAGTACGAAAGTCCGGGAATGCAAAAATATATGCGAGAGCTAAAGCCAACAGTTTTTGCAGATTTAATTGCCATGAATGCATTGTATCGTCCTGGTCCAATTAAATATATTCCGAACTTTATCAATAGAAAACATGGTATTGAAGAGATTATTTACGATTTAGAAGAGACAAAAGAACATCTTGAAGAAACATACGGAATTACAGTTTATCAAGAGCAGGTAATGCTTCTGTCTCAAAAACTGGCAAACTTTACCAAAGGTGAAGCCGATACTTTGAGAAAAGCAATGGGTAAAAAACAGATTGATGTTCTTAATAAAATGTACCCGAAATTTATTGAAGGCGGAAGAAAAAATAACCTGAACGAAGAAAGATTAGAAAAAATCTGGAATGACTGGAAAGCCTTTGCCGAATATGCTTTTAACAAATCTCACTCTACCTGTTATGCTTTAATTGCTTACCAAACAGCCTATCTTAAAGCAAATTATCCCGCAGAATATATGGCGAGTGTAATGAGTAATAACATTAACAATACAGATTCTATCACCATGTTTATGGAGGATTGTAAAAGTATTGGAGTAGACGTTTTGGGTCCCGATGTCAATGAATCTCAATATAAATTTTCTGTAAACGAAAAAGGGCAGATTCGTTTTGGATTGGGAGCGATAAAAGGAATTGGGGAAGGTCCGAGTGAAGCCATTACAAAAGAAAGAGCCAATGGAAGATTTAAAAATATTTACGATTTCTTTGAAAGGATACTGCCTTCTCAAATGAATAAAAGAGTAGCGGAAAGTTTGGTTTTGGCAGGTGCTTTTGATGAATTTAATGCTTATCACAGAGGTCAGTATTTTGATATTGATATGTCAGGAAGAACCAATCTGGAACGTCTTATTCGATATGGGCAAAGCTTCCAGGAAAGTAAAAATGAGATGGAAAATTCTCTTTTTGCAGATTTTGCAGATGAAGTACAAATAGAACAGCCAAAATTAGCCCCTTGTCCGGAATGGCCAAATATGCATAAGCTGAATAAAGAAAAAGAAATTATCGGTTTCTATCTTTCTGCGCATCCTTTAGATGAGTTTAAATATCATTATCAATTTATGCAAGGTAAACTTTCTAAAAAAGCTGTATTAGAAAAAGAAGATGAGGTAAAAGTAGTAATTGATGAAGTTCCTATTTTGGAAGTTGATGATAAAGAAGCGATAGACATTACCGAAATTGTTTCTGATGATATTGTAGCAGGAGAAGAAGAAATCATCGAAGAAGTGACCAAAAAAGCAGAGCCAAAAGGGAATTTTGGGTTCTTAAATCTTGATGAGGTGGATGCTTTTAAGGAACAGGCTTTTGCAAATAAACCTGCAGAACTGTTTGAAGAAAAAAAGAAAGACTGGAAAACGCTTCAGAAAGAAAGGGAAAATGGTGGCCCCGGAAAAGAATATACTGTAGCGGGTTTGATTACAGAATACAGAGTGCAGGATGGTTTTAAAAGTGGTGAAAAAGTTGCATTCCTTACACTGGAAGATTATTCTGGTTCTTATTCTTTCCGTTTGGGAGATCGGGATTATATGCGTTTGAAAGAAAAATTGGAAGTTCAGCGTTTTGTTATTCTGAAAATAAAATATGCTCAGGTAAAAGACGGACGTGTTTTTGTAAATGTGGTTGATGTGATTGAGCTTCAGGAAGCATTTGAAAAATTTGCGAAGAGTATTTCTTTAGTAATGGATATTATGGATTTCCGAAAAGAAGACCTTGAATTTTTTCGAAATGTTCTCGATCAGAATAAAGGAGATCAGAAGTTTAAATTTTTCATAAAAAATTCTGAAGAAGATTCTCATATTGAGTTACAATCTATGAAATATTCTGTTGATTTGAATGGAAATCTGATACAGGAAATACAATTATTAAATAAATACGAGTTTTATCTCAATTAATTTTTTTAAAAATAATGATCTAAGTGGCTTTATGCCACTTTTTTTGTTTGTACTAATAATAAATTAAGGTTATGTAATATAATCTTTTAGGTGTGAATTATGCTAGTTTATTTATATATTTATTTGATAATCAGATTGTTGTAGTTTTAAGTATAAATAAGTTCGTTAAATAATTAAATGTTTGTTTAATAAATATTCAATTATTCTTTGATTTTGGTATAATGTGTATAAAAAATTAAGACTTTTTTTGATTTGTATTATAAATATTTAGTAATTTCACCCTCTAATTTTAATTTAACTAAGTATGAAAAAAGTTTTACTCACATGCATGTTGGCTCTCAGTTTGGGAGTCTCTGCACAGGTGGGGCCACCACAGGCGACAAACCCCAATACCAATAATGGATATGGGTTTGCACAAACTTCAGGAACATACGTTCCTTTATCTGCAAGCCGAACTGTATGGCAATCGGGTACAGCACTTGCAACAGATGCAGTTTCACCCGCAGTAACTTTACCTTTTAATTTTAGGTATAATGCGAGAACTTATAATAGTATTTTTATCAGTAATAATGGATTTATTACTTTTGGAAGTCCTACTACAGCATCTACCTATACAGTGTTGTCAACAGATCTTACAACTGTAGGTAATATTTTTGATGGAGCTGTAGCGGGTTTTGCGGTAAATTTAAAAAATGCAAATACAACAACTTCGGAAATTTCATATGAAACAGTAGGCTCCAAATTTATTATACAGTTTACTGATTTACAAGGCAACTCTGCTTCCGCAGCACAGCTTGTAAGTTTTCAGATGCAATTAGATTCTTCTAATAATAGTATTTCGATTGTGTATGGTAATTGTGCTTCAGGAACTGCTACTTTAACTGGACAAGTTGGTTTGAAAGGAGCTGAAAGTTCAGATGTTAATAATAGAACAGGAACTAACTGGACTACTACGGCAATAGGTACATCAAATTCAAGTTCTTGTACTTTGGGATCTACCGGAACTACTACTATTCCTGCTTCAGGTCTTACTTTCACGTTTACTCCAGGTACATGGTTGGCTAGTCCGACAACTTATGCTACTCTTCCTTTCACAGAAAACTTTTCAACATGGGTTAATGGTAATTCAACGGCAGACTTGCCAAATGCAGGATATTGGAGATCTTGGCCATCAAGAGGGGATAATTCTTGGAGAGCAAGCGATACTACGATAACTGGATTTACAACAAGCTCTGGTTGGACTAGTGTTTCAGGAGGAGCTACTACAGCTACGCCTGCTGTTGCACCTACTGCAAGATTCCATTCATATAACACAATCGGTGTTGCAGGATATATGGATCTTTATGTAAACCTTTCTGGGGGCGGTGTTGGTAATAGAGTAATTGCCTTTGATTACATTAATACTTCAGGGACTGATAAGTTAGATGTTTTGCTGTCGACTGATGGAGGAGTTACTTTTACTAATATTGGAAGTTCTTTAGGTGTTGCAGCTACTTGGGGAAATAGATCATTCACAACTAGTTCTACTTCTTCTTCAGCAATTGTAAGACTTTTAGCAACTGGAGATAATGGTTCAACAGATATTCAAGTTGATAATTTAACAATTACTGTTTCTACCTTACCACCTGTTTGTACTAGTATTTCTACTCCAGCGAATGCTGCAACGGCAGTTTCTGCTACCCCAACAATTACTTGGGCAGCTGCATCTGGTGCTACTAGCTATTTAGTTAATTTAGGAACAACACCAGGAGGAACAAATGTTATGAACGGAGTAGATGTAGGTAACGTTACAACCTATACAATTCCAACAGGAACGCCTTTGAATTATTCTACGCAATATTATATTACAATATTACCTAAAAATGATTTTGGAACAGCTACTGGCTGTACGGAAACTAGCTTTACTACTGCTGTAATACCTTGTCCTTCAGTGGTAACTCCTTTAGCGGGTGCGGCTAATGTCGCTTTAAGTCCAACTATTACTTGGAATGCTGTTACCGGAGCAACAGGATATAGATTGACAGTAGGAACGACTACGGGTGGTACGGATATTGTAAATAATATAGACTTAGGAAATGTGTTATCATATACATTTACATCACCTTTGTCAGTTGCAACAAAATATTTTTATAAAGTAAATGCTTACAGTGGTTCATCGGTGTCTGCTTCTTGTGTTGAGAGAAATTTTACTACGGCTTGTAATACGGTTGCTGCTTTTTCTGAAAATTTTGATACAACGGCAGCAAATGCATTGCCAAATTGTTGGTCAAAAGTAGGTGCTACAGGATCTGTTTATGCACAAGCAAGTACGGTAATTAGTTCACCTAATAATCTATATATTTATTCTTCAAGTACTACTGATATCGCAATGGCTGCAATGCCACCTTTGAGTACATTACAATCAGGAACATATAGATTAAAATTTAAAGCAAGATCTAATTTTACTACAGGTGGTATTATCCAAGTGGGGTATCTTACTAATTCGGCAGACCAATCAACATTTACATCATTGGCTTCATTTACCACAACAAGTATTACAGCGATTGATAATTTCGTTTTAAACAATGTGACTGCTCCTACTGGAGTTACTACTTTAGCATTCAGACATACTGGAAGTCCTGCTAATAGCGTATTGATTGATGACGTAGTTTATGAGCTAATGCCTTTGTGTACAGATCCTACTGCTGTTACAGTTTCGGCTGTTACATCATCATCTGCTACAATAGGATGGACCGCTCCTGCTACTGCTCCTGCTAACGGATATGAATATTATTATTCTACTTCAAGCACAGCACCAACGGCTTCGACTGTGGCTTCGGGTACAAGTACAACAGTTAGCGTATCATTACCTAGTTTAACTCCTGCAACAGTTTACTACGTTTGGGTTCGTTCTGTTTGTTCTACGACTGAAAAAAGTATATGGTCTACTGTGGCAACATTTACAACAGCTTGTAACTCAACAAATATTCCTTATACATTAGATTTTGAAACCGTAACTGTTCCAGCTTTACCGTTATGTACATCAGTGATAAATGATGGTGTTGGAAATGTTTGGAATACTTATAGTCTTGCGTCTTCAGGATTTACAGGAAAAGTATTGAATTATACGTATAATTCGGCAAGTGCTGCAAATACATGGTTCTTTACACAAGGAATCAACTTAACTGCAGGTACTAGTTATAGAATAAAATATAAATATGGTAATGCAAGTGGTACAACTTATCCTGAAAAACTAAAAGTTGCATACGGTACTTCTGCTACAAGTGCAGCTATGAGTAATTTATTGGCTGATTATCCTAATGTAAACAATACCACAGCAAACAGCGTATTTGTAGACTTTACTCCGACCACAACAGGTGTTTACTATTTTGGTTTTCAAGCGTATTCTGCTGCTGATATGAACAGGTTGTACGTGGATGATATCAATGTTGACATCACCCCATTGTGTACTGAACCAACAGCGGTTGCGGTTTCTGCAATTACCACAAATAGTGCTACACTAGCTTGGACTGCTCCTGCTCCTGCTCCTACAGGTGGGTATGATGTTTATTATAGCACTAATAATACAGCTCCAACTGCTGCTACAACGCCTACATTAAACGTAGCAACTGCAACGACACCTTTGTCTCCACTTGCTTCGGCAACTACTTATTATGTATGGGTGAGATCTAATTGTGGATCGAGCCAGTCTGTTTGGACATCAATGGTGACATTCACAACATTGGCTCCTCCACCAGCTAATGACAACTGTGGCACTCCTACAGCAATTACGCCTGGTGCGACTTTTGCTCAAAACCCTGTAACAGGAACTACGATAGGTGCTACATTAACATCTGACGCTACTGCTACAACAGCTTGTCAAACAACAAGGTTTGCTGATACTTGGTATTCTGTAGTTGTACCTGCAAGTGGGAATATTACTATAGAAACTAAATCAGCGACAGGATCACTTGTTACAGATACTGTTTTAGGAGTTTATACCGGTTCTTGTGGAACTTTAACTTCAGTAGGTTGTGATGACGATAGTTCTACTGACGGTAATTTCTCTCTTTTGAGCTTAACTTCTGCAAATGGAATTACTCCAGGTCAGACCTTATTAATTGGAGTTTGGAATTATAGTGCATCTAATAATGGTACTTTCCAAATTTCAGCTTACGATGCAAGTTTATCAACTTCAGAAACTGCTCAGGTTAAAAACAATGTTACAGTTTATCCAAATCCATTTGCTGATATATTAAATATCTCAGATGTGAAAAATGTAAAATCTGTATCTGTTATTGATATTGCAGGAAGATTAATTAAAACTGTAGAAAAACCAAGTTCAGCTCTTCAATTAGGAGAATTAAAATCTGGTATGTATATAGTTGTTCTTAATATGAATGATGGTTCTAAACAAACAATTAAAGCTATTAAGAAATAAGTTTAAACGTTTCTTTATATTGAAGGTGGTCATTTGACCACCTTTTTTTTGCTTTGAATTGTCATTGTTTTGTTAAAATAATATATTTTTTGTTTTTTCAATAAAATAAAAAGACTTTCATTTGTTAATTAAAAGCAAATTATTTAATTTTAACTATTAATAATAAAATTAATTCTATGAAAAAAACTTATCTTTTAGTACTGCTGTTTTCCGCATTTTGGATGAGCGCACAAACGTATTGTACTCCAAATTATCCTAGTGGTTGTAGCGGGGGAGATCAAATTAATGACTTTACAATTTCTTCGGCAGGTTTTAGTCATTTAGGAACAGGTTGTTCTACCGGATCTTATGGGGATTATTATTCTACGAATACGGTAACTTTATCACCTTCTATACCTTATGGGTTTGAAGTTACTCACGATTACTCTGGTCAATACATTAAAATATGGGCAGATTTTAATAATGATGGAACCTTTGATGAAGCTACTGAATTGATTGGATCTGGTAACAGTGGTACTGCTATGACTACTTCTGGAACTGTAACTGTTCCTTCAACTATAGCAGCTGGAAATTATAGAATGAGAGTGGCTGATCGATGGAATACAGCACCGACATCATGTGACACTGCAGGATATGGTGAAGTACATGATTATAAGTTGACAGTTACTGCACCTCCAACATGTATTGCACCTTCTTCATTGGTTGCATCAGGAATTACAGCTACTTCTGTTACTGTAACGTGGACTGCTCCTTCCACTGTACCTGCTTCAGGATATGATATATTTTATTCTAGTACAGGTGTAATTCCTACTTCTACAACTGTACCGTTGCTTAATTCAACTACTACAAGTGCTACGATAACAAGTTTGACACCGGGAAGCAATTATTGTGTTTGGGTAAGATCCAAATGTACAGCAACCAATGCCAGTAACTGGGTGAATGTTTGTTTGCAAACTAATTGTGTTGCTGCAAATGTACCATATTCATTAGATTTTGAAAGTGCAGTTGTTCCTGCAATGCCTATTTGTACTACGGCTACCAATGTTGGCTCAGGTAATAATTGGGTGATTTCTAACAATCCTGGAAATGGTTTTGTCAATAAAACGTTAACGTATAATTATAATTGGCAGAATGCTGCTAATGCGTGGTTTTATACTCAGGGGATAAATCTTGTGGCAGGCACTACTTACAGAATTAAGTATAGCTATGGTAACAATAGTGATGTTTATTCAGAAAAAATGAAAGTTACCTACGGTACAGCTGCTACTCCTGCATCTCAAACTAATGTATTGCATGATTATACAAATATTGTTAATGTTTTAACACCTGTTTCAGATTTTTATACTTTTACGCCTGCAACAAGTGATGTTTATTATTTCGGATTCAATGTATATTCTGATGCTAATATGTTTAATTTGTATGTTGACGATATTGTGGTAGAAGTAAATCCTAGTTGTGTAGAACCTACAGCAATTACTACAAGTGCAATTACATCTTTTACAGCTACAGCATCTTGGACGGCTCCTGCTACTGCACCAGCAAACGGTTATGAATATTATATTTCAACTTCAAATACTGCGCCTACTGCCACTACGGTTGCTACAGGAACAGCTACAGCTGCTACAGTAAATCTTTCGTCACTGCTTTCTTCAACAACTTATTATATCTGGGTAAGATCAGTTTGTAGTTCTACAACTAAAAGCTCTTGGTCTTCGGCTGCTACATTTACTACTCAGACTTTCTGCCCTACAGTTACAAGTCCTGCAAACGGAATTAGTGGTACTTCATTAACACCAACAATTTCTTGGAATTCTATGACTGGAGCTGCTGGATACAGACTTACTGTTGGTACTACATCAGGAGGGTCAGATGTACTTAATAATGTTGATTTAGGAAATGTTACATCTTATGTTTTCAGCTCTCCATTACTAAATAATACAACTTATTATTATACTGTAAATGCTTATGCAGGAGGATCTGTTTCAAATAACTGTTCTGTAAGAAGCTTTACAACGCAATGTGCTGCTATTACTCCAAGTTACACTAATGATTTTTCAACATTCTCTACTGCATGTTGGAATCAGGCTTCTGGAGGATCTTCAGCTTCAGGATCTTCCGGAGCAACAGCTTATTGGGTTGAAGATGGTTTTGCTAATGTTGGATTCACAGGATCTGCAAAAATCAATCTTTATACTACAGATAGAACAGGTTGGTTGATATCTCCTACATTTAATTTATCAGGAGGTTCTTATACACTAACTTTTGATTATGCAATGACGGCTTGGAATACTACCACTGCTTCTACATTGGGTTCTGATGATAAAATAGAAGTTTTAATGTCGAATAATAATGGTGCTACATGGACTTCAATACAGTCTTGGGATGCCTCTTCGAATATTCCGAATACTTCAACTGCATTTTCTTACAACATTACAGGAGGAACTAACCAAATGAAGTTTGCTATCTACGCAACAGATGGTACGGTGGACGATTTAGCAGATAACGATTTCTTTGTTGATAATTTCGCAATCAATTCTGCTTTATCTACTGTAGAAACTTCAGCTAAAAACAAACTTCAGCTTTATCCTAATCCGTTTGCAGATGTAATTAACATTTCAGATGTCAAGGATGTGAAATCTGTTTCAATTGTAGACGTTTCAGGAAGATTAGTAAAATCTATAGATAAACCAAGTTCAACTCTTCAGCTAAGAGAATTGAATTCAGGAATGTATGTAGTGATACTTAATATGAACGATGGTTCTAAGCAAAATATCAAGGTAATAAAAAAATAATTTTTTATCAATCTTAAATAATAATAGCGATCATTTTGGTCGCTATTTTTTTTATTAATGTTGTGAGTTTTGTTATAAATGTTTTTAGTAATTAAATATGCAATGGTAACTAAATATTGTGTCATATTTTAAGCTAAAAATCGTTAAAATATCATAAATTCGTATTCATATAGTTGAATAGATAATTATGAGAAAAATTTTACTTTTGTGCCTTTTTTTATTAAATATGGCTTTAAATGCCCAGGTTACTTTGGGTGCGGGAAGTACTTCAGTTGGTGTTGCACCAATCAGTACTTATTATGGATATTCGTATGTTCAGCAAATCTTTACAAAAAACGAAATCAATGCGAATGCAGCTGGAAATATCACAGGTTTAAAGTTTTATTTAAGTCCATCTTCAAGTATTGCAAACTCTTCAAGTTGGGTTATCTATTTAGGAACTACTTCAAAAACCACTTTTGCATCAAGCTCAGACTGGATTCCTGTTTCACAACTCACACAAGTTTTTTCAGGAACAGTAACCAGTGTAAATGGAGTGGTGACGATTACCTTTTCAGTGCCTTTTGCCTATAATAACTTAAGTAATCTGGTTGTTGCTGCTAAAGAAAATTCTTCTGGCTATGATGATAATGGTTTTAGCGATGCATTTTACAATTATCCAGCTATTCCTGCCTCAGTTTTATATTACAGGAATGATAATATAAATCCCAATCCTTCATTTCCGCCTATAGGATCTTTTGGTGATGATAAATCTGTGATTACTTTTAATGGTTTAACAGCAAATTCTGCTATTGCTTGTCCGGATGTAATGTATCCTGCTAATAATGCTCAATTTGTTCCTTTATCACCTACACTTCAGTGGAATGCGGTTTCGGGAGCAACTAGCTATAAAGTTTCTATAGGTACAATGGTTGGTGGTTCAGATGTAATAAATCAGCAATCTGTTACTGGCAATAGTTTTACACTTCCTTCTTCGTTGGCTGCAAATACAGTTTATTTTTTAAAAGTAGTTGCAGTGAATGCAACAGGGGAATCGCAAGAATGTTCTTCAGTAATGTTCAGAACGACACCAGGACAGCCAGTAAATGATGAATGTGCCAATGCGGTTACCTTAAGTGTAAATCCTAACGCGATCTGTACTTCTTCTATACAAGGTTATACTTTGGGAGCTACAAATTCAGGGTTGGCTACAACTCCTTGTTTTGGAAATCCGGATGATGACGTGTGGTTTAAATTTACCGCTACAGCAACTTCTCACAAAATTTCTTTAAATAATATTCAGTCTTTAGGAACGAATGTTAATGATGATCTTTATTTTCAGGTTTTTAGCGGAAGCTGCGGGAATCTAACAAGTGTTTTATGTTCAGATCCTGCTTCTTCTATTGTTACAGGATTAACAGTTGGTGCTACATATTATGTAAGAGTATACAGCTATGACGGAGCAGGAAGCAATCAGAGTTTTAATATCTGTATAGGAGCCATACCGCCACCTCCGTCTAACGATATGTGTTCCGGAGCTTTAGCTGCGACTTCTTTCCCATATTCTTATACTCAGACAGATGCATTGGGAGCAACCAATAATTCTGGTTTTTTAACAACTTGTTTAGATGGGATGAACGATGGAACTTGGTTTAGCTTTGTTGGAAATGGCGGGAATGTAGATGTTATTGTGACGCTGCCTTCCGGAAGTTCGTTTGATCCTCAAGTTGCTGTATTTACAGGCAGCTGTTCTGCTCTTGCCTGTGTAGATACGGAAGATAGTGGTGGTGATGGCGAAACGGAAATGATTTCCGTACCTACCATTTTAGGAACAGTTTATTATGTAAATGTAGGTCACTACGATAGTTCGAGTAATGAATTCGAAGATACTTTTACGATTAATATAGTATCAGATTTCTTGGCTGCTTCTGAAGTTTCTGATGTGAAAACTAAAATAAAAGTATATCCTAATCCGTTTTCTGATGTGATTACTGTTTCAGATGTTGAAAATATAAAATCAATATCTGTAACAGATATGGTAGGAAGAACTTTAAAAACAATACAAAATCCGAATCCAATTATTTATTTGAATGATTTAAATTCTGGAATATATATATTAAGTATAATAACGAAAGATAATTCTAAACAATCTTTAAAGATTATCAAAAAATAAGACAATACATTAAGCAAAAAAAAGGATGCAGTTGAAATTAACTGCATCCTTTTTATATTAATAAAAGAGATTTTATTCTGTAGGAGGGACTGGTTTTATGTCTCCCGTGTTCATAAGATCAAATACTGTCGGGAAAAACATTACGAGTATAAAGTAAATAACGATCATTAAAGCGATCATTGCGAATAAGATAATCACTAAACTGTTGGGTCTGTTTTTCTTTTGTGGTTCCATGATTTTTGTAATATTAGATTAATAGATAACTTTGATAAAAATTACTATGCTAATTTCTTGCCACACTGTTTGCAATATCTTGCATCATCATCAATATCTTCATTTCCGCATCTTTCACAGATCAATTCTAAGTTTTGTCTTTTGTTTCTCATTTCGGCAGTTACAATTCCTGTAGGTACAGCAATAATAGAATAACCAGCTAACATAAGAATAACTGCGAAGAATTTCCCCATAGGTGTAATAGGAGAAACATCGCCATATCCTACTGTAGTTACAGTGACAACGGCCCAATAAATCGATTGCGGAATCGTCTCAAAACCAGGTCTTCCGCCTTCCACCATAAACATAAGAGAACCAACGATTACGGAGAAAATAATAAGAAATAAAAGGAATATGTAAATTTTTCGGGAACTGTTCTTCAAAGCTCTTACAATGACATATCCGTCATTCATAAAATCCAATAAATTAAATACCCTAAAAACACGCAGCATTCTCAACATCCGGAAAATCAAAAAGTACTTTGTAATAGGAAAAAAGAAACTCAGATAAAAAGGAACCAATGCTAAAAAATCGATGATTCCGAAAAAACTGAAAATATAATTTTTTTTGTTTTTTACAACAGCAATTCGCAGAAAATATTCTGCCGAAAAAATAACAGAGATAATCCATTCTGAAATGATGAAGTAAATATGAAATTTTTTATCGAGTTTGGGTACGCTTTCCATTAAAATAATGAAAGTGCTTATCAAAATCAGTAACAGAAGTATGACATCAAATAATTTTCCCAAACGTGTATCTGCACGGTAAATAACGCGGTACAAAAATCTTTTCCAGAGTTGATCTCCGGGAACAAGATTATGCTCTTTTTCCATGATGAAAGTTTTTTAAATTTACCAAATTATCCCTATTTTCGTAAACAAACATACAGAATAAAATGACAATACAAAAAGTAATTGCAGAGATAGAAAAACTTATTGCCATTTCACAGGCAGAAGACTTTGATAATGTAGGACTTCTTTGCGGTTTGCCGGAACGCAATGTTTCAGGAATTTTGGTCTGTCACGACGCCTTAGAAAATGTAGTTGAAGAGGCAATTCAAAAAAACTGTAATCTTATTGTATGTTTTCATCCGATTATTTTTTCTGGATTAAAATCTTTGACGGGTAAAAATTATGTAGAAAGAGCAGTTTTGAAAGCAATCGAAAATAAAATTGCTATTTACGCCATTCATACGGCTTTTGATAATGATTATTTTGGAGTAAATGCAGGAATATGCAATCTGTTGGGATTACAGAATCTGAAAATTCTTCAGCCGAAAAAAAACAATCTAAAACAGCTTAATGTTTATGTTCCAAGAGATTATTCTGAAAATTTGAAAGAATCTCTTTTTTCCGCAGGAGCAGGAAATATTGGTTTTTATGATGAATGTAGTTTCATAACCGAAGGAAAAGGAACATTCCGACCAATTGAAGGTTCAAACCCGTTTTCGGGACAAAAAAATATTCGTGAAAATTCTGAAGAAGATATGATTTCTGTGATTTTCGAATCATATAAGCAAAATCAGATTGTTGCTGCAATGAAATCTGCACATCCTTACGAAGAAGTAGCTCATCAAATTTATACTTTAGATAATGAAAACCAATACTCAGGATTGGGAATGTATGGAGAGTTTGAAACTGAGATGGAGGAAAAGGATTTTCTTAATTTCGTAAAAGAGAAATTTAGATTAAATATCATCAAACATTCAGATTTAAATAATAAAAAAATAAAAAGAGTAGGGGTTTTGGGTGGTTCCGGAGCGAGTGGAATAAGGTCTGCTTTTTCAAAAAAATGTGATGCATACCTTACAGGAGATCTCAAATACCACGATTATTTTCTAGCAGAATCTAAAATGCTGATTTGCGACATCGGACATTACGAATCGGAGCAATTGGTAAGTCAACAATTATTTGAAATTTTGTCACAAAAATTTAGTACATTTGCAGTCTTAAAATCTAGTGAAAAAACAAACCCAGTAAATTATTTCCTATAGATATGGCAAAAATCACCGAAATTTCAGTTGAAGAAAAATTAAGAGCTTTATACGATTTGCAAATCATCGATTCAAGGTTGGATGAGATCCGAAACACAAGAGGAGAATTGCCAATCGAAGTTGAAGATCTTGAAATTGAGATTGAAGGCCTAGAAAAAAGAGCGGAAAAATTTCACGCAGAGATTAAAGAGCAAAACGATCAGATCAGCAATAAAAATGAAGTGATCAACCATGCAAAAACTTTAATCGACAAGTACAAATCTCAGCAGGATAACGTAAGAAACAATAAAGAATTTGAAGCTTTAGGAAAAGAGATTGAATATCAAGAACTTGAAATTCAGCTTTCTGAAAAAAGAATCAAAGAATTCGGAGCTAAAATCGGTCACAAAGAAGAAACTCTCAACGAGTTGAATTCTAAAATCGAAGATCTTAAAAATCACCTTAAATTCAAAAAAGAAGAATTGGAAGGTTTGATCTCTGAAACTCAAAAAGAAGAAGAATATCTGATTACTAAATCTGAAGAATTTGCTTCTAAAATCGACGAAAGATTATTGGCTTCTTACCACAGAATCAGAGCTAATTCTTCTACAGGTCTTGCAGTAGTAGGTCTTGAAAGAGGAGCTCCGAAAGGATCTTTCTTCACCATTCCTCCACAAAAGCAAATGGAAATTGCTCAGAGAAAGAAAATTATTATTGATGAGCATTCAGGAAAAATTCTTGTTGATGACGAGTTGGTAAATGAAGAAACTGAAAAAATGAATGCTGTAATTAAATTTTAATTTTACAGACTTCTAAAAAATAGAAAACGGCTTCAAATTTTGAAGCCGTTTTTTTTGTTACACTTTGTTTGTCATTTCGGAGGAATATAGACAATGATTTTAAATAATTTTGAATGTCCGTTTTTGATCATAACGCTAAAATCAGCAGTCATTTTGTCATTCCGGAGGAATCTCAACACACTGAAAATAAAACAGTTTAGATTCCTCCGGAATGACAAACAAACTGTTAAAAACTAAATTATTACTAATTACGGACATTCATAAAATAATTTTAGATTCCTCTGGAATGGCAAAATTGAATGCTGAATTGAGATAAAAAACAACCGTTTCAAAACTGAAACGGTTGTTTTATTATTAATTCTGATGACCATACATTTTATCGTAGAGATCTTTGAATTTTTCTTTTACTGCTTTTCTTTTAAGCTTTAGAGTAGGAGTAAGAAGTCCGCTTTCGATGCTCCATACTTCTGGAGTAAGCTCGATTTTTTTTATCTGTTCCCAGTTTCCTAAATGTTCATTGATATCTTTTATTTCTTTTTCAATTCTTTCTTTTAATTCCGCACTTTTTGCAATTTCCTGTGGAGTAGTTCCAATATTGAGGTTATTTCTGGCTGCCCAGTTTTTAGCAAACTCAAAATCCGGCTGTATAAATGCACACGGCATTTTTTCGCCGTCACCTACTACCATTACCTGCTCAATAAATTTGGATGCTTTTGCAAGATTTTCAATGGTTTGAGGAGCGATATATTTTCCTCCGGATGTTTTAAACATTTCTTTTTTACGATCCGTAATTTGTAAAAATCCGTCACTGTCAATATGCCCAATGTCTCCGGTTTTGAAAAATCCGTCTTCGGTAAAGGTTTCTTTGGTTTGTTCTTCATTTTTAAAATAGCTTTTAAATACAGAAGGTCCTTTTACGGTAATTTCACCATCTTCCTGAATCTTAACAGTTAAATTATCCAAAGGATGTCCCACTGTTCCTACTTTCATTCTCCCGAAAGAGTTTACAGATATTACGGGGGAAGTTTCTGTAAGACCATATCCTTCAAGAATTGGAATTCCTGCATTTTGGAACATTAAATTTAATCTTGTTGACAAAGCTGCGGAACCCGATACCAAAGTGATAATCTCACCTCCCAAACCTTCTCTCCATTTTTTGAAAACCAATTTATCAGCGATAATTTCAGCAAGACCGGAAGGTTTTGAAACTTCTTTCTTTTTCTGAATTAAATTTAAAGCCCAGAAAAATATTTTCTGCTTTAAGCCACCTGCGGAAGAACCTGTATTATAAATTTTATCGTAAACTTTTTCTACCAATCTTGGTACCACACTCATATAATGTGGTTTTACTTCTTTTACATTTTCGCCCATCTTTTCGATGCTTTCAGCAAAATAAATTGAAAAACCATTGTATTGGAATAAGTAGAAAAGCATTCTTTCAAAGATATGACAGATCGGCAAAAAGCTTAAAACTCTGGTATCTTTATATTCCAGACTTTTCTTTTTCGGAATTCTTGGTACAGATCCTAATACATTGGAAACTATATTTTCATGCGTCAACATCACTCCTTTTGGTTTTCCTGTAGTACCTGAAGTGTATATTAAAGTAGCCAAATCTTGCGGATTAATAGCTTTAGAAAGATCTTCCACCTCAATCTGTGTAGAATCGTCTTCTCCTAAGTCTAAAATTTCTTTCCAGTTGGCTGCACCTGTAATGTTATCAAAAGTGAAAATGCCTTGTAACGACGGTACATTATGTTTGATCTTCATTACCTTGGCAAGAAGTTCTTTGTCTGAAACAAAACAATATTTTATTTCGGCGTTATTAAATATAAATTCATAATCTTCCGGAGAAATACTTGGGTAAACCGGTACAGAAACAACACCTATTTGTGACAGTCCGAGATCCATAATTGCCCATTCTGTCCGGGAATTAGTAGTAATTAAAGCGATTTTGTCTCCCGGCTTTATTCCCAATTTCAAAAGACCTCTTGAGATCTTGTTTCCTTGGTTAATAAATTTTTGTGTAGATGTTTTTTGCCATTCTCCCTGATATTTTGTAGCAAACATTACTTCATTGGGAAATTTCTCTAAAGCTAGATGAGGTATATCGAATAATCTTTTAACTGTCATGATTTATTGTATATTTAATAAAGAATTTAAATATAAGCATTTTTTTTAATTATAAATTGAGATTTTTAAAATAAAAAACTAAGTACAAAAAGATCAGCAGTATATAATGTTTATTATGATTGACACTAAGTTTAGCATAATAATTATAACTACAACACTTATTTTTTGAATTTGATTATCGTCTGTAAATTTTTAAATGCTATGAAACTTTATTAAATGATAAATGCTGTTCCGTAACAAAATGTTTTTATTTGTTTAAAATCGTGAAAAATATATCTTGAATTTTGTATAATTTATGTTTTATTCTGTATTCAAATATCTAATCTGTAATTGAGTTTTATCTTACAATAGTATAATTTTTAAAGTTCTTAAAGCCTTATAAATAAAGGAAATTATAAGTTCTGCACACTAAATTGTATTAGTATTTTCAGATTTGGTTAAAAAGTGTAAATTTACGATCATATAATTATAATTTTTTATGAACTTTAATTTATCAGAAGAACAGCTGATGATTCAGCAGGCAGCAAGAGATTTTGCACAAAACGAACTATTACCGGGAGTAATAGAAAGAGACCGTGATCAGAAATTTCCTACTGAGCAGGTTAAAAAAATGGGAGAAATGGGGCTTATGGGAATGATGGTAGATCCTAAGTACGGCGGAGCAGGTATGGATAGCATTTCTTACGTTTTGGCAATGGAAGAAATTGCAAAAATTGATGCTTCTGCAGCAGTAGTAATGTCTGTAAACAACTCCTTGGTTTGCGCAGGTCTTGAAAAATATGCTTCTGAAGAACAGAAAATAAAATATCTTACACCATTAGCAAGCGGGGAAGTAATCGGAGCTTTTGCTTTGTCTGAGCCTGAAGCGGGTTCTGATGCTACTTCACAAAAGACAACTGCAGAAGATAAAGGAGATTATTATCTTTTAAATGGTGTGAAAAACTGGATTACGAATGGTGGAACAGCTTCTTACTACATCGTGATTGCACAGACAGATCCTGAAAAGAAACATAAAGGAATCAATGCTTTCATCGTAGAGAGAGGTTGGGAAGGTTTCGAAATAGGACCAAAAGAAGATAAACTGGGAATCAGAGGAAGTGATACGCACTCTTTACTTTTCAATAACGTAAAAGTTCCTAAAGAAAACAGAATTGGTGAAGATGGTTTTGGTTTCAATTTCGCAATGGCTGTTTTGAACGGTGGTAGAATAGGAATTGCTTCTCAGGCTTTAGGTATTGCTTCAGGAGCTTACGAAATGGCTCTTAAATATGCAAAAACAAGAAAAGCATTCAAAACTGAAATTATCAATCATCAGGCGATTGCTTTCAAATTGGCAGATATGGCAACTCAGATTACAGCAGCAAGAATGCTTTGCTTCAAAGCTGCAGTAGAAAAAGATGAAGGAAAAGATATTTCTGAGATCGGAGCGATGGCAAAATTATATTCTTCTCAGGTTGCTATGGATACTACGATTGAAGCAGTTCAAATTCACGGTGGATACGGATATGTGAAAGAATATCACGTAGAAAGATTAATGAGAGATGCAAAAATCACTCAGATCTACGAAGGAACTTCTGAAATTCAGAAAATTGTAATTTCCAGAAGTATTTCAAAATAATTAATATAAAAAACACTATTTATGAAAAAATCTTGGTTAATCACTTTGGGAGTAGTTTTGCTGCTTGTGGGAGTTTTCATCTGGTACAAATTTTTCTTCGTTTTTGGAGAAGGTGTAAAATCGGGTTATCTTAATTACGCCATCAATAAAGGATATGTTTTTAAAACGTATGAAGGGAAATTAATCCAGGAAGGCTTCGGAAGAGGAAAAACGGGAAGTATAACAAGCTACGAGTTTGAATTTTCTGTTCAGGATTCCGAAATTTTCAAGCAATTGGAATTAAACAGTGGAAAAAACTTTGATCTTCATTACAAAGAATACAACGGTACTCTGCCTTGGCGAGGAAATACCAAGTATATTGTAGATAAAATAGTGAACATGAAATAATCATAAAAGGCTCTCAAATCGAGAGCCTTTTACTTTTACACCAAATCACAAATATTAATATATGAATATTTTTATCTTTCTTATTGTTTGATTATTTTAACCTGATTAAGTTAAATGTAATTCAATAATTATTTATTTAATATTTATTTTGTAAATATATAAAGAAATTGCTTATAAAAATGATTTTAATCATAAGATTTGATAATTTTTAATTGGAATCATTATTCGTGATATTATTTTTCTTCTTTTTATATAAGAAATAAACAATACCTCCAATTAAGAACAAAGGCCAAAGCGGAAGAATAAATAGAAAAGTAGAAGTGATGACATTCCATCCGGAAGAAACTGCGGCTAATGATTTTTCTCCAAAATCTTTCGGCACATCTTCTTTAGCCGTAAAGCTGCTATCGGTTCCGTACAATGTAATTTCTACATCACACAATATGTTATTCACGAAATCCTGACCCGTAACTTCAATTCCTTTATTTTCAACTTCACCAATATTGTAGCTAAGATCATCCATCAGATAATCAAATTTCTGAATAGGGATTTTTACTTTTAGATAAGCAATTTTCTTATCATTATTGTTGAGTGATATATTTTCACTTCTGATGAAACCATCATATTTTTTCACTTGTTCTTTTACAATTTCTTTTGCTGTTTCTGCATTATTTACATTAAGTTCCAGAATTCCTGATTTTTGCATTCTGTTTTTTGAAATAGTTAAAGTTTCAGAATTAGTTTTTGGTTTATCTTTATAGATGATTTTGGTTTCTTTTATGACTTTCGGAGCGGGAACATTCACTACAATTTGTTCATTTTTTTTAGCTGAGGAATCTTTTTTATTTACTTTAGACTCAAGTTTCATATTCGCAATTTTATCAGAAATAGAGTCGATGCTTTTGGAAGTCGATTCCATTGTTTCTGTAATATCATTTTTGCTTTTCTCAAAATCTTTAATTTTAATGCTTGCAGAATCAAAAACAGCTTCCGAATTTTCCTTTATAGTATTTACTTTTTCGGCAGTAGTTGTAAGAGTGCTATCTGTAGCAGATAAAGAGTTTTCTAATTGAGATGTTGAAGTTTCTCCTTTCTTACACATGATGAAAGTGCTACATGCAGCAACTAGTAAAATGTACTTTTTCATAAGATTATTTTTTTGTTGAAGTAAAATTATGAGGTTTGGTAGTATGTAGTTTTGTAAAAGAAATGTATGATTCTGGTAAATTTTTATCTTATTGGTAATCAGTAATTTGTAAAATAATTGTAGTGATTTTACAAAAAAAAATGCTAAATGTTAAAAATGTTAAAAAAAAATATTCATTGAAAATATAATAATATTTACCTTTGCTTTTTGAGAGTTTAATAATGAAACATACTTTCTTATTAGTTTTGTCGTTTTTAATTGTTTCTACAGGATTTAGCTGTAGAAGTGTTTCTGTGCCAAATAATGAATTAAAAGCTGAATCAATAATGAATGAGCCACAAGGTGATGTTGAGTTTTCAGAAGTGCGAAGATTAAATAGTGAGGTTCAATTAAATAATTTTGTGATAATAAAAGACTTTAGTGAAACCGTTAAATTGTATGGTAAAATAGCAGATAAAAGATTTTCTAGATCTGAGCCTATTCCAACTCTTGAGGAGAATGAATTTTTTCTGTTGTTAAAGCCAATAATGAAAAAACAAACTTTTGGAGATTTTGAAGTGATAAAAATGGAAATGAAAGGTTCTGTATTGAATGTTTATTATAAAGAAATAAAAAACGAAGAATATTTTTTAAACAAACAAAAAAATCCTATAGTGATACTAAGAGTAAACGGAGTTGCTCCTTTAGGTGTCAAATTAATAAATTTAAATAAATAGTAATAATAATTATTTTAAATATGAAGAAAAAAATACTAATTCTGAGCAGTTTGCTGGTTTTTTCTGCAGTGAGCTTTGCACAGCAAAATAATTGGAAAAAGTTGACTTCTAAAGTTGAAGCAGAGGTTAGGGAGAACAATGTAAGACTTACTGATTTTACTCTTTTCACATTGAATCTAACTGATATTCAAAATCAACTTAAGAATGCTCCGGATAGTGATAAATTATCTTCTGTAAAAGGAGTGTTCATTAATTTTCCAAATCTTCAGGGAGGTTTTGATACGTATGAAGTGTACGAATCATCAACAATGCATCCTGATCTTCAGAATAGATATTCTGAGATAAGATCTTATGTAGGATTTAAGAAAGGGGATAAGTCATCAACATTGAGATTTACAATTGATCCTTATTTCGGATTTAATGGTATGGTGAGAAATAACGACGGTATTTACTATATCGACTCTCATACAAATGACAATAAAGTTTACAAAATATATGACAGAAAAAAAGCTTCATCTTTAAACCAATTTGAATGTCTTTTCAATGGTAACAGTGATCTTGAGGAAGCTATCACTGGATCTCAAAAAACAGTTATTGATGGTCTGAAGAGAAAGTATAGACTCTCTATCACAACGACAATAGAATATACCGCATATATTGCTGGACAAGCTGGTGTAGGTTCAGGTACAGATGCTCAGAAAAAAGCGGCGGTACTTGCAGCAGTAAATTTAGCTGTTGCACGTCTTAATGAAGTTTTTGAAAGAGATATGTCTATCAGATTGCAATTGATAGCAAATACCGACGCTTTATTTTTTATCAGTACCGATACTTTTGATACTTTAGATGCATCTCAAATGCTATCTCAAAATATTACTGTTACAAACAATATAATTGGCGCTGCCAACTATGATATAGGGCATTTGTTTTTCAGAGCAACTGCAGGCAATGATAATGGTTTGGCAGCTACACCATCTGTATGTGGAAATAGTAAAGCGGGTGGTGTAACGGGTTCTGCAATTCCGGTAGGAGATCCTTTTGTTATAGATTTTGTTGCTCACGAAATGGGGCATCAATTTGGAGCTAGACATACTCAAAATAATGGCTGTAATAGAAATGGTCCAACATCCATAGAGCCAGGAAGTGCAAGCACAATTATGGGCTATGCAGGAATTTGTGCTCCAAACGTTCAAAATAACAGTGATGCTTATTACCATGCAGTTAGTATCAGAGAAATGTATACGACGCTTACAGGTACAGGTTCGCCTTCTACTTGTGGAGAGAAAACGCCGATAAATAATGCCGAACCAGTTGCAAATGCAGGTTTAGATAAGAGTATTCCTAAGAGTACGCCATTTGTATTAACTGCTTCGGCAACAGATGCTAATAACGATTCTCTTACTTATACATGGGAGCAAATAGATCCTGGAACAGTAGCAGCTACAACTCCGCCTGCTTCTACTCTTGTAGCAGGACCATTATTTAGATCTTTAAGCCCGACTGCAGTAAATTACAGATATTTTCCAAAATTACCTGTAATAGTAGCTCCAGCTACAGTAAGTACTTGGGAGGTTCTTCCTTCTGTGGCAAGAGATATGAACTTTTCGGTTTTAGTAAGAGATAATAACGCATTAGGTGGTCAAACTGGTCGTGATGATGTAAAACTTACAGTAGTAAATACTGCAGGACCATTCGTTGTAACTTCTCAGAATACAGCCGGAGTTGTATGGAATGAAGGTCAGGCTCAAACAATTACTTGGGATGTTGCTAATACAACAGCAGCACCTGTAAGTACTCCTAATGTAACAATTTTATTGTCGAAAGATGGTGGTCTTACTTTCCCTACAGTATTAGTTGCAAGTACTCCTAATGATGGTTCACACTCGTACACTGTGCCTGGAGGTTTAGGAAATACAACGAATGCGAGAATTATGGTGAAAGCTATAGATAATGTATTTTTAAATGTAAATTCACAAAACTTCACCATAAATTCTTCAGCAGTAGTTATTCCTCCAGGTGGAGGTGGTAACCCGGGAGGAGGAAATCCAGGTACTGGTAACCCAGCAGTTCAGTCACCAGTTTTTCAAGGTATGATGATTTATCCTGTACCTTCAAATGACGGATATGTCTACATCAAAACAGATTTTCCTCCGAAGTTCGATGAAAACAGACTTCCTGCTCCTTACAAAGTAACATACGAAGTATATGCAATGGATGGTAAATTAGTAGTGCCTAAGAAAACCAGACACATCTTCTCAAGAACTGTTGATAACAGAGCTGATGAGAAACTAGATTTAAGAGATCTTCCTACCGAAGCTTACATGATTCATGTAACTGTGGATGACGAAAAAATTGTTAAGAAACTATTGATGCTTCACAAGAAATAGAACATAAATAATACATTTATAAAAAAACCGTTCACAAGAACGGTTTTTTCTTTCTCTTTCTAACTGTCTAATCACTCAATCAGATGGTTTTATATAATTACAATTTTTTTGATATTAATTATATTCATTTTTTATTCACGTTGATTAGTCTCAGGTTTCTCCACAGGTAATCACTTTTTGTTGAAGTAAAAGCATGATTACTCTTCTTGAAGTATTTAATATGTAATGTATGGTTTAAATAATTTTAAATCAATGATTTGTGAGATTATTTAAGATGTTCTTAGAAATAATTTTAAGAGAATTTCAACAATTAGTCATGCTTTTTTTATTCATTTTTAAGTGTTGGTCAATTTTTGTCATTGTTTTAATTCTTTTCTTAAAAAAACAAAAATAGAATCTTTAATAATTGCGAAACGTTTTAAAGATATTTTCAAAAGTTTTATAAAAAAAATCGGTTATAATGTTGTTAATTTTCATTAATTTTGACATTTCGTAATCAAAATAGAATTTACATGAAAAAACAACTATTAGTGATGGGAGTGCTTTTTATTTCCAATATTTTTTCAGCACAAACAGATAGAATTTGGAAAGAAGTATCTCATAAAACGAATGCAGAAATATTTGAACATAAAACCAATATTCTACATCCCAAAGTTTATAGTCTTGATATTGCCTCTCTAAAAAATACTTTAGCTAAAGCACCTAAGAGTTTCAGAGAGGGTGGAAAATCAGATGTTATTGTTTCATTTCCAAACTCGGATGGTAATCTTGAAAGTTTTAAAGTAAGAGAAAACTCGAACTTCGCTCCGGAATTGGCAGCAAAATATCCCGAAATTCAGTCTTACGTAGGTCAGGGAATTGATGATCCTAGTTCTACTGTTTATTTCAGTGTCTCTCCGTTAGGATTATCTTCAATGGAATTATACGGAAACAAATCTGCTGTTTTTATAGAACCTTATACAAAGGATCTTTCTACTTATGTTGTTTATAAAAAATCAGATAAAAAGGAAAGTTTAGATAAATTTGAATGTACGGTTATTGATGTTGCTCAAAAAGGAATTGATAATTCAAACCTTACTGCAAGACCCAATGCTGATGACGGAAAATTAAGAACCTTCAGACTTGCCTTATCTTGTACAGGAGAATATACAACTTATTTCGGAGGAACAGTTGCAGGTGCTTTAGCAGCAATGAATAATACAATGACCCGTGTAAATGGAGTTTTTGAAAAAGATTTTTCTGCGAGAATGGTACTTATTGCAAATAATAATACAGTTATTTACACGAATGCATCTACGGATCCTTATTCTCCTTCGGCTCAAATGAATAACTGGAATACACAATTACAGAATACTTTAACATCTGTAATTGGAGAAGCAAACTACGATATAGGTCACTTGTTTGGTGCTACAGGAGGTGGCGGAAATGCGGGATGCATTGGTTGTGTTTGTAATGATGGTACTAAAGGAAGAGGATACACTTCTCCTGCAAATGGAGTTCCTTCAGGAGATGCTTTTGATATTGATTACGTTGCTCATGAAATAGGACATCAATTTGGAGGAAATCATACTTTTTCACATAATAACGAAGGATCTGGAGTAAATATGGAGCCTGGTTCTGGATCTACAATTATGGCTTACGCTGGTATTACGAATCAGAATGTACAGATGAATTCAGATGCATATTTTCATGCGGTAAGTATTCAGCAGATTACTAATAATATTAAAAATAAAACTTGTCCGGTGGTTACAAATACAGGGAATGCAATTCCAACCGCTGATGCTGGTTTAGATTACACTATTCCTAAAGGAACTCCATTTGTGCTTACAGGTGCAGGAACTGATGCAAACGGAGATGCTCTTACTTATATTTGGGAGCAGATGGATAATGCTTCCAGCGCACAAACAGGAGCAAATTCTGTAGCAAGTGCAACGAAAGCTACAGGACCAACTTTCAGATCTTATACTCCACAAACAGTTCCATTTAGATATTTTCCACCACTAAACAGAATAGTTGCAGGTGCAACTACCACTTCAAGTCCTGTTGGTACTGCTTCAGGTATTGTTGTGGAAGCTTTATCTAATGTTGCAAGAACGTATAATTTTAGATTTACAACCCGGGATAACAGAGCCGGAGGATCTGCAAATAATTCTGATGATGCAGTAATTACTGTAAATGCAGGAGCAGGACCATTCGTTGTTACTTCCCAAAATACAGCCGGAGTTGTATGGAATGAAGGTCAGGCTCAAACAATTACCTGGGATGTTGCTAACACAACAGCAGCACCTGTAAGTACTCCGAATGTAACAATTTTATTGTCGAAAGATGGTGGTCTTACTTTCCCCACAGTATTAGTTGCAAGTACCCCTAATGATGGTTCACACTCGTATACTGTGCCTGGAGGTTTAGGAAATACAACGAATGCCAGAATTATGGTAAAAGGGGTTAATAATGTGTTTTTAAATGTTAATTCACAAAACTTTACTATTAATTCTTCAGCGGTAGTTATTCCTCCTGTCGTGACTCCACCTGTTCCGGGAACTCCTGGTGCGGCAGTTTCGCCAATTTTCCAAGGAATGATGATTTATCCTGTACCTTCTAATAATGGATATGTTTATATTAAAACAGATTTCCCTCCGAAATTTGATGAAAACAGACTTCCTGCTCCATATAAAGTAACTTACGAAATTTACTCTATGGATGGTAAATTAGTTGTACCAAAGAGAACGAGACATATTTTCTCTAGAACTGTCGATAACAGAGCTGATGAGAAAATTGACTTGAGAACTCTTCCTACCGAAGCTTACATGATTCATGTAACAGTAGATGATGAGAAGATCGTTAAAAAACTATTGATGCTTAATAAATAATTATTCTTAAAGCATAAACATAAAAAAACCGTTCAATTGAACGGTTTTTTTATGTCTTTATTTGAAGAAATTAATTTTGTCTGAACTCACTTATGAAATGTAGTTTCACATTCGGGAATTTTTCCTGCGTCATATGAATTGTAAAGGAAGAATCTGCCAAAAATACCAATTGATTGTATTTATCTCTTGCAAGGAATCTCTGCTTAAGTCTTGCAAATTCTTTAAATTCTCCAGATTTTTCATCGGCTTCTACCCAACAAGCTTTGTGCATAGAAAGTGGTTCGTAAGAACATTTTGCACCGTATTCATGCTCCAAACGGTACTGAATAACTTCATACTGAAGCGCACCCACAGTTCCGATAATTTTTCGGTTGTTCATTTCAAGAGTAAACAACTGCGCAACACCTTCATCCATTAATTGGTCAATACCTTTTGCCAATTGTTTAGCTTTTAAAGGGTCATTATTATTAATATATCTGAAATGTTCCGGAGAGAAACTAGGAATTCCTTTGAAGCTGATTTTCTCACCACCTGTCAAAGTATCACCGATTCTGAAACTTCCTGTATCGTGAAGTCCCACAATATCTCCCGGAAAACTTTCGTCTACAACTTCTTTTTTATCCGCGAAAAATGCATTGGGAGAAGAGAATTTCATTTTTTTACCTTCTCTCACAAGCAAATAGTTTTCATTTCTTTTGAAGGTTCCAGATACAATTTTCACAAAAGCTAATCGGTCTCTGTGTTTAGGATCCATGTTTGCGTGGATTTTAAAAACAAACCCTGTAAATGCAGGTTCCTCTGGTTTTACTAAACGGGTATCACTTTCTTTCGGTTGTGGCATTGGTGCAATTTCAATAAATGCATCCAATAATTCACGAACTCCAAAATTATTTAAAGCAGAACCAAAGAAAACAGGTTGCAAATCGCCATTCATATATTCATCGCGACTGAATTCCGGATATACAGATTGTATTAATTCCAATTCATCTCTTAAATTCTGCGCAGCTTTTGCTCCGATAATTTCGTCGATTGTAGGATCATTAATGTCATCAAATTTAATGGCTTCACCTACTTTTTGTTTCTTTTCTTCTAAAAATAGTTGAATATTGTTTTCCCAAATATTGTAAATTCCCTGAAAGTCTGCTCCCATCCCAATTGGAAGAGAAAGCGGAACAACTCTTAAACCTAATTTTTGCTCAACTTCATCCAAAAGATCAAAAGCATCTTTACCTTCACGGTCAAGCTTATTAATGAACACCAACATCGGGATGTTTCTCATTCTACAAACTTTCACCAGTTTTTCGGTTTGCTCCTCGACACCTTTTGCCACGTCTATCACAACAATTACAGAATCTACCGCAGTTAAAGTTCTATACGTATCTTCTGCAAAGTCTTTGTGACCGGGAGTATCTAGGATATTGATTTTGTGATCTTTATATTCAAATGCCAATACAGAAGTTGCAACCGAGATCCCTCTCTGTCTTTCGATTTCCATAAAGTCGGAGGTTGCTCCTTTTTTTATTTTATTCGATTTTACGGCTCCTGCTTCCTGAATTGCACCTCCGAAAAGAAGTAACTTTTCGGTAAGTGTAGTTTTTCCGGCATCGGGGTGAGAAATAATTCCGAATGTTTTTCTTTTCTCTATTTCTTTGATTAAGTCTGACATAGTGTATTTTGAAGTTGCAAAAATCGGGATTTTTTATTGAAAATGAAAGCTTTCTGCAAATATGAATTTCTCAATCTTTATAAACGGCTGTTTTTATTTGACAGAATGTTTTGTAAAAACTATATTTGTTTAAATTTTTATGATGAAGACCAAAAGATTAATTCTTGTTACTTCGCCTCCTGCTTCAGGGAAAACATATATTTCGAAAAAACTGTCTGAGAAACTTAAACACATTGTTTATCTTGATAAAGACACGCTTATTCCTTTGAGTAAACAGATATTTGTGGCAGCAGGAGAGGAGTATAATCGAAGTTCAGATTTTTTCGAAAAGTATATCCGTGATTATGAATATACCGCTATTGTTGATTTGGCTCTGGAAGCATTGAATTATGATGATAAAGCTTTAATAAATGCTCCTTTTACAAGAGAAATACGTTCTGCTGAATATATTAATAATCTAAAAATTAAGCTGAAAGATTATCAAGCAAAACTTACCGTAATTTGGGTCATAACAGATCCGCAAGTCATTCATCAACGTATGGTTGAGCGCAATTCTGATCGGGATGTATGGAAACTTGAAAATTGGAACGAGTATATTTCAGAAGTCGATTTTTCTATTCCTTCAACTATTGATGATCCCGATGATGATTTAGATTTTCTGAAATTTTACAATTCTTCAGATGAAGAATATAACGAATCTATGGAGAGAATCGTTTCGTTGTTAGAAGAATAAAAAGATTTATACTAATTGATACTTTAAAGAAAATTATAATTTGATGGAAAAAAGTAAATACCCCAAATTTACATTCACATGGATTGGAGGTTTAATATTATTAGCTGGTTTTGTCGTAGGTTCTTTAGCTGTTGGTTTTTTTAATGTCTTCTGGATGTTGGTTTTTAAAGAAAATCTTCAGTATAAAGATTGGTTTTTAATGGCGTCGGATGCTGTAGTCTTTTTATCTTCTATTGCATTCTTCGATTTTTTTGTCGTAAGACTTCAGACAAAACAGAAACTGAATTTTAACTTTTCACCCACCAATTTTTATACGTATTTGCTTATATTTCCCATGATGTTGGGAATGATGTTTATTAGTGAGTTCGTGACGGATCAGATTCCTACTACAGGACCATTCTTCGGTAAATATTACGATTTTTTTACAGATTTGATGAACCAATTGACAGACAATCCTTTTGTGATGATCGTTACTGCAGTAATAATGGCTCCCATTTTTGAAGAAATTATTTTCAGAGGAATTATTCAGAAAGGAATGATTAATAACGGAGTAAAACCTTGGAAAGCGATTATTTTTGCATCAATTATTTTTGGTTTGGTACATGGAAATCCGTGGCAGTTTGTAGGTGCGGTTTTGTTGGGCTGTGTTTTAGGTTTAGTTTATTATAAGACTAAATCTTTGCTACTGCCAATGTTATTACACGGTTTCAATAATCTTTGTTCTTCAATATTAGTATCTTATACAGAAAATGAGAGTTTTTCAGAAGCATTCAAAGTTTCTGAATGGATTATATTAGGAGTCGGAATTGTACTGTTTTCTTTGTTTTACTATTTATTTATGAAGAAATATAAAGTGCATTATTCGGAAGTTTAAATTTAGTTGAAACAAAAAGACACAAATTGTTATCACAAATTTCACAAAACTATTGATATTATGTCTGCGAAAGGCATTGATGGAGCTAGTTTTTAAAAATAAAAAGTTACTATGGAATTATTAGTTGCGACACACAACGTACATAAGAAAGAAGAGATTCAGCAGATTTTAGGAAGCGATTTTTTAGTTAAAAGCCTTACCGATTACAATATACATGAAGAAATTGTAGAAGATGGAGATTCTTTTAATGCAAATGCTTTAATTAAGGCCAAATATTGCTTCGAGAAAACAGGAATTCCAAGTTTGGGAGACGATAGCGGTTTGGTTGTGGAGTCTTTGGATGGAAGACCCGGAATTTTTTCTGCACGTTATGCAGGCAATCACGATTTTGCTAAAAATATGGCAAAAGTTTTAGAAGAAATGAATGGAGTCGAAAATAGAAAAGCATATTTTATCACGGTTTTATGTTATTATGATGAAAGCGGAGCGCAATATTTTGATGGCAGAGTTCACGGAAATTTACTTCAAGAAAACAAAGGACACAAAGGTTTCGGATATGATCCTATTTTTGTTCCGGAAGGACACGAAATCACCTTTGCAGAAATGAATCCTGAAGATAAAAACCAAATTAGCCACAGAAAACAGGCTTTAGATTTGTTTCTTGATTTAAAAGGTAGGTTTAGGTAAAGGTTTAGATTAAATTAGAAATAAAATTTTTTAACTCAACCTCAACGTTAATCTCAACTTTCTCCTCAAACTTTTATCGTACATTTGCCCGTAATAAATTATTGATTTGAGTACTTATTTAACTATTTTAGGCTTTAATTCGGCTATTCCCACAGTTAACACTTCGCCTACGTCTCAACTTCTGGAAATGGAAGAAAGATCTTTCCTCATAGATTGCGGAGAAGGAACGCAGGTACAGCTGAGAAAAGCAAAAGCAAGATTTTCAAAAATCAATCATATTTTTATTTCTCATCTTCACGGTGATCATTGTTTTGGTTTACCGGGACTTATTGCTTCATTTCGTTTGTTGGGAAGAGAAGTTCCGCTGAATGTTTATGGTCCGAAAGGAATTAAGAAAATGCTGGAAACCATTTTTACTATTACAGAAACGCATCGTGGTTTTGAGGTTATTTATCATGAATTAGATAAAGATTATTCCGAAAAAATATATGAAGACAATCGGGTAGAAGTATTCACAATTCCGCTGGATCACAGAATTTACTGCAACGGTTATCTTTTCAAAGAAAAGCCAAAAGACAAACATCTTAATATGCAGGAAATTTCAAAATATAAAGAAATTGAAACCTGCGATTATCACAATCTGAAGGCAGGAAAAGATTTTGAATTGAGTGACGGATATGTTTTGAAAAACGAAATTCTGACAACAGAACCTGCTCAACCTGTTTCTTATGCATTTTGCAGTGATACAAGATATTTGGAATCTGTAATTCCTATCATTAAAGATGTTACGGTTTTGTATCATGAATCTACTTTTCTTCACGACTTAAAAGAAATGGCAGATTATACAGGTCACAGTACCGCATTGGAAGCGGCAAGAATTGCAAGACAGGCAAATGTAGAAAAACTCATTTTAGGTCATTTTTCTAACCGATATGGTGATCTTACCGTATTTACAGATGAAGCGAGAACCGTTTTCCCCAACTCATTTCTGCCAAAAGCGTTGGAGGTTGTGAAAATTTAAATTAATATGCTGAATTTTGAAGAGTTAAAAGATTTTCTGAACGAAAAAGCTGATATTTACAATAATTCAGAATTTATTCAGGATGATCCTGTACAGATTCCGCACCGTTTTTCTTTGAAGCAGGATATTGAAATTGCAGGATTTCTGGCAGCAACGATTTCTTGGGGAAACAGGAAATCGATCATCAAATCTGCTGACAAAATGCTCGATATAATGGGGAATTCTCCATATGATTTTGTAAAAAATTATTCTGAAAATGATTTAAGATCAATTGAAGGGAAGAGCGTTCACAGAACTTTTAATGGTGAAGATTTTACTTATTTCATCAGACAATTCAACAGGATTTATAAGGAAAATGAAAGTTTAGAAGATTTATTTATAATTAAAGATTCTGAAACCAATTTTTATCATGCAATAGAAAGATTTAGAGCCCAGTTTTTACATATAGAAAAGCATAGAAGTCACAAACATATCAGTTCGCCTTATAAAAATTCTTCATCCAAAAGAATTATAATGTTTCTGCGTTGGATGGTAAGAAATGATAATCGAGGTGTAGATTTTGGAATCTGGAAAAACATAGATCCTAAAAATTTATCAATTCCGCTGGACGTTCATACCGGTAATATTTCAAGAAAATTAGGATTAATTTCCAGAACACAGAATGACTGGAAAACTGTTTTGGAACTAGACGAAATGATAAGAAAATTTGATGATAAAGATCCTGCAAAATATGATTTTGCATTGTTCGGATTGGGAGTAACCAAAGAATTATTTTAAACAGAAAATAATGAAAAAATCGCACGAAAGAAGAGAGTCTCTTGAGAAATTGGCAGACGGAATTACCTCATGGATTGGCTCTGTACCCTCTCTAATTATACATACACTACTTTTTATAACTTCATTTTTGCTGCCTTTTTTTGGTGTAGTCGATTTTGATAAAATGCTGTTGGTACTTACAACGGTGCTTTCTTTGGAGGCGATTTATCTTTCAATTCTTATCCAAATGTCGGTGAATAAAAGTCATGAGAAAATTGAGGATATTCAGGAAGATATTGAAGAAATCAGCGAAGATATTGAGGATATTCAGGAAGATTTGGAAGAGATTAGCGAAGATATTGAAGAAATTACTGAAGATATTGAAGACATCCAGGAAGACATTGAAGAAATAAATGAAGATGAGGACGATGAAGATCATATAGAGCGGGCCAAAAATGTTATCCTGAAAAGTAATGTAAGTTCAAATAAAAATGAAATAAAAGTTCTGAAAGATAAAATTCAGGAGCTACAGAACATGATTGATCAGCTGAAGAAAGACTGATTTTAGTTAAATAATTAATCTGTATTATTTAATTTCATATAAAATAAATATTGTCAATATCGCAACGAACTGATAAAATATCAGGCTTTTAGGAAAATTTTTTCTATTTTTGAACAAACAATTATAAAATGTTAAATTATAGATTGAAAAACTACTTTAAGTTTAGTTTTGTTTTGTTATTCTGTTTCAGCATATTCTCTTATGCACAGAAAAACAGACCGCCGGCAAAAAAAACTATTCCTTTGAACGCTAAAGCCGGAGATTATATAGATGTAAATGTAACTCCTTATCCACAAACCAATTTCACACCTACACAGCTTGTTACTGATGTTTTGGTGGGAAGCTCTGCAGGATGTGGCACACCCAATATTTCTAATGTTACAATAACTCCAAATCAGGCTATTACAGATAATAACCGTTTTTGGGGTTATTTTAATAAAGGAACTACATCATTTCCATTTAATGAAGGTATTGTTTTAACTACAGGTTATGCAAGAGAAGCAGGTAATTCTGCTATTACAAGTGTTCTTAGCGGAACTACCGGTACTATGTCTGATCCTGATTTGGTTGCTGCTATCGGAACTACCCAGCAGCTTAATGATGCAGTTATTCTTGAATTTGATTTTGTGCCGTCAAGCACTCAAATGAAATTTAAGTATATATTTGCTTCTGAAGAATATACAGGTGGTTTCCCATGTTTAAACTATGATGATGCATTTGCATTATTGTTGAAACCTGTAGGAGGAACGTATCAGAATTTAGCCGTATTACCTGCAGGAGCAGGACCTGTTTCTGCAACCAATATTGTTCCTCAAAATCCTTTATTTAGCTGTGGACCTATTAATGCACAGTATTTCGGTGCATTACCTCCGAATCAGGTTAATTACTATGGAAGAACTGTACCTTTAACAGCAGAAGCCACTGTAATACCGGGACAAACTTATCATATAAAAATGGTACTTGCTGATGCAAGAGATTCGAGTTATGATTCAGCGGTTTTCTTAGAAGCAGGTTCATTTGATATTGGGATAAGCATTGTAGATAGCGCAGGAAATTTATTACCCAGTACTTTAAATGTTTGTGATAATACGCCACAGGTTTTAAATGCTCAGGTTGTAGCAACTCCTGGGATGACGTTCCAATGGTTTAAAGATAACGTTGCGATTCCGGGTGCTACCAATATTTCATATACGGCAACTTCACCGGGTGTTTATACCGTAAAAGTTACAGTACCGGGAGGTAACTGTCCAGGTGAAGCAAAAGTAACAATAGTAGGCGGTATAACTCCAGTTGCGCAAAATGCAACTTTGAAACTTTGTACAACTCCAAGTAATTTGAATTTTGATTTAAATTTAGCAAAACCTTCTATAAGTACAACTGCAGGTGCTGTTTTTCGTTTTTATGTAAATCAGGCAGATGCAGTAGCTCAAAATAATAATTTTATTACTACGCCAGAATCCTTTAACGGTAATGATGGTCAGATTTTATATGTTGTTGTTTCAAACGGTGCTTTTTGTAGTAAAATGGTTACATTAACTTTGAATAAGGAAGCTACACCAGTTGCGGCTCTCACCCCTTCAAAGCTGAAAATTTGTGTTGGTGAATCAGTAACTTTAACAGCTTCAGGTGGAGTAACTTACCAATGGGGCGATTCTTCTGTAACAGGTGCAGTACGTACAGTTTCTCCTACACAAAATACAACTTATACAGTATATGCAATCGGAGCTCAGGGATGTAAATCTTTACAACCGGCGACAGTTGTGATAGAAGTTGTTCCTGCAATTACCTCAAATCTTTCCGGAGGATTTATTTGCTTGGGAGATAGAATAACTCTGGATGCAGGAGCGGGACCTAACTATTCTTACCAATGGAACAATGGTGAAACTTCACAAACTGTAGCAGCAGAATTACCGGGACTATATTCTGTGACAATTAATAACGGTGTATGTTCTAAAGTATTTACCACTCAGGTTACTCTGGCAATAATCCCTCAGATTATAAAAGTAGATTATAATGAAAGTGGTACATTGTCTGTAACTGCAAGTAACCCAAGCAACGGGCAATTAGAGTATTCTAATGATAATGGCGTTACATGGCAGTCTTCAAATGTATTCACAAACGTTCCGAATAATACATTGGTATCTATAAGAGTAAAAGTGAAAAATACAAGCTGTGTTGGTTTCTTAGAGTATTTTACATTCGTTATGAAAAATGTTATTACTCCGAATGGTGATAATGTAAATGATTTGATCGATTTCAGAGGAATCAGTAATCTTAAAGATTTCCAGGCAGTAATCTCAGACAGATACGGTAAAGCCGTTTTTAAAGCAGAAAAAACCAGACCTTTCTGGGATGGATATTTCCAGGGAAAAAAATTACCTACCTCCTCTTATTGGTATCAGGTAACATTTGAAGATCCTGCAACCAAGAAATTAACAGTAAAAACAGGATGGATTTTACTTAAGAATTTTGAATAATATTTTAATGATAAATTGAAAAAAGACTGATGACCACTCATCGGTCTTTTTTTATGTTCTTATTTTTAACAGGAAATGATTATTTAAAGCCTATCGTTTGTGTTAATAATAATATAAATATTTCTGAATTAATTTTAAATCAAAAAAAATAGTATTTTTGTTAAAAATAATACAAAATGTTAAATAAAAGTGCAGGAGGTTTATTTTTGGCTCTGTTTTTAGTTTTTATTGGAAATTTTACATTTTCTCAGACTAGAGAAAGAGGTAAAAGTATGCAGAAAGCTTCTTCTCAAACCATGAAAGCAGGCGCTTTTATAGATGTAAATACAACTAACTATCCTGAATCTTCTTATAGTATAACCCAATTGGTGAAAGACGTGCTTATTGCTGGTGGATCTACGTGTTCTACTGCTAATGTAAGCAACGTGGTGGTTTCTCCTAATTTAGCCGTGAGCAATCAGGCAAGAACATGGGGATTTTTTAATAGAGGTACAACCAGTTTTCCTTTTGAAAAAGGAATTATATTAACGACTGGCCATGCAAGAAAAGCAGGAAATACATTTCAATCTGCTGAATTGAGTGACAGTGTTCCTGTGCAAGGAGATGCAGATTTGGCAACTGCGTTAGGAATTGCGAACAGTAATCTGAAAGATGCTACTTACATTGAGTTTGATTTTGTTCCAAGCTCTACAGAAGTGAAGTTTAGATATCTCTTTGCATCAGAAGAATATGAAAATAATTATCCTTGTACCATTGGTGATGGTTTTGCCTTATTGCTGAAAAGAGTAGGAGATCCTACGTACACCAATTTAGCAGTATTACCTGGAGGAGCAGGACCGGTAAGTGTTACAAACATACACCCTGCAAATGAATTTAGCGGAGCGCCACTTAGCTGTGGAGCGGCAAACGCTGCTTATTTTGGGGGGTACAATAATGCTGCTATACAAACCAATTTCAGTGGACGTACGGTTCCGTTAACAGCACAGGCAACAGTAATCCCTGGTCAGACTTATCATTTTAAAATGGTTTTGGCAGATTATCAGGATTCGGCTTTCGATTCCGGAGTTTTTCTGGAAGCTGGATCTTTCGATATTGGAGTACAGATTTTGGGACCAACCGGTGTTCAGCTTCCTGCATCAATCAATGTTTGTGATAACGCACCTCAGACTTTTACAGCATCTACTCAGATTCCTAATGCAACCTATCAATGGTTTTTAGGAACTAATCCAATACCAGGAGCAACAAGTGCATCCTATACGGCAACACAGCCAGGTGTTTATTCTGTTGAAGTACTTATTCCCGGAAACTCATGTCCTGGTAAAGCAACCATCACGATTGTAGGCGGAACATCACCTACAGTACAAAATGCTACTTTAACAAGTTGTTATGTTGCCGGAAATGCTACTTTTAATTTAACATTAGCTCAAAATTCGATTAGTACGACACCAGGAGCTACATTTTCTTATTATTTGAGTCAGACTGACGCTAATGCAGGAAATACCAACACAATTGCTACACCTACTGCATTTTCAAGTGCAGGAAATCAAACCATTTATGTTCTGGTAAAAAGCGGATTTTGTTCTAAAGTGGCACAGTTACAATTGGTAAAAGCTGCTGAAATAACTCCAAGTATAGCTACGCCTACAGCGTTAACGTGTACAAATACTCAAGTTACACTAAATGCTTCTGCTTCAGTTTATCCAGCGGGTTCTACATTTGCATGGACGACTACAGGAGGAAACATTGTATCCGGAGGAACTACACTTAATCCAGTTGTTAATGCTGCGGGAACTTACACATTAACGATTTCAAATACTTTTGCAGGAAATGTTACCTGTACAGGAACTGCAAATGTAACAGTGATAGGAGACAGTGCGCCACCTGCAACAGGACTTACAGCAACTAAATTGATTATTTGCTCAGGAGAATCTGTAACTTTAACTGCTACTGGAGGTGTAACTTACAATTGGGGAAATGGTCTTACAGGAAACGGTGCGACTCAAACAGTAAGCCCTACTGCAACAACAACTTATACGGTAACTGCAGTAGGAGCAAATGGTTGTGTTTCAACTTCTCCGGCAACAGTTACCATTCAGGTTTCGCAACCTTTTACAGCACAAAATGCAAGTCTTCTGAAATGCTATCAGCAGGGAAATATTACTTACGATCTTACTTCTGCTCAAAATCAGATTACTACGTCAACTGCAGGAATTACTTTTACATACTACGTGAATCAGGCAGATGCTAACGCAGGAAATTCTAATAATATTACCACACCAACTACATTTCAGAGTCCGGGAAATCAGACGATTTATGTTTTAGTAAGTAATGGAGGTTGTAAATATGTTGTAACTCTTCAATTATTAACAACTGCAACTACTACTTTAACAATTGCAGCACCTCAAACAATTACCTGTACAACAGCTCAGGTAACGTTAAATGCTTCAGCTTCTGTAGTACCAACAGGTTCTACAATTGCATGGACAACTACTGGTGGAAACATTGTTTCGGGAGCAAACACTTTAAACCCGGTGGTAAACGCTGCAGGAACTTACACATTAACAGTAACAAATACTACACAGCCTGGAAACTTAATCTGTACATTTACTTCAACCGTGACTGTTATTCAGGATAAAGTTTTGCCTGTTACGAATTTAACATCTACATTCCAACAAATCTGTCTGGGAGAATCTGTTACTTTAACAGCTTCCGGCGGTACAACTTATAATTGGGGAAATGGGCTTACAGGAAATGGAGCTACACAAGTGGTTTCTCCTGCTACAACTACAACATATAGTGTTTTTGCTGTAGGAGCGAATGGCTGTGTTTCTGCCAATCCTGCTTTAATTACAATTGTTGTAGGTCCGCCTACTGCAATAGTAGCGGCTTCAAAAAGTAAAATTTGTGCAGGTGAATCTGTTACGCTTACTGCAAGTGGAGGTTTTAGTTATAATTGGGTAGGTCTTACAGGAAATGGAAATACCCAAGTTGTTACTCCAACTGCTACAACTACTTATTCTGTATTCGCATTGGGTGGAAATGGTTGCGTTTCTACTGTTCCTGCGACCATTACTATCGAAGTAGTTCCTGCAATTGTTTCTACGTTGCAAGATGTATATGCTTGTGCAGGTGATAATGGAGTTTTAGATGCGGGAGCAGGACCGAACTATACTTATCTATGGAGTAATGGTGCTACTACACAAACAATAACGACCAATGTTCCCGGTTCTTATTCGGTAACTATCAGTAACGGTACTTGTTCAAAATTATTTACGGCGCAATTAATCAATCCGGATCTTCCTCAGTTTACAAACGTTGTTTTTGAAAATAATGTACTTACAGTTTCTGCAACAAATCCTACAGGTGGAGTATTAGAATACTCAATCGATGGTGGTAACACATGGCAAACATCGAATATCTTTTATAATGTTTTAAATAATACCAATTACACCATATTAGTGAAAATAAAGGATGCGAAGTGTGGCAATTCTTTACAGTATTTTACATTTGTTATAAGTAACGCAATTACTCCAAATAGTGACGGTATTAATGATTATATAGATTTTAGCGGAATCAGCAATTATAAAAACTTCGCAGCATCAATTTTTGATAGATACGGAGCAGAATTATTTAAAGCTGATAAATCTAATATCATGTGGGACGGATCTTTAAAAGGAATCAACTTACCAACTGCCACTTATTGGTACAGAGTGCAATGGGAGAACCCGGCAAGTAAAAAATTAGAATTAAAATCCGGATGGATTTTACTTAAAAATAGAAACTAAATATAAAAGACCTCTAATTAAGAGGTCTTTTATATTTAGCTGAATTTCGAAAACTCAAAAATACCGGTTCTTTTATATTAAAAATCTCATTACAGTAAAGAAAAATTTGAATTTTTAATATTTTTCTATCTTAAAAAAGTTACTTATTAATGAAATTTATTTAAAAAAAAGCTAAATTTGTTAAAACAAAATTATTATGAAGAGATATCTACTGTTGTTTTCATTATTTTTATCTTACGCAAGTCTTTATTCTCAAAATGTAAAACCCAGGATTCCTCAGAAAGAACTAATTTCTGAAACTTCTAAAAAAGCTGGGGTTTATATTAATGTTAATACTGCAGCTTACCCTGAGTCATCTTTTTCACCTTTACAATTGGTAAAAGATGTGCTCATATCATCTGGAACGAATACCTGTTTGGTACCGCAGGTTTCAAATGTTTCTGTTAGTCCTAATTTACCGATTACGAATACAAACAGATCTTGGGGATATTTCCACAGAGGAACTACCAATTTTCCTTTCAAAGACGGTATTGTTTTGTCTACAGGATATGTGAATAAAGCAGGTAATACAGCTTTCGGAAATTTAAGTGATCAGCTAACTTCAGGCAGTGATCCTGATTTGGTAGCTGCAACAAACCCTCAGGGAACACTGAATGATGTAGTCATTTTAGAATTCGATTTCGTACCGACTACCAGTCAGATTAAGTTTAATTATCTATTTGCTTCAGAAGAATATACAGGAGGTTTTCCTTGTAGCTTTTCAGATGCATTTGCTTTGCTTCTAAGACCTGTTGGAAGTACTGGTCCATATACCAATATGGCTGTTTTACCAGCTGGAGCAGGACCTGTAAGTGTTACTAATATTCACCCTGCCAATCAGGATAATGGTTCTCCTCTTGCTTGTGGTGCTGCAAATGCTGCTTTTTTTGCAGGGTACAATACTGCTAATATTGAAACAAACTTTGGAGGTCGTACCGTTCCGCTTACTGCAACTGCAACTGTGGTTCCGGGACAAGCATATCATTTTAAAATGGCAATTGCTGATGCGAGTGACAGAAGTTATGATTCTGCGGTATTTTTAGAAGGAGGTTCTTTTAATATTGGTGTAGAATTGTTAGATAATAATGGTGCTACATTACCATCAGACATTAATGTTTGTGATAAAGTTCCTACTGTTCTTACAGCTTCAGTGAATGATCCTATTATGACTTACCAATGGTTTTATAACGGAGCGCCAATACCTGGAGCAACTACAACTACCATTACAGCTATTGAGCCTGGAACATACACTATTGAAGTAAGTGTACCCGGAAATCCTTGCCCAGGAAAGGCATCGATTGTTATCCACGGCGGAACCACACCTGTAGCACAAAACGCATCATTCCGTTTGTGCAGTACACCAGATATTACAACGTTTGATCTTAATAGTGCAAAACCATTAATAAGTCCTACGCCAAATGCGGTTTTCAGATTTTATGTAAACCAGGCAGATGCGACAGCTCAGAATGGCAACTTCATTCAAAATCCGGCGAATTATAACGGAACAGATGGTCAGATTTTATATGTAGTAGTTTCAGATGGCGGCTTCTGTAGCAAGACTGTTGAATTGACGCTTATAAGAGAAGTTTCGCCAATTGCTAGTCTTTCTTCTACAAGAATCAGAGTGTGTCCTGGTGAATCTGTAACGCTTACTGCTACAGGTGGTGTAACATATTTGTGGGATAATTTCCCTGGAAATGGTAACACACAGACTGTTCCTGTTTATAATACAACAACATTCACTGTTTATGCAATTGGAGCAAAAGGTTGTAAATCATTAATCCCTGCAAAAATTACTGTGGAAGTTGTTCCTGCGATAACTTCTCCTTTAATGGATGTTGAGATGTGTATTGGTGACAGCATTTTTTTGGATGCAGGAGCGGGTACAAACTATACTTATCTGTGGAATACGGGAGCAACCACTCAAACCATTACAGCAACAGAACTTGGAATTTATACTGTGAAAATAGGTAACGGTATTTGTGAAAAAGTGTTTACTGTTAAAGTATTTGGAGCTTCATCACCGTTCTTTACCAATGTTAGTTACGAAAACAATACGTTAACAGCTATTGCTACTAATCCTTCGATAAATAATATTTACGGGACATTAGAGTATTCTATTGATGGAGGGATCAACTGGCAAGATTCTAATGTATTTACAAATCTTATAGATAATACTACGTATAATATTTTGGTTAGAATAAAAGGAACAACCTGTGTGGGAACGGTAGAGTTCTTTACATTCGCAATCAACAATGTAATCACTCCCAACCAAGATGGTGTAAATGATGTATTAGATCTTACCAACCTAAAAGATTTTAATAATTTCGATGGATCAATCTACGACAGATATGGTGTTGAGATTTTCAAATTTTCAAAAGAAAGACCAATCTGGGACGGAACGATATCCGGAAAAAGATTACCAACGGCTACTTATTGGTATAAATTTAACTTCAACTATAAGAAGTCTAAAGTGCAAATGAGCAAAGCAGGATGGATTATGTTGAAAAACAGAGAATAATCTCATTAATCAATCTAAAATAAAAAATAGCCTTTCAAATTTGAAAGGCTATTTTGTTTATCTAAATTTTAAAAATAAACTGTTTATTGATTTTCTTTCCAGAGCTGGGTAAAATGAATAAAATCTTCAACGCTTAATTCTTCAGCTCTTTTATCTAAAAATTCATGAGTTTTTAAAGCTTCAGGAATATTGAGAACTTTCCATGAGTTAGACAGTTTTTTCCTTCTCTGTCCGAAACCTGCCTTTACAATTTGCTTAAAAAGGACTTCATTTCCTGCAAGACCTTCTTTCGGATTTCTTGTCAGTTTTATTACACCGGATTTTACTTTCGGTGGCGGATTAAATACATTTTCGTGAACGGTGAAAAGGTATTTTACATCATAATAAGCCTGTACCAAAACGGAAAGTATTCCGTAATCTTTGGTTCTGGGAACAGCCGCAGTTCTTTCTGCAACTTCCTTTTGGAACATCCCAACCATTTCAGGAATTATTTCATAATGATCAATTATTTTAAATAAAATCTGAGACGAAATATTGTACGGGAAATTCCCGATAATAGCAATCTCTTCACCATTGAAAAAACTGAAATCCTGTTTCAGAAAATCTCCGACGAAGGTTTCTTCGTTTGTTTTAGCATAGTTTTTTTTAAGATAGTCTATAGATTCGGTATCAATTTCAGCCAGATAAATGTTTTGGTCTTTTTCCAGAAGATACTTTGTTAGTACGCCCATTCCGGGACCCACTTCCATTACGTTGTTGTAGTTTTCGTAGCTCAAGCCTTCTACAATGTTTTTTGCGATATTTTCATCGGTCAAAAAATGTTGACCCAGATGTTTTTTTGCTCTTACACTCAAAGTTTATTTATGATTTCGTTAACAATGATTTTCTCTTATTCGTTCCAAATTTCGGTAGAATTTTTCTATTTTAGCCAAAAATTTTAATATTAATGGCGAAATCTGTAGAAGAGTTTAATAAGAAAAGGCTTCGGTCTAGCAATATTACTGTTGTAATAAGTATTGCCCTTGTGTTATTTTTGTTGGGATTAATGGGGTTGATTTTGATTAATGCACAAAAATATTCCGATTATCTGAAGGAGCAACTTGTTGTAAATGCGTACTTTGACGAAAATTACGATGCTAAAGATTCTGTAAAGATCGTAAAACAGGAAGCAGATGCGGTACAACAAATTCAAAAACTGGAATCTGTAAAACGAACTACTTATATTTCTAAAAAAATGGCTTCCGAAGAAGCTAAAAAAAGTTTGGGAGTAAACAGTGAAGCACTTTTTGAAGATGATATTTTCCCTGCTTCTGTAGAAATTGCCTTAAAACCAGAATATACAGATTCTACCAAAATAGGTGCGGTTTTGTCTCAGATAAAATCTGTTCCGGGAATTGTAGATGTGAAAAACGATTCAGATTCTCAGAAAATTTATGACAAACTAAACAAAATTCTAAAATGGATTTTAGCTTTTTGTGTTCTTTTCTTAGTCTTGGCAATTGTTTTAATTAATAATTCGATCAGACTAAAAGTTTTCTCAAAAAGATTTATCATTAAAACCATGCAGCTTGTAGGTGCTAAAAGAAGATTTATCTTAACGCCTTTTATCAAAGAAGCGCTTGTTCTTGGTTTGTTGGGAGCGGTTTTGGCTCTTTTGGCATTATCTGGTCTTTGGTATTACTTTACAACTACGATTAAAACACCTTTCGTACAAGATACCAATCAATATGTTTGGCTTGTTCTGTTAATATTCGGAGTGGGAATATTCATCACAATACTTAGTACAATTGTTGCAACATGGAGATTTTTGAGATCAAATGTTGACGACTTATATTATTCTTAAAATGAGCAAAAAAACAAATAAATTTTCCGCATCAGATTTTGGGACGGAAAGAGAAGTTTCAGAAAAACCGGCATTTTATTTCGGATCGCAGAATTATAAATGGATGCTTATCGGTCTTGCTTGCATCGTTGTAGGATTTCTTTTGATGATGGGTCCGGATGCAAATACTGTGGATGGCAAATTTGATCCTAATTCTTGGAATGACGATATTTTTTCTGTCAGAAGAATCAGAATTGCACCTTTATTAATTGTGATAGGCTTTGTAATTGAAGTGTATGCAATTTTAAAAAGAAAATAGATACTTTACACATAAAGATTAAGAAATTAAAAGATTTGAATACCATTTGAATCTTTTAGTCTTTTAATCTTTTAATTTTTAATAAATAAAAATGGATTTAATCAAAGCAATCATCATTGCGATTGTAGAAGGACTTACAGAATATTTACCGATTTCGTCAACAGCTCACATGGGTTTTGCGGCAAGTTTAATGGGTTTAGAAGAGACAGAATTTCTTAAAATGTTTCAGGTTTCTATACAGTTTGGAGCTATTTTATCTGTTGTTGTTGCGTATTGGAAAAAGTTTTTCGATCTCAAAAATCTTCAGTTTTATTTCAAATTGGGCTTTGCTGTAATTCCAGCTTTGGTTTTAGGATATATTTTCGATGACAAGATAGAAGCTGTTTTGGGAAATCAGATTGCAATTTCCACAGTTTTGGTTTTAGGAGGTGTTGTGCTTTTGTTTGCAGACAAGTGGTTCAAAAATCCTGTTATTCATGATGAAAAAGAATTGTCTATCAAAAAAGCAGTAATTATTGGTTTTTGGCAGTGTCTTGCAATGATGCCCGGAACGAGTAGAAGTGCTGCATCCATTATTGGTGGAATGACACAGGGTTTATCGAGAAAAGCAGCGGCAGAATTTTCTTTCTTTTTAGCAGTTCCTACCATGTTGGCGGTAACAGTTTATTCAGTTTTTGTAAAAACATGGGGAAAAGAAACAGGAAATCCAATGAAGGGTTACGAGATGATTTTGTCTTCTCAGGATCATATCATGATTTTTGTAGTAGGAAATATTGTTGCATTTATTGTGGCTTTAATTGCGATAAAAGCATTCATAGGCGTTCTTAATAAATACGGTTTCAAACCTTGGGGTTGGTACAGAATCATTGTAGGAATTGCTTTATTGGTTTATTTTTACTGGTTCAAATAATCATCGTTATCAATTTTTGGGCAGCTAAGAACTTCGTTCGTAAACTTCGACAAAGCTTTGCTTTTTCTCATTTATGCCTTCCACTCTCGCTTTTTTTCCGGAGCGCAGCGGAGGAAAAAAGAGCTCCGTTCAAGTCGGGCTGCAAGAGATTCAATGCATAAAGGCATAGAATTAATTTACTAAATAACTAATCAACTGATAACTTTTTAACTCAAGCAACTCAAAAATGACAGCAGAACAGCTTCTTGAAGGACATATTTTTCTTGTAGACAAACCTCTGGATTGGACTTCTTTTCAGGCAGTCAACAAAATGAAATACAAACTTAAAAATGAGTTTGGTCTTCCGAAAAAATTTAAAATTGGTCATGCAGGAACTTTAGATCCGAGAGCGACTGGTCTTTTGATTGTCTGCACAGGAAAATTCACAAAAAAAATTCCTGAAATACAAGACGCTCCTAAAGAATATTGGACGGAAATAAAAATCGGTGTGCAAACAGAATCTTATGACACCGAAAAACCTGAAATTCTTCACCAGGATATTTCTCATATTACTGAAGATCTCGTAAAAGCAGCATTAGAAAAATTTCTAGGTGAAATAGAGCAGAAACCACCCATTTTTTCAGCAATAAAAATAGATGGAAAAAGAGCTTATGATATGGCAAGAGCGGGACAGGAAGTTGAAATGAAATCCCGAAAGACAACCATCAATTATATTAAAGATATTGAAATTAATTTTCCTCTGGTAAGTTTTACTGTAGGTTGCTCCAAAGGAACGTACATTCGCAGTCTTGCTCACGACATAGGACAGGAATTGAAAGTAGGAGCCTATTTAACTCAACTAAGACGAACCAAAATTGGTGATTACAGAATTGAAGAAGCCACTTCAGATTTTCTGGAAAGCGAATACAAGTTTGAAAATTTATAATTTAGATCAGTTTTCAAATGTTATCAATTTCAAAGTTAAACTTTAAACACCAATTTCATTTATAAATTTAGACCAATGGAAAAAACACGTATCAATAAATATCTTTCGGAAGTTGGTTTCTGCTCAAGAAGAGCCGCGGATAAGCTTTTGGAAGAAGGTAGAATAACGATTAACGGTATTGTACCAGAATTGGGAACCAAAATCTCCGATGAAGATATTGTAGAAGTTGACGGAAAGCCTATCAGAGAATCTCAAGAGAAACCAATTTACATTGCTTTCAACAAACCTGTAGGAATTGTGTGTACTACAGATACCAAAAGAGAAAGAGATAATATTATAGAGTATATTAACCATCCCAAAAGAATTTTCCCGATCGGAAGATTAGATAAGCCAAGTGAAGGTTTAATTCTTCTTACCAATGACGGAGATATTGTCAATAAAATTTTGAGAGCGCAAAACAATCACGAAAAAGAATATCTGGTAAGAGTAGATAAACCACTGAATACCAAATTTCTCGATAAAATGCGAAATGGTGTTCCTATTTTAGATACGGTTACCAAAAAATGTGAGGTAGAAAGAATAGATGACATGACTTTCCGTATTGTTCTTACGCAAGGATTAAACAGACAAATCAGAAGAATGTGTGAGTATCTTGGTTACGAAGTAAAAAAGCTGAAACGTATCAGAATCATGAACATCAAGCTAGATCTTCCTTTAGGAAAATGGAGAGATCTAACTGAAGAAGAGCTTGCCGTGCTTAATGTTTCTTTAGATGGTTCTTCAAAGACGTACGATTGAAAATAATTTTTAAATAATTACACTTAGCTGTGAATTTTTAATCGTAAACTATAGAAAAGTTTTAGATATGAGATAATGTGTCACATCCAATGAAATTAATTCACTATTAGTACATATATTTATTGCGTTCTAATATGTAATTAGTTATTTTTTAACATTTTAATGCTTTTTTATCAGGGAAAATGTTTTTATATTTGCGTCATAATAATTGAAAAATTATTAAAAAACACAATAAAATCTAACTGATGAAAAAAAAGTTCTATTTGATAGCAGTTTCTTGTCTGCTATTTATTTCTAAAACCAAAGCTCAAGTAGGGATAGGAACTACAACGGTAGAAAATGATTTGCTTCTTAGAGTGGTTTCCTCGAACAAAGGTGTTCTTATTCCAAATTTAAATATCCCTAATCTGAATTCTTCATCACCCGTTACGAATCCTGCTTTTGGATTATTGGCTTATAATAATGCTTCGGGAAAACAAGGGTTTAATTTTTGGGACGGAACCAGATGGGATGAGTTGGTAGACACTCAAAACATATATTCTGTTCTTGGATTAACAATTTCTTACAGCACTTCAAACTCTTCTCCGATAGATGTAAGTACATTATCTGGAGCAATTAATTATGCTGAAAATTCTTTACCAGGTACAATTTGGACAGAGGTTCCAGGACTTTCAAAAAACATTACTATCTCTCAAAACAACAATAGCGTTTTTGTAATTACTGAAGGTATGGTACAAGCCAATAACAGTTCTGTAAGTGCATCAAGTACTTTCACTTATGCAATTGGCGTTTTTGTAGACGGAAAATTGGCAGGAGTAAGAAATTATTCAACAAACTATGGAAGATCAAATCAGTATGATTTCTTCTCAATTAATACGTTGCTTAAAAATCTGAGTGTAGGAAACCATGTCATTAAAACTTATGTTACGATGAGGGTCAATAACTTCGCAAGTGCTACAGTCTGGAAATTTGGAGGTGCAGCATCTTCTTCCGTAAACAGTGATATGTCCAGAATCAATATGTTTATCAAGCTAACCGAAAAATCTTAATAATAGAAATGAAAAACACATATTTAAAATTCCTTTTTCTGATATTAGGAATGAATGTTTTTGCTCAAAATGGTTCGGTAGGGATAGGAACTTCAGTTCCGGATTCTTCTGCTATTTTGGATCTTACTTCCAGTAAAAAAGGGCTTATGATTCCGAAGATTTCACTTAATGAAAATAATGCTTCAGATTATAGTTTTATGGTTGCAAAACCAACAGAATCTCTTTTGATATACAATACCAATGCAAGTTTTCCTGGAGGTAAAGGTTTGTATTATTGGGATGGTACGCAATGGGTATTTTACTTTAACTCTGCTAATATTAATTTATTATTAGGGATTACAAAATACTATTCTAAAATTTATAATACGGGTGTTTCTACCAATAATTATCCTGCGGATGCAACTTCGGTAAATTCATTTGTAAACGGCAGTACATTGGATACACCATGGGTAGAAATTACAGATCCTTCAGCTTTTAATATTATTATAGACAGACCCGAAAATAATACAATTATTACGTTTACCGGCATGTTACAGTTGAATAACGCATCATCTAGTTCTGCAAGTGTTACTTATGGCTTGGGAATATTTGTAGACGATAAACTTATCTCATCAAAATCCGCTTCTATGAATGTAGACAATACATGTGCTTTTCAGGAGTTTACGATGACTGGAATTGTTGATGATCTTCCAGTAGGAACTCATAACATCAAAGTCGCAGTGATGAACAGATCTAGTACTACAAGTACAACAATTTATTACGGACAAAAAGGAGCAAGCTGTACAAATATATCAAATGACGAGGCAAGAATCAGCGCAGTTGTCTTAGTTAACCAACCATTACCTTATTAAGTTATGAAAAAAAAATATACATTACTTACTCTAGTTCTAGTTTCAAATTTGTTTTTTTCGCAAATTGTGATGACGGATAGAGCGACACCTTTATTAGATAATACTGCTGTTTTAAAATTGGACTCCGATACAAAAGGTGTATTGCTTCCTCGAATTGGTTTAGATTCCAATTTAGATGTTACCACAGTTCCTTCTCCTCAGGACGGGAACATAGTATTCAACACCAATGCTACGACAAATTTGCCTCAAACAGTAGCATATTTTGATACTGGTAAATGGAATGCTTTATTTACCAAGGAGCAAATTCAGTCAAAATTAGATTTAGTGAATACAAGTTCTGTGTCTTCTCCGGGAGGAATTGTTGTTACAGGTTTTACACCGGGAACAATCAGTTTGGGAACTGGTACTACAAACTGGACATCTTTGGGGATTACGGATTCTAAAAATTTTACCAGAGCCAATAATTCTTTTGCTTTTACATTAGAAGGTATGGCGCAGCTTGATAAAAGTTCTAACGAGTATTTTCAGTTTGCAATTGGAATTTTCGTAGATGATAAATTGGTAGTTGTAAGAAAATATCATAAACAAAATGAAGCGTTTACCTGCTCGTGGCACAAATTTGTACTGAATGGAGTGGTAAATAATCTTTCTGTAGGAAATCATGTTATAAAAGTAATGGCAAGAAATATATCTTCTACATCAAATTCTTCTAGTCAAAGTATTGTTTATGGCGGAGTGGCGCAAAGTTCTAATACAGGGAATCCTCCGTGTGATAATATAAGCAATTTCTCAGCGAAAATTTCTTTAAGTACTACAATTGTAGAAACTCTCAATTAAAAATCTTATCATTATAGTTTATTCTGTTAAAATTGATTATTTGATAAAGCTTTGAATTTCAGTTTAATAATAATATTTAAATATTGATTCTAAAGTATTGTTATAATTAAAAAAAATCGTACTTTTGCACTCACTTTTGTGAACGCACTTTAGGCGAAGTAAAACATTATCAATTAACAACTTCCATATTTTTCAGGAGTCACAGCAAAGCCAAAGTCTGTAAAAATAGGAATACAAATTTTATTAGAAAATGTCAAAAGAGACAAATTCAGCAGAGGTTATTCTTAACCAAAACGTAGCACCAGAACAATTTGACTGGGATTCTTTCGAATCTGGTCTTGATGCAGATGCTAGAAAAGAAAAAAGCGATCTTGAAGAAATCTATAACGGATCTCTTAGCAGCTTAAACGACAACGATGTAATCGTAGGTAAAGTTGTAAGATTGACTGACAAAGAAGCTATCGTAGACATCGATTTCAAATCTGAAGGTGTTATTTCTCTTAACGAATTCCGTTACAACCCAGGCCTTAAAGTAGGTGATGATGTGGAAGTAATGGTAGACAGAAGAGAAGACAAAACTGGTCAATTACAATTATCTCATAGAAAAGCTAGAACGCTTAAAGCTTGGGATAGAGTAAACGAACTTCACGAAACTGGAGAAATCGTTAACGGTTTTGTAAAATCTAGAACTAAAGGAGGTATGATCGTTGACGTTCACGGAATCGAAGCATTCTTACCGGGTTCTCAAATCGACGTTAAGCCAATTAAAGATTACGATCAGTTCGTAGGAAAAACTATGGAGTTCAAAGTTGTGAAAATCAACCCTGAGTTCAAAAACGTAGTAGTATCTCACAAAGCATTGATCGAAGCAGATATCGAAGGTCAGAAAAAAGAAATCATCGCACAGCTTGAAAAAGGTCAGGTTCTTGAAGGTACTGTTAAGAATATTACTTCTTATGGTGTATTTGTAGATCTTGGTGGTGTAGACGGATTGATCCACATTACAGACCTTTCTTGGTCTAGAGTGAACCATCCATCTGAAATCTTGGAAGACGGACAAACTGTGAAAGTGGTTATCCTTGACTTTGATGACGAGAAAACAAGAATCCAATTGGGTATGAAGCAATTAGAAGCTCATCCTTGGGATGCTCTTTCTGCTGACATGAAAGTTGGTGATAAAGTAAAAGGAAAAGTAGTAGTTCTTGCTGACTATGGTGCATTCGTAGAGATCGCTCCAGGTGTAGAAGGATTAATTCACGTTTCTGAAATGTCTTGGTCTACTCACTTGAGAAGCGCAGGAGATTTCGTAAAAGTAGGTGACGAAGTGGAAGCTGAAGTTCTTACTTTAGACAGAGAAGACAGAAAAATCTCTTTAGGTATGAAACAATTATCTAAAGATCCTTGGGAAAATATCGAAGCTAAATATCCGGTAGGTTCTGAGCACGTTGGAACTGTAAGAAACTTTACAAACTTCGGTGTATTCGTAGAATTGGAAGAAGGTATCGACGGATTGATCTATATCTCGGACCTTTCTTGGACTAAGAAAATCAAGCATCCATCAGAATTCTGTGCAGTAGGTGATAAATTGAATGTTGTAGTTCTTGAGCTAGACATCCAGGCGAGAAGATTATCTCTAGGTCACAAACAATTGACAGAAAATCCATGGGATAAATTTGAAACCAAATATGCTGAAGGAACTGTACACGCTGGTAAAGCTGTAGAAGTACACGATAAAGGTGCTTCTGTACAATTCGAAGATGCTGAAGTAGAAGCTTTCTGCCCATCAAGATTATTAGAGAAGGAAGACGGATCTAAAATCAAAAAAGGTGATGATGCTCAGTTCAAAGTAATCGAATTTAACAAAGAATTCAAAAGAGTAGTAGTATCTCATACTGGTATCTTCAGAGACGAAGAAAAGAAAAATGTAAAAGAATCTAACAACAGATCTAACAATACATCTTCTTCTTCAAACAACGAAGAAAGATCGACTCTTGGTGATATCGATGTTTTAGCAGAACTTAAAAAGAAAATGGAAGGAGGTAAATAATCTCAAACCGTTTTTATAACATGAAGCCACTCTTAGGAGTGGCTTTTTTTGTCAAAAACTTCATATTAACATTATATAAATCTGATTATTAAAGTAATATTAATAAAAAACAAAATCACAATTGCGAGATAATTTAGTTATTGACTGATATGTTTTAATTTATTTATTAATTT
>Ga0114982_1000040_pt1 | contig 61026 bp, 58 predicted proteins | sample Shrwel_input2_FT_FD_87183 | JGI IMG/M metagenome (GOLD analysis project Ga0114982, IMG submission 87183) | Subsurface microbial communities from deep shales in Ohio, USA - Utica-3 well 1 S input2 FT | ecosystem: Environmental > Aquatic > Deep subsurface > Shale gas/oil reservoir > Produced... | reverse complement strand
TCCGGAATGACAAAAATACTGTTCTAATTATTCTAAAAATTTTAGCTTAAAGACTATTTGTTTCTCGCTTAGTTTGTCATTTCGTAGAAATCTAAACCGCCTTTTTGCGATGCTGAGATTCCTACGGAATGACAAAAATGATGTTATAATTATTCTGAAAATTTTAGCTTAAAGACTATTGTTTCCCGCTTAGTTTGTCATTTCGTAGAAATCTAAACCGCCTTTTTGCCATGCTGAGATTCCTCTGGAATGACAAAAATGATGTTGCGATTGTTCTGAAAGATTTTTATCAAAACTATTTATTTGCCGATTGGTTTGTCGTTCCGGAGGAATATAAACAGTTTTTTGCAATGCTGAGATTCCTCTGGAATGACAAAAGTGATGTTACAATTATTCTAAAGATTTTAACTTAAAAACTATTTGTTTCCCGCTTAGTTTGTCATTTCGTAGAAATCTAATCGGTTTTTTTGCGATGCTGAGATTCCTACGGGATGACAAAAATACTTTTGTAATTATTCAAACGGTTTTAATTCTAGCGGATTATTGTGCATTTTTTTCTTTCTTTCAAAAGCATTTTGTAATTCTCTTCTTAATTCTTCCTCTGCACCTGGGAAACCTGCAATAGTAAATTCCATATTGTATTTTGCTTTTAGATATTTATCTTTCGAGAAATTTTTATACTCATTAATATTAAACTCAAAATTATCATCAAATTTTTCAACTTTCACCAAAGTAAAGTGATAATCACCTCTTGTATCATACAACTCAAAAATCAAGCCCGGCAAACCTGTAAATTTATATGGTCCTAAAGATTGCGGATATTCTTTTGAGAAATAAGCAATCCACCTTCTTCCATATTTATTCGTTGCTGCCATTTGACATTTTACACCATTAATTATTTTAGTTTCGCCATAAAGAACCCATTTCAAATTTGTGTTTTCTTCATATCGTATTTTTGCATCTATTGCAATCGTAAATACTGTAGTTTTATTATTGCTTCTAATCACTCTTTCCTGAAAATAGTCACTAATAGTTCTTGTATCAACACCTTTTGACTCATACTGCTTTGTATCATTTAAATAATTTTGTGCAGCAGCAAAATAATAATCCTGAGAATTTCCTATTAATACAAATTTCTGATCATGACGATATTTTTCTCCCAACTGTAATGTGGAGTCATAAAAAACTCTTATAGTCGGTTCGAAATTTATCTTCTGACCAAAAGAATATACACAACCCAATACTAAAAACAAAAAAATTTTTTTCATATTTTTATTTGTATAAAAAGGCGGAGCTTTCTCCGCCCTCCTTTTTTAGTTAAGATTTAGACTTACACTTGGCTTAACACCACATTCTGCCTCATTAATTGTAGCTATTGCATTTGCCATTTGGTTATAAGTCCACCCATCTGGAAATGTAGTATAATGTTTAACTCCACAAGTTGAAGTCCAAACTGCCATTGTTTTGGCGAATGCCATTATTGAAACGCCCATCATGGCGCATAAGAATAGTTTTTTCATGTTGATTTTGTAATTAAAAATTAATAAATAAATTTTTCCCTACCTGTACAGCTTTGTCTAGAATAAGCGATACAGGTAAGATGATGCATCATTTATGATTCTAATAAGAAATACATTACGGCAGAGCGCCGAAAATGGTGCGCGAATTTCTCATTTGTATCATACCACAAACCTATAAATAACTTTAAAAAGTTTTGTTGAAAAACCCAACAATTTTTGCTTATTTTTTTAGCAAATCAACTTCCTTGTTAATTTTATTTTATATGTCTACATTTTGTAAAATTTTTTTCCACATTTGTGTTCAATTCCCTGTAAGAAATAATAAGGATTTTTTTTGCCAAAAGTTGTCATTTTTTAAAAATGATCAAGGTCATAGATTAAAAAAATAGTAAAATGAGTAAACTATCTATTTATTTAATAATTTTGTAACATAAAATTTATAAAAAATGGGGGTTATTCTAAAACCTATAGATATTGTTGATGATATTACTCAAGAAGAGTTCCGAGAGAAGTATCTTAAACCAAGAAAACCGGTGGTGATAAAAAATATGGCTAGAAAATGGCCTGCTTATCAAAAATGGACGATGGATTATGTGAAGGAAGTAGTAGGAGACATAGAAGTACCGCTTTATGATTCTAAAAAAGCAGATCCTGCAGCTCCTATCAATACACCAACTACAAAAATGAAATTCGCAGATTATATAGACCTCATCCAAAGAGAGCCTACAGATTTGAGGATTTTCTTCTTTGATCCTATAAAACATGCACCGCAATTACTGAAAGAGTATATTTCACCAAAAGAATTGATGGGTGGTTTTCTGGATAAATATCCGAGTATGTTTTTCGGAGGAAAAAGTTCGGTTACTTTTTTACATTACGATATAGATTTAGCACATATTTTCCATACCCATTTTAACGGAAGAAAACATGTACTTCTTTTTGAATACAAATGGAAAGAACGCCTTTATAAGCTTCCTTACGCTACTTATGCTTTGGAAGATTTTGATATTTCAAATCCAGATTTTGAAAAATTTCCCGCTCTGGATGGTGTGGAAGGAATTGAGTGTTTCCTGGAACATGGTGATACTCTATTCATGCCTACAGGATGGTGGCATTGGATGAAATATCTTGACGGAAGTTTCTCTATCTCTCTTCGAGCATGGGACAAATCTTGGGCGGTAAAAGCCAACTCGCTGTGGAATCTTACCGTGCAAAGGAATTTTGACAATTTCATGAAAGGTCGTTATAAAAACCGATACATGGACTGGAAAGAGAAAAAAGCTGTTGAAAGAGCCAATTATGCTCTGAAAAGAGGTTTACCAAAATAGCAAATCGATTTATTTTCTTAAAAGATCAGATTAATTTTTTTGATTTTTCCAAACTTCAAATTAATAAAAACCCCTAAAAGCTTGATACTTTTAGGGGATTTTTAATTTCTTTTTCTAATTAAAGAACATACCAACGTCCACACTTATTAACGCAAAATGGATCTAGGTCAGGATTATTAGCAGCGGCTTGAAGGCAAGTTGCCTCAGTAGTGTAATACGGACGACCAGAACCCCACCAAGAAGCACATTCTGGGGTAATTCCTCCTTTAACAGATTTTAAATTTTCTCTTGAAATTTTCTTGAAATTTTTCATAATGATTTTGTTTAGTTTTTCCTACTCTATACGTTTTTCGGACACCCCGATATTAATACACTAATATAGGAATTATTTTATATCAAAATCAAAAAAATTTCAGCGAAGATTAATTGTTACTATGAAATATATTTCGCATCCACGAAATCAGTCAGCCAGACATTATTTTCAGAGAGATAGAAATCAATTCCATCCTGAAACATTTCTCCGGTTTTGATGGTGAGAATTTGTGGTTTTCCGTGACGCATTCCGACTTTGGTTGCGGTTTCTTTGTCCTGACTTAGATGAACGTGCTGTCTGTTTCTCTTTTCAATTCCTTTTTCAAAGATGGATGCAAGATTGGTTTCTGCGGTTCCGTGGTAAAGAAATTCAGGTGGCTGTTGTGGTTTCAACGCCAGATCAATATCAATCGAATGTCCCTGATTTGCACGGATTCTGGCTTTATCTTCATTGAAAATAAAGCGTTTTTTATCGTTGGTTTCCACGACCTCATCCAATTCTTCCAGTGTGAAAGCGCGATTTTGTTTTGCACATTTTTCCTGTAGTTCTTCCACATCTGCCCATCCGTTTTCGTCTAAATTCAGCCCGATGACTTCGGGTTTGTGTCTAAGCACCAAGCTTAGGTATTTGCTTATTCTTTTTTTATGTTGTTCGTTCATTTCTTTCATTAAATTATAAAAGTAATTTTGTCATTCCGAAGGAATCTAACCTCCCTCATTTCAATGTGTTGAGATTTTTACGAAATGACATATAAACTGCTAAAAACTGATTCATAACAAATTATGGACATTCATAAATTTCTCACACAATTTCTCAATATCCTCCTTTCTCGCCAAAACATCAATCCACTCTTTCGGAATACTCTCAAAACCGTAATATATTCCGGCAATTCCTCCTGTGATGGCTCCGGTTGTGTCGGTGTCTTCTCCCAGATTGACGGCTTTTAAAACGGCTTCAGCATAATTTTCTGAATTCAGAAAGCACCATAATGAGGCTTCGAGACTGTGAAGAACGTAACCTCCTGAACTGATGGAATCTTCATGACATTCTGAAATATCATTCTTTAAAACCCTTTCAAAAAGCTGTATTTCTTTCGGGTTAAAACCTTGAATTTCTGCAAATTGCAACACCACTTTCTGAGTATACTGATACGCTTCTTTTTTATCTTTACCCTTGATTAATTCAATGGCAAAAATTACATAAACAAAGCAGGCAAACACTGAGCGAAAATGTCCGTGTGTGATTGCAGAGACTTCTTTTACCGTCTGATAGAGTTTTTCAATATTTTCTTCGTCTTTAAGGTAGAAAGCCAACGGAAGTGTTCTCATTAAAGAGCCGTTTCCGTTATCTTCTTCAAAAATATTTCCCGAAAATTTTGCGCTTTCTCCTTTTATTAATCTTGCGACAGAATGCCTTGTTGTTCCGCCAATATCGAACAATCTTCCGTGAGCCGTCCAATGTCCGTATTTTACCCACTTTACAAAGCTGTGCCCGATTTTTTCCAGATCATAACCTTTTGTGAGTTCTTCGGCAATACACAGCGTTAACGAACTGTCGTCGCTCCACGTTCCTTTCGGCTGGTGCCACGATCCGAATTCACGCATATTTTCAACAGGAAACGCCTTTAAAGTTTCTCTGGTTTTAAATTCTATGGGAACACCTAAAGCATCACCCACACAAACTCCGAAAATTCCAGCTTTTACAATATTTTCCACTATGCAAGATTTACCAGTTTGTCAAAAAGCAGTTTCATTCCCTGCGTTGCGGTTTCTTTCATCACAACGGCTCTCTGTCCGTACCCGAAACCCGTTTCGTTGGGGTTGATTACGATTAAAAGACAGTCATCCTTGATGTCGTGAATTAATCCCGCTGCAGGATAGACCTGTAAAGACGTTCCGATTACCAAAAATATATCGGCTTCTTTTGCCATTTTCGTAGCTTCTTTCATCAGCGGAACGTCTTCTCCGAACCAGACAATAAATGGTCTTAACTGCGCTCCGTCTTCTGCTTTATCGCCGATGTTAATGTCATCTTTCTGCTCATAAATCAGGTTTTTATCGCTACATGAACAGGATTTGAATAACTCGCCATGTAAATGTAAAATATTGGTTGAACCCGCTCTTTCATGCAGATCATCGATATTCTGGGTAATGATCTGAATTTCAAAATGTTTTTCCAGTTCTGCCAGTAATCGATGTGCCTCATTCGGTTCTACTTCGTGAAGCTGTCTTCGTCTCTGGTTGTAAAATTCAAGTACCAGTTCTCTGTCTTTTCGCCATCCTTCCGGACTTGCTACATCTGTGATGCTATGATTTTCCCAAAGACCGTCTCCGTCTCTGAAGGTTTTTATTCCGCTTTCGGCACTGATTCCTGCGCCTGTTAATATGGTTAGTTTTTTCATTTTGAATTACTTTTTATTAAAGCCAAATATTCATTATCATCTTTAAAAAGATCCCAATCTCTATCATTTTCTACAAGAGTTACATCAATAAGCTTTTTATCAAATGCTTCTTTTAAGTATTCTAAAGCTTTCTGCTTATCATTAAGCAAAGCATATGCACAAGACAAATTATATGGATTATGTCCTTTTTCATATGATTTTAATAGAATATCAATCCCACTCTTAAAATAATTTTCTTTTTTGTTTAATTCAATTTTTCCAAGCTCAAAATATGTTCCACCCAAGTTATTATATGCATTTACATTATCAGAATACAATTCAATAGATTTTTCAAAATATTTAATCGATTTTTTAATATTTGTTATTTCTTTTTCTTCCATTGCATTTTTCATCGTAAATATTCCCCAACTATTATAATATTCACTTAAACTTATTTGAGCATTTTCATAGTTATTTTCTTTTATTGTCTCTTCAAACATTTGAGCTTCTTTAGAAGAATAAATATTTTTAATATACTTTTCTATAATCTTTTGAACCAACTCATTTTCATCATCCAAATTTTCAATATTATTAATTGCCTTTTCAATTAATTTTTTACTAATTTCTACCCTATCTTTTACATGACTAAAAAGAAATTTATGTTCATTATCTTCAACATTAATATCTGTAATTTGATTAATCATATTAAGTAAAAAAGAAAATGGTTTATTAAAAATTTCAGGTGTTTTTAGTTTTAATTCTGAGTGTAATTTTAAAAAAAATGAATCAGAATCATAGCCCTTAATATGATACGCATTTACTCTTTCCTTTTCAAATAATTTATCATTAACATTCTTTGATAAAAGGTTATCATTATATCCTATCCAATATAATTCATTTTCAAAACTACCAATTTTTGCAATTTCATTTAAAAGCTCATCCTCTCCACTATACCCAACTACAATCCAAGTTCTATTATTACATATTCTTTCAAAAATTTTGGGAATTGCATCTTTAACTTTTGTTAATTCACCTTCGGCATTTAATAACCACTGACCATGATGCTGCCCATGAAGATATGTTACCGACTTCTCTAAAAATGTCGTCGTTGTAAAATCGTTTAATATAGACACATCATAAACAGGTGGAATAAAATTAAACATTGCACAAGCCTTGAGCATTAAGTCATCAAAGTTCGAGGTAAGAATATAATCAATTAACCCTTCTTTTAACATTTGAGCTAAGTAAATATGAGTAACATTTAATTTTACTTTTTCATCATTAATATAGTTATAAAATAGACTTCTCCTTTCTTGTGCAGAAAGAGCCGACATAAGCTTATAGTAATCTTTTCTTTGCTCTTCAGTTAGTCTTTTAATTGAAGGTTTATCTTTATGCAATTCAAGAATATCTTGAATAATTTTGCCTACCAAAGGAATACCTGCCGAAGCAGATGCTCCTGCTCCTAAAAAGATGATGGGTTTATTTTCATCTTTATCTTTTGCTTGTTTTATTAAGTATGCAATATCTTCTATTGTTCTATTACTTTCCATAATGATTATTTGAAATGGCTAAAAAATGCTGTTATATTTCTTCAAACGGCCTTATCATTTCCTCCTTTTTCGAGAGAATGGCAAAGACCACTCTTTTAAATTTATTTTTATATTTCCCAAGAAGATGCTTTTTGAATAATTCGGCAATTTCTTTCGGATCATTTTTGAAAACTCCGCATCCCCAAGCTCCTAAAATTAAAGTTTCATTTCCTTTGTTTAAAGCTAAAGCAAGCATTTTATCGGTTCTTACATCCATCGCTCCGAAGATTTCATCCGCTCTTTCCGGTTCCTGACGTTTTACAACGCCTGCGTTCACTGCGGGAGAGGTGATGAAATTGCACAAAACGGGTTGATCCAGCAATTCTCCTTTATCTTTCCTGAAAACGGGAACTTTCGGGCTGTAAATCATCATATCTGTATAAAAGCATGATTCCATCGCACGGTGGGTTTCGTAATATTCCCAACCCTGAAGCAGACTGTCGTGAAGTCCGGAAGTTCTTGCCAGACTTTCTTCCTGCGCTTCGGCTCCGTTGATGAAACCACCACCGGGATTTTTTGCTGATGCAAAATTCAGGCACATGAGCTTCTCCTGATCTTCTTCTGCTGCTAACTGCAAAATGGCTTTCAGGGAACTGCATCTCCAGACTTCAAACTGAGTCTCGAAGTGGGTTTCCGGAAGTTCGTTTTTTGTCATTTCCGACAGTTCTTCCGGGGAATACAAAACGGTTTCTTTAATACAGTTCTGCATTTCATTTTCGATGCTTATTTTTTCGTTATTTCCGTTGATATAATATTTTTTAGCTAAGATTTCCAAGGTATCTTTCGCCATTCCTTTATTTGTCATTGTTAGTTTTTTAATGTTTACCAATAGATTTTCCAGTTCTTCATTTGCCGCTTTTTTGAAGTCTTTTCCCATGAAAACTTTCGTCACTTCAATATTGCCGACAATTGCCTGATTAAATTCTTCCAGTTCTTCGGAAGGAATCCAGAGTTCGTTGTGATTTCGGGCTCCTACGTTTTGTGAGGGATATTTTCTAACCGTTTCTTCCGAAACCTCAAACTTGGTAACAAAACCGAGATAATTTCCGGCTTCGTCTCTGGTATTCCATTTTTCTGCGATTTCGGAAGCGTATTCTTCATTCAGAACAGGGTAGAAAATGGGTTGCCAGTTTAATCTTGGAGGGAATTTTTTATAATTGCTTTCGATGATTAAGAGCATTTCTTTTTCTCCGACGGGTCTGTATAAAGTTGTTGTTTTCATGTTGTTTTTATTTTTTAACGCAAAGTCCGCAGAGTTTTTTGTTACTACTAAACGTTTTTAAGTTCGCAAAGTATTTCAAATTTCAATGTTTGTTGTTTTGCATTTAACTTTTAAATAAATTATTGTTTTTAATCTGTTTTTTTAACGCAAAGCCCGCTAAGTTTTTTTTACTACTAAATATTTTTAAGTTCGCAAAGGCGTTCTACTCAGCTAAGATATCAGAGTTCTGCTATATTTATAATTTTGAATAATGATTTATTCACTTCAACTTGAGGGTTTGTTGCGTCGCCTTTTAAATATTTTATTGTTTTCATGGTTTATTTTTTATTTTTTAACGCAAAGTCCGCAGAGTTTTTATTTTACTACTAAACGTTTTTAAGTTCGCAAAGGCGTTCTACTCAGCCAAGCTCTCAAAGATTTTCCAATTATTCGAAATCATAAACGAATACTTCTATATTGTTTTTCAGCAGTGTTCTTTCAATAATCGGCTCGATTTCTTCCCATTTTCCGCCTGCCAAACCGCAACCGATTCTCGGCATATGAACTCCTGCGTTTAATTTATTTGCTTGATCAGAAAGTTTTTCAAGGCATTTTTCAACGGATTCATAGCGAATCGGGGAAATTCCTTTTGAATTGGTTTTAATTTTATGCTGACCAATCATGTTGCAAACCCAAATGTTTTCTTCAACCTGAACGGTCTGGATTTCTCCGAGATTAAAATTTTCAGCATCCTGAAACCATTTTCTATATTCGTTTTCCGGCTTTTTCCAACGGTTTGAAATGGCTAAGACAAAACCTTTACCCCAACCTCCGATGTCGTTGCAAATGTGTGCAATGATTTTGTTTCCTTGTGATTGAGGGTTTGTTGCGTCGCCTTTTAAATATAGTATTGTTTTCATGGTTGGTTTTTACATCTAATTTTTAAATAAACTATTGATTTTTAATGCTGTTTTTTTTAAACGCAAAGCCCGCTAAGTTTTTTTTTACTACTCCCTGTTTTTAAGTTCGCAAAGGCGTTCTACTCAGCTAAGATCTCAGAGTTCTGCTATATTTATAATTTTGAATAATGATTTATTCACTTCAACTTGAGGGTTTGTTGTGTCGCCTTTTAAATATTTTATTGTTTTCATGGTTTGATTTTTATTTTAACGCAAAGTCCGCAGAGTTTTTTTATTACTACTAACTTTTTTTAAGTTCGCAAAGGCGTTCTACTCAGCTAAGCTCTCAAAGATTTTTTCTACATAAGATTTCAAATTTCTGATAATACCTGATTTGTTGCGTCGACTTTTAAATATATTATAGTTTTCATGGTTGTTTTTAATTTAAAACTAAAACTGCTTCATCGTCAGAAAGCCTGATTTCTGCTGTTGTCCCGCTGTTGAACTGTAGAAAATCCTGTTCAATTCCGTCGCTAAATATAAAACCATTATTCGGCATTAGTGATTCGATGATTAATTTGTTTCCTTTTTTCAGTTTTCCGCCGCAGATATCGGTTTGCGTTCGGATGCTTTTGAAAGGTTCTCTTACCGCAAAATACAAATCTTCTTCATTCAGCTGCGGATATTTTAAAGCTGTTTCGCCTAAAATTCCGAACGCCATATTGAAAATGGAACTCAGCCAGCCTGTACTTCCTGTTTTTGTGGAAACTATGATTCCGCTGGAAGAATGGGTTTCTTCTTTTCCGTTCAGCATAATTTTGTATCTCGCGGAAGAATGTGAGGAAATTCCTACAAATAAATCATTCACTGCCCGTAATTTTTGTCCGTCATTCAGCACTGCTTCGGCAAACTTCATTTTTTTTGAACTAAAATTTCCGTTCATCACAGCTTGCACGCCTTTTAAAAAGTTTTTTGCTGTGAAGGGAAGTAAAACACCGTCATATCTTTCGGGATCGGGATTCACCGCAATGATCGGAATATGTTTGGAGTATTTGGCAACATTCGCTACCAAACCGTCCTGTCCTACCACCACAATCAGGTTGTTTTCAGAGAAAATATAGGAGGGAACAAACTCTCTTTCAATCACTTTATTTTTGATGATTTTGGAAAGTTGGGTCTGAACTTCCAGAAATGACTGACCGAATTTTTCATGTTCATCCACATATTCCTGAAAATTCCCTCCGGAACTTTCAATATAAAACTTCGCCTGAGCCTGCGTGTTGAATCTTTCGACCAGAGATTCAAGACGGGTTTTATTTTTGATGATGATGGCGTATTCTACTTTCATTTTTAATTATTCAGAAGTTTGTATTTTAACACAAAGTCCGCAAAGTTTTTATTTTACTACTAACTGTTTTTAAGGTTCGCAAAGGCGCTCTGCTCAGCAAAGACGATAACCTATTTTATCCTTTTTTTGAGACAGTTAAATGCTTCCCTCTTCCAGCCTCTTACTTTTTCAAAATACTATCCAGCAAATCCGGACTGATGTTTAAGTTTCCGATTTTTCCGGCATTTTCTGCCAATTCCCTGAATGCTAAAGCGATGTTATTTCTCGCGTCCTGTCTTCCGCTCAAAGCAGTAAGTACTTTCCAGTCGATTTCTTTGTATGGCTTTAAGGAAGTTTCCAGAATATAACCTTGTGTTTCTGCTTCTTTTCTGTCGTTTTCCGTTTTTTGCTCGATCAGTTTTTTTCTCTGGTTTTCTACAGAAATATCGGCGGCAATTTTCATTTCCCGAAGGATTCTGTTGTTTTCTTCCTGCTGAACTTCGGTTTCCATCCTTTTTTCTTCAATCTGCTTTTGCTTTTCTTCAACCGCAATTTCCGTATTCAGCTCAGATTCTTTGATCTTTCTTTCCTGTTCCACTGCAAAATTTCTTCTTTCATAAATTGCTTCATCGGCTTGCTGCTGCAGTTTTTCTCTGGTTTCCGTTTCCAGCGCTCTTGCCATTTCAGGAGTGGTCTGAACGGCTAAAATATTGGCTCCCAGAATTTCAATTCCCATGCTTTTAATAGATTCTGAATCTATTAATCCTTTCAGAATATGATCTTCAATCTGTTTGGCAGAACGGATAGCATCTTTTAAATTGAGCTGATGAATGAATGATGAAGTCGCTGTCTGTGCGAGATTGATGATTCTCTGGTTCAGCTTTTCAATGTCATTTTTTTTATAAACTCCCTCTCCGTCCACGGTAAAATCCAGTGTGTTGGAAAGTGCTTTCGGATCGGTCACCTTATAGCTGATCTGTCCCTGAATTTTCACGGTCTGATAATCGTTCGTGTTCTCATTAAAGATAAACGGCAGATCGTTGCTTCCCAAAGGAATCGCCACAATAGACGAATTGGGAGCGAAATAAAAGAACGATAAACCTCTTCCTTCTCTGGCGATCTTTCCATTTTTAAAATGAAGAACGTACGTCATAGAATCAAATTTGATGTGTGTAAATCCAAACATAGCTTTATGATTTTTAGTGAAACAATTTATTAATTTTCGTGTATTTTTTACGCAAATTATGGGTAAAATTTTTTACACTTTTATTTTATTCAGAGCAAAACATTTTTCGATATTTTTTAACGTTCCGCTTTTTCTTTTTTCATCGGTATTGAAATCAACCGCCAGAAAATGAGTGCATAGATCAATTCCAAAGGTATCTCTTTCATAATTTGAAGTAAAACCGCCTATCACTTTCCATTTTTCAGCTTTTGTTTTAAAAGAATTAGCAAAATATCTCGGTCTTTTTCCAACATGAAGAATGGTTACGTTTTCTGTTTTATCTTTTAAAAATTCCATCATTAATGTATCGGTTCCCGAAAAATCTCCGATAATAAACTCACACTCATCAAGGTTGAATTTCTTTAACGGTTCGATATAAAACTGCTGAAATTTTTCCCAGGATACATTTCCGTTTCCTGAAACATATATCTTTTTCATTTTTAAGTCTTTAAATACATTACATCTGTTCTTAAAACATATTTCTGTCTGCTGATCAGTGTTTTTCCTTCGTGTCTCAAAGGATGATAGAAAACCAACGCAGAGCCCTTCTTCGGAGCTACAGTGAACAAGTGTTCAAATTCTGTTTCTCCGCCTTCAAAATCATCATTCAGATAGATTAAAAAGGTATAGAAGCTTTTCTCATTTTCATTTCTGATGTAGCTCCCATCATGATGCATTTTGAACTGCTGTCCCGGAGAATATTTATAAATCCTGAACATCTCATTAAAACCCGAAACTTCATCATTGTCATGAATCTGAGGAAGAAATTCAACCGCTCTTTGAAAAAGATTTTCGGCTAAATTATTATCAAAAATCATCAATCTGTCATTGTTTCGGATTCCTTTGCTCATGACCTGTCGCCCTCTCATATTTATTTTCGCTTCCTCAAAGACTTTATCCTTCGTCATTTCAATATAATGATCGCATTCTTGGTCGGAAAGGAAATTTTCTATTAAAAATATCTGAGGATGGAGTTCTGTTTTTTTCATGATTTCTAATTGGTTTACGGTTATTGTGTTTTTACCCTCTTAATTCGTCTCTTACTTCCATTAAAGCAAATCCTAACAAATTTTCACCATTCCATTGGGTAGGATCTTTTGCTTTTGCATTGGTTTCCAGCATTCCGATTCCCCAGATTTTATCGTACGGACTTGCCTCTACTAAAATTGTATCGTCTGTTGAAAGCAGAAATTCTTTAAATTTTTCATTTTGTGAAAATTTCAGAAAATTTCCCTGTTTCACGATTTCATATTTATGTTCGTTCCAGATTTCCGGATCAAAATTTCTGACTTTTCTGCCTAAACTTTTTGCCTGATTCGGAGTTTCTGCTTTTAAAATCTGCTCTAAAATTTCATGATCATTAAATAATCTCGCTTTTCCGGCCATCATATAATGTTCTGCTGTTTTGTAAATGTTTCCGTTTTCTTGAAACTCAAAAGGAAACCACTGACTGAAGCAGGCTTTTGTAACTTCATCTTTCACGGTATGTCCCCAAAAGAAAAGAAATTCCGGATTTTCTTTTTGATGAAATCTTTCGATCATATTATTTAATGTATATTTCATGATTGCGTTATTTTTACACAAATTTAAAGGAATCTGATTTTATCTTCCAAATTTATTTGTGTTATTTTTACGCTAAATGTCTTAATTAATTGATTTTCAGTACTAAAAAATTATTTTATTGAAACACTAATGGCGCAAATGTTTTTCACAAATAGAGCAGAAAGAAGAGTCTGGAATTATTTTCAGATTCTTCATTCCGCTTCGCTTCATTCTGAATGACAGCGAACGCAACAGAATCATTCATGAAAATTAGTGTAAATATTGTGCTATTTGTGTTTAAGAAAAACTATTTGATCTCAAAATAAAATCCCTGCTCTTCCAGTTCCTTATATTTTTCCTGATTGAAAGTGAAGAGTTTTCCGGGTCTTCCGCTGCCTTCTTTTTTAAGATTATTGGTTTCATTAAGCAATCCGTAACTCATGATCTTTTTGCGGAAATTACGGCGGTCTATTTCTTTTCCGATGATGGTTTTATAAAGATTTTCAAGATCTGAAAAAGCAAATTCGTCATTTAGGAGATTAAAACCGATCGGTTGATATTGGAGTTTTGTGCGAAGTCTTTTTAAGGCAATATCAATAATGGATTGATGATCAAAAGCCAGTTTTGGAAGCTGATTGACGCTGAACCATTGTGCATCTTCTGCATCAGAATCGGCAAACAACTCATGATAGGATGGATTGACAAGTCCTAAATAAGCAATGGAAACCACACGGTTTCGGGGATCGCGGCCAACGTTTCCAAAAGTGTAAAGCTGCTCCAAAAAGTCGGGCTTTATTCCTGCTTCTTCGTGGAGTTCGCGTTTTACGGCATCATCAAGGTTTTCATCATCCAAAACCAGACCTCCGGGAAGTGCCCAACCTCCTTTGAAAGGCTCGATATTTCTTTTAATGAGAAGTATCTGCAGATCTTTTTTATCAAAATATCCGAAAATTACTGCATCTACAGCCACTTTTATATCCTGTAATTTTTTTGGAGACTCCATTTTTTAATTTGCGTTATGAATACACAAAGTTACAATTTTGAATCATCAATATCAACATAAAAATAATTATTCTTTGTAGACAATTTTTATTTAAATTTATAATCAACTTAAAACTAAACAATTATGAGAAATTTATTTTTTACAGCTTGTACCTTTTTTCTACTTTTCTCTTGTGATAAAGGCAAAACTGTGGCAAAAACAGACTCAGATAAAACAGATTCATTAACCAATGAAGAATGGAAACCAGTAGATTCTGCAACTGCAACAAAAGCCTGGATAGAATATGCAACTCCGGGAGAAATGCACAAAATGTTAGCAAAATCTGACGGAAATTGGTCTGGAGAAAATACCATGTGGATGGAAAACGGCGGAAAACCAATGATAAGCCAATCTGAAGTTACCAACAAAATGGTTTTCGATGGTCGTTATCAGGTAAGCAATCACAAAGGAAACTTCATGGGAATGCCATTTGAAGGAATGAGCATTCTGGCTTATGACAATTCTAAAAAGAAATTTGTAAGTACGTGGATCGACAATATGGGAACAGGAATTATGAATATGGAAGGCGATTGGAATCCGTCAACAAAATCTATTGAATTTAAAGGAAAAATGACAGATCCATCAAGACCCGGAAAAGACTGTGAGGTAAGAGAAGTTTTCACTTTCGTAGATGATAATACCCAAAAAATGGAAATGTACGGACCGGATTCTAAAACAGGAAAAGAATTTAAAACAATGGAAATCAAGTTCACGAAAAAATAAAAACATTAATCTCATAAAAAATCCGCAGAAAAATTTCTGCGGATTTTGTTTTTATCTTTTGCTCATTAACTTCTTAGTCATTCAGCTTCAAAACTGCCATAAATGCTGTTTGTGGCACTTCCACTCTACCGATTTGTTTCATTTTCTTTTTACCTTCTTTTTGCTTTTCAAGAAGTTTTCTCTTACGGGAAATATCTCCTCCATAACATTTTGCAGTAACATCTTTTCTTAGAGCTTTAATAGTTTCTCTTGCGATAACTTTCGCTCCCAAAGCTGCCTGAACTGCAATATCAAACTGTTGTCTCGGAATCAGTTCGCGCAATTTTTCACACATTTTTTTACCGATGTGATATGCGTTAGAATCGTGAATTAATGATGATAAAGCATCAACCATATCTCCATTAATCAAAATATCCATTTTTACCAGCTTAGAAGCACGCATTCCGATTGGCGAATAATCAAATGAAGCATAACCTTTTGAAATCGATTTTAGTCTGTCGTAAAAGTCAAAAACAACTTCTGCCAAAGGCATATTGAAGGTTAGTTCTACTCTATCCGCGGTTAAATAACTTTGATTAACAATTTCACCTCTTTTTTCAATACACAAAGTCATTACTGCTCCTACGAAATCTGATTTTGTAATAATCGCCGCTTTAATATAAGGCTCTTCTACTCTGTCTAAAAGATTGGGATCAATCATTTCAGACGGGTTATTGATCAAAATTGTTGTTTCAGGATCTTTTTTGGAATATCCGTGATATGAAACGTTGGGAACCGTGGTAATCACATCCATATTGAATTCTCTATCCAAACGCTCCTGAACGATTTCCATGTGAAGCATTCCTAAGAATCCGCAACGGAAGCCAAAACCAAGAGCGGCAGAACTTTCCGGCTCGAAAACCAAAGAAGCATCATTCAGCCTTAATTTTTCTAAAGAGAACCTCAACTCCTCAAAGTCTTCAGATTCAATAGGGTAAATTCCTGCAAAAACCATTGGTTTTACTTCTTCAAACCCATCAATTGCAGCCGCAGCAGGATTTACAAAAGAGGTAATGGTATCTCCTACTTTTACTTCACGGGCATCTTTAATCCCGGAAATAATGTACCCTACATCGCCACATTCAATTGTTTTCTTAGGAACCTGTTTCAGTTTCAGTGTTCCTACCTCATCTGCACCATATTCTTTTCCTGTTGCGAAAAATTTAATTTTCTCGTTTTTAGAAATACTCCCGTTTACGACTTTGAAATAAGCTTCAATTCCTCGGAACGGATTGTAAACAGAATCAAAAATCAATGCCTGAAGCGGTGCTTTCGGATCTCCAACAGGTGGCGGAACTCTTTTTACAATCTGCTCAAGCAAATCGTGAACACCTTCTCCTGTTTTCCCTGAAACTCTAAGAACATCTTCATATTTGCAGCCTAAAAGTCCCATAATTTCGTCGGTAACTTCTTCAGGATTTGCAGACGGAAGATCAATTTTATTCAAAATCGGAATAATTTCCAAGTCGTTTTCTAAAGCCAGATACAAATTACTAATTGTTTGTGCCTGAATACTTTGTGCAGCATCTACAATGAGAAGCGCACCTTCACACGCAGCAATAGAACGAGAAACTTCGTAAGAAAAATCTACGTGTCCCGGTGTATCGATAAGATTTAAAATATATTTTTCGCCATTAAGCTCATAATCCATCTGGATGGCGTGAGATTTTATTGTAATCCCACGTTCTTTTTCCAAATCCATATCATCAAGCGTCTGAGATTGTAATTCTCTTTGAGTCACTGTATTAGTGTACTCCAAAAGACGGTCTGCCAAAGTAGATTTACCGTGATCGATATGAGCGATTATGCAAAAATTTCGTATGTTTTTCATTTAAGAACTATGTAATTTGCAAAGATAAAAAAAAGAGAGACAATTCGTCTCTCTTAATGTGTAAGCAATGAAATTAATTCATTAATTATCCGAAAAATCAAATTCGCCCGTCAAATAATCAATGTAAACTTCTTCTTTTTCTTCACTTTTCATTTTCTTCTGTTTTGCAGCTTGATCGATAGAACCTGCAACAGCGCCTATTAAACCAAACATTCCGTATGTACTGTTATATTGTACTGGAAAAATTTGCCCTCTATTTGCATTTATATAAAATCCCTTCTCATTTTTATTAATCTCTATAAAGCCAGACATTGTTTTTTTATAAGCTTTACCATTTTCAACATAAGCAAACATCTTATTAGAAGATATTTTTTCTTTTTTCCCGTCTTCTAATTTTATTGCCTTTGTAACTTCTCCTTTATCGTTTCTCTCCAAAACATAATTTCCTTGCATAGGAACTTGATTGAAAAATGAAGTAAAATTCTGATATATACCATCTTTTAATTCTTCGTTTTTAAAAGCTGCATATTTACTCTTTGCATACTCTTCATAATCAGAAAGATCACTAAGTGTCAATGCATTTTGAATAGGGTCTAATGTATATGCTTTTTTAATAAAAAAAGAGAAAATAGCTGGAATATTTTTTACCATTACTTCTGAAACTTCTTTATCCTGAAAAGAAAAAACAGTATCTTTTTTATACAAAAACTTATACTGATCGGCTTCTTTTTGAAAAATCTGAGCAGAAAAATCTATTTTTCCTTGTGTTTTTTTTCCGTCACTTTCTCCTGCTGAAAGTTTCAACCTCTTTAAAATAAGTAATAATTCATTTTGTCCTGATAAAGAATTTCCTCTTTCATACCAAACTTTAAAATCATTTTCAGGTGTCGTGGGAAATACTACTTCTTTCATTTCCTTACTTTCACCAAAAGGTAATACTCCGATTGACTTATCTTGTCTTTGATCTAAAACCTTAAACCCTTTGTAAGTAACACCATCAAATCTTGTAATATTTCCTTTAAACTTTATAGCATCTTTTCCTTGAGAGAATAAGAAGACCGCCATTAAAAAGAAAGAAAACTGAAATACTTTTATCATATTTTTTTTGCAAAAATAGGTTTTTCTTCAAAATTAAACGACCCTCACAATAAATTGCAAGGGTCGTCCAACATTAAAAAAATAAACTATTATGGGTTTTGTCTGGGTTTTGAGCCCTTATTGTTCCCGTTGTGAGGTTTTCTTTCATTCATTTTATCTCTCATCATGCCTTCAGACTGAAACAACTTCAAAACTTTCTGGCACGGAATGACAGTTTGCATCTTTTCCGCATATTTTTTTCTATTGTCTAACAATTTTTGTCCTACATCAAAACTCTGTTGCAACTTTACTTTAGCTTCTTCTTCGGATAAAGTTTCCGGATTGAAGTTTGAGTCAAATTGGTTTTTTATCTTTTTTTGGTTATCCAGATATTCGTTATAAACCTCTGTAAACTCAGTTTTATTCTTCGGATCTACGTTTAAATTATCCAAAACCATATTGTTTCTGAACTGAGTAAGAAGTGCTTTTCTTTCTTCTGGAGAAAGATTATTTATAACTTCTTTTCTTTGTTTCGGATCCATCTTTCTCCAATCATAGTCTGTTTTTTGGGCATTGAGACCAAAACTGGAAATAACAAGAAGTGTAAATAATATTTTCTTCATTTTTCTTTTAATTATATAAATCCAAATAAACATCCTGTGTGGAATTATTGGCTAACTCTGCAATCTCAGAACTTGAAAACGAATCCAAATATTCTGTCATTTGCGCTTCGGCTTTTTTAGAAACCTTTTTTACATTTTGCGGTTTTACTTCTGTCTTTTCGGGAACATAAGCAACCGCTTTTATTTGTTGATTGATCTGCTGATTGTCAATTGTTTGATTATTTTTTTCAACAGAAGTTAAATCTGATTTTAAAGTCTCATAAGCGATTTCACTTTCCTTTTTCGGTTCAGGATTGTTAGATGCAAAATTTACTGCAGACGTATTATTCTCTTCTGAATCTGAGTAAGAATTATATAAAAATGTTGATCCAAAAATTAAAGCCAGAGAAGCTGCTGCTGCATAAGGCCAATTTAATTTGAAAATCGGAGCTTTTCTTTTTGCGCTCACTTCACTCATTACGTTCTCCTGAACATTTTCAAATAAATGATCTGATATTTTGTAAATATTCTTCCGCTCCAGTTTTTCCAGATCAAATCCCTTCATCTCGCTCAATACCTTATCCTGAATATTTTCAAACATATTCTCAGGAAGTTTGTAGATATTTTTGCGTTCTAATTTATCCAGATCAAAATCTTTCATTTCTTTTTTTTCTAAAAATTATCTTTCGTAATTTTCTTTAATATAATCTTCTATTTTCTGCTTAGCATAATGATAATTTGTTTTTAACGTTCCTACCGACATATCAACAATTTTAGATATTTCTTCATAAGGCAAATCATCATAATACCGCATCATAAATACCAGTTTCTGCTTTTCTGGCAGGCTTTGTATGGCTTTCTGCAAAAAGACCTGTATTTCTTCTGCATCGCTGTGCGTATTATCGGCAACAAGATTCTGCATGTAATATTCGGGATCTTCATCTGTTTTCTGCATTTTCTTCAGCTTATTAATCTGCTGCAATGCTTCATTAGTTGCAATTCTATACAGCCAAGTATACAACTGACTGTCATTTTTAAACTGATGAAAATTCTGATATGCTTTTATAAAAGTCTCCTGCAACGTATCCTGCGCAAGATCTCCATCAACGATGATCCTTCTTATATGCCAATATAATCTACTCTGATAAGCATCCATCAAAGCACGAATACCTTTCTCAAGAGTTCGTGGGTTTTGCATCAGCGTAATAATTTCCGCGTCTTTAATCTTCATAGGATGCTTTCATTGTTTTGGATTACAAAAGTATTTAAAAGTTAAATTACTTATTCAATTTTTAGTCCAAATATCATAAATCCTTATCTTTGTTAGATGCAAATTGTAATTATCGGTTCCGGAAATGTGGCTTATCATCTTGCAAAGGCTTTTACACAGAATAACATTCATCTGAAACAGGTTTTTGGGCGAAATGAGAAAGATTTAAAAGAAATTTCGCAAGAATTGAACATTCCGTATTCCACTGAAAATCTTGCCGATGGAGATCTTTACATTATTTGTGTGAGCGACAGTTCTGTAGACAATGTTTCTCAATTAATTACTGAAAAAAACTGTCTCGTTGCACATACTTCCGGTTCGTTACCTAAAGAAATTCTGATAGGAGAGTACAGAAAATCAAGCTTTTATCCTTTACAAACTTTTTCAAAATCTAAAAATTTAGATTACTCAAAAATTCCATTCTTTATAGAAGCTGAAAATGATGAAGATCAGAAAATTCTGACTGATGTAGCTTCTAAGATTTCAGAAAATGTAATGAAAAGTGATCACGAAAAAAGAAAATACATTCATCTGACAGCAGTTTTTGCCTGTAATTTTGTGAATCATCTTTTTTCTAAGGCTAAAGAAATTTCAGATTCTCAGGAGATTCCATTTAGTTATTTTTTACCGCTGATTGACGAAACGGTGAAAAAAATACACGAAATTGAACCCAAATCTGCACAAACCGGACCTGCCGTAAGAAATGATACACGCGTTTTGGAACTGCATGAGCAATTATTACAGGATGAAAGTCTTAAAATCTACAAAACAATGAATCATTCTATTAAAAAAATGTATCAATTGCCATAAATTTTTACCTTTGAGGAAAACAGAAAAAATGAATACAAACATCATCCCTTCCCTCATCACTGGAGCAGCCATCGTTCTTACCGCCTTCATTTTAGGCTCAAGTTTTAAAAACAGAAACTTAAAACAAGATACTATATCAGTTACTGGTCTTGGTTCGAAAGATTTTACATCAGACGAAATAAGCTGGAGCGGAAGTTTTGACGCCAATGCAATGGATGCCAAAGAAGCCTACAATTTAATTTCGCAGGATAAGGAAAAAGTAAAAGCATTTTTCTACAGCAAGGGTTTCAAAGCAGGAGAGTTTGCTTTTGGCGGTGTTAATTTCTCGAGATCATTTCGCACAGTTACCACAAAAGAAGCAGACGGATCAGAAAAATCTGAAGATGTTTTTGATGGTTATAAAGCCACTCAAAGCGTGTTTTTCAGAGCAAAGAAAAATCCGGCTTTAATGAAGAAAATAGAAAATGTAATCGACAAAACTGCCGAATTGATCAACAGTGGAGTACAGTTTGAACCATCTTCGGCACAATATACCTATTCTGACCTTTCTTCATTAAAGCATAGTTTAATAGAAGCAGGTTCTAAAGACGCCAAACAGAGAGCCGAAAAAATTGTAGAAAGCGCAGATGGAGATCTTGGCAAATTAAAAGATGCTTCGATGGGCGTATTTCAAATCACCGCAAAAGGATCAACCGATGAAGACAGCTATGGAGGAAATTTTGATACTTCCAGCAAACAAAAATCAGCAAGAATTACGGTAAGACTTACTTACAATCTTGATTAGAGAAAATATTTTTTTGAAAATTTAAAAATGAGTTATAAAGAGAAATTAAAAGATATAAAAGCATTTGTATTTGATGTAGACGGTGTTTTCACAGACGGAAGTGTTTATCTGATGCCCGGTGGAAATATGAGCAGAGTAATGAACGTTCTTGATGGCTACGCGGTTGTAAAAGCTCTGAAAAACAATTATTTAATAGGAGTAATTACCGGCGGAAATGACGAAATGGTAAGACACCGCATCAATTACCTCGGAATTGAAGATTACTATGCAAAATCGCATGATAAAATGGTAGATTATGAAGATTTTAAGAATAAATACAATTTAAAAAACGAAGAAATTCTTACCATGGGAGACGATCTTCCAGATTTTCATATGATGCAGAATTCTGCAATTTCTACTTGTCCGGAGAATGCAGTTCCGGAAATTAAAAATATTGCAGATTACATTTCTCCAAAACAGGGTGGAAGCGGAGCAGTGCGTGATGTGATCGAACAGGTAATGAAGGTTCAGGGGAAATGGCATGATGACAACACACAATCTGTTTAAAATTTAATGATGAAAATACTTTTAGCATCACAGTCTCCACGAAGGAAAGAACTGCTTTCCAGTTTAGGTTTCAATTTTGAAGTGGTAAAAATTGACTGTGAAGAGATTTTGCCGGATCATATAAAAATAGAGAATGCGGCTTCTTATTTGTCTGAATTAAAAGCTAATGCGTTCAGAAATTTAGAAAAAGACGAAGTTCTTATAACTGCAGATACTGTTGTTGCAATAGACGATCAGATTCTTGGGAAACCAACAAATGAAGAAAATGCAAAACAGATGCTGAGGAAACTTTCGGGGAAAACACATCAGGTTTTTACAGGAATTACAATCAAAACGATTTCTAAAACTTTTACAGAAACAGATGTAGCCGATGTAGAATTTGAGCATATTTCTGATGATGAGATAGATTTTTATACAAAAAACTACAAACCTTTTGATAAAGCCGGAAGCTATGGCATCCAGGAATGGCTCGGAATGGCAAAAATTAAGAAAATGAATGGTAGTTTTTATACCATTATGGGACTTCCTACCCATTTGGTTTACAAAATTTTAAATAAAATATAAATAAATTCCCCGTAAAATTTTATTATTTTTACAAAATCATCAATCTGATCAGATAATAAAAAGAAGATTAGAGAGTTATATTTAATAATGAAAAAGAATATCATATTCCTTTTAGCAGCGATTGTTGTTATTTCCTGCAGTACCAAGGTAAAAAAGCCGGAAGCAAGATCTAAGTTTTTAAAAGGTTTTTCCACATATTATAATACACTTTTTAATGCCAAAGATGCGTTAAACAGTGAATTTACAAGCAGAGACAAAGCTCATAAAGATAATTTTTATGCGCCTCATATTTCTATCCTTACCTACGAAGAGCAACCGGTAGGAAGTGATCTCGGTCAGTCTTCAGCATTTGCAGAAAATTCTATGAAAATGGCAGAGGTAAATCGTAATTCTTCGTCTAAAAATAACAGAAGCGCTCCGGGAATGCCTCCAAATCCGGGAAACGGAGCTATGGGAATGCCACAAGATCCCAATAATCCACAGGGAAATAAAGGTGCAAGTACCCTCGAAATTGCAGAAGCAAAAGCTCTAAAAGCAATTGGAAAATATTCTGTTATCAGAAAAGGAGAAGAGCAGAACAAAACCATTTTTGACGCCTATATTATTCTTGCACAATCGCGAATTTATCAGGGAAAATCCAGACAGGCTCTTGATGCTCTTAATTATGTTTTTACCCACATGAAGGAAGATAAAAGACTTCCTTTAGCAAGAGTTTATGAAGGTTTGGCTTATGCAGAACTTAAAGATTATTACAAATCTGATCAGATTTTTGCCAAACTGAAAAGTGAAGACATCAATAAAGATTATGAAAAACTTCTGAGCATTTATTATTCTGAATCTCTTCTGGATGCCGGTAAAAAAGAAGAAGCTGTAAAAGAGCTGGATCGAGCTTATGAATTGAACGGAAACAGAAAACTGAAAAGCAGAATTGCATTTTTGAGAGGTCAGGTTTTAGCAGAATTAGGAAGAAATGAGCCCGCTCGTGAAAGCTTTATGAATGCTTATAAATACGCCAATGATTTTGAATTTGAAGTAAAATCTCAGATCGAAATTGCAAAAACGTTCAATGGGAAAGGCGATTATGAAGGTGCGAAAAGATATCTGGAAGACATCAGCAAAAAAGGAACTTACGGATCCAGAAAAAATGAGTTTTACTATGCTTTAGGCTTAATGGCAAATAAAGCAGGAAAACCGGAAGAAGGACAGGAATATTTTAGAAAATCTCTTTTAGAGAAAGTTTCAGATCCGCAGGTTCGTGGTTTGGCTTATTATGAGATTGGAAGAAGATATTTAGATAAAAACGATTACATCGGTGCAGGTGCATATTACGATTCTGCATTGGCTACCATGACTTATGAACCGTCTAAAATACTTCTGAAAAATCAGTCGGAAAACATTAAGAAAATCTCTAAAAACTATTATCTCGTAAGAAAAAACGACAGTATTCTGAGAATAGCAAAAATGTCTGAAGCTCAGAAAACAGAATATTTTGCCAAACATATTGAAAAACTAAAAGCAAAAGAAGCGAAAGAAGAATTAGAAAGATTGCGCGCCGAAAGAAACAAAGGTTTTGATACCGGAGATTACAATGCCAATTCTCTTTTTGCCAATAGTGCAACTTCTTTTGAAGATTTTGGTACAGCAACGAAAGGATTTTACTACGGAAATGCAGGAACCGTAAGCAAAGGAACCTCAACATTTAAACAGGTTTGGGGAGACAGAGCTTTGGTAGACAACTGGCGTTATTCTAAAAAAACAGCTTCCATTGAAGAACTGAAAAATGAAGCTTTGGGAGTGAATGCAGCACCTAATCCCAGACGTTTTGAGCCCGCTTATTACATTGAGCAGCTTCCGAATGATGAAGGTAGATTGTCTCAGCTTAAAAAAGACAGAGATACCGCTTCCTTAGGTTTGGGAATCATGTATCAGAATTACTTTACCAATACACCTTTAGCGACAAAAACACTGTACGATCTTGTAGATGTAAAACCGGAAGAAAAAGTAATGCTGCAGGCGTTGTATGAAATCTTTGCTATGAATCATGAGAAAAATCCGCAAGCTGCAGCAAAAGCGAAACAGATTCTTATTACAGATTATCCTTACAGCTCTTATGCAGAATTTGCAAGAAACCCAAAAAACAATACGTTTGTAAAATCTTCTCCGGATTCTGAGAACGATTATAAGATGGCATATGCTTTATATGAATCTGAAAAGTTTACGGAAAGCCAAAACATTATAGATAAGGCAATTCAGAAAAATCCTAAAGATGCACTTGTTCCTAAACTTTCACTTTTGAATGCCTTTAATGCAGGAAAATCGAGTGGGAAAGAGGTGATGATTTTGCAACTGGAACAGATTGTTTTGAATTATGCAAAAACGCCAGAAGGCGAAAAAGCAAAGGAAATGCTGAATTATCTTAAAAGTGATGTAGCCTTTCAGGCAACTGACAATAAAGGAAATATGATTTCTCAAAATCCAAACAATTTGCCTCAGAATCCTACTGGTTATGGACAGCCATCACAAAATTTATCAGTACCGGGAAATCCGAACAATCCTTTACCCAATAGTTCGCAACCTATGAATAATGCAATACAAAGCGGAGTTCCAAAAAAACCACAGTCAATGCAAAATACTCAGCTGCAACAACCGGCAACCGCTGTTCCAGCACAGACAAAATAATAAAAAGCGAAGATTAATCTTCGCTTTTTTTCTTTTTAATTCCGTGAAATTCTTTCAAATAAAAAGGCTCGAAATACGCTATATCTTCAAAATCTTTATTCTGAATTTTCTCTAAGGTTTTCTTTACTAAATATTGTGCAGAAGGATAGATATTCGTCTTAAATTCCGCATTCGGAAGATCAAGAATATCTTTTGCTTTTGCTGCGCCATCTCCTACGAAGAGAACTTTCTTATCTTTAAACTCCTGAAAAGAAGTTTCATCTAAAACTTTTGCCTCTGTAGGAATGAGTTCTTTACCAGAATTACCGTCATAAACAGCGGTATAAACCTCCATTCTTCTTGCATCGACTAAAGATATTACTAAATCATAGTTTTGACCTAAAAAAGGCTGTATCATGCTTTCCATAGAATTTACGGCAACCAAAGGAATCTTCAATCCATAGCAAAAACCTTTTGCCGAAGCTGCGCCAATTCTTAAACCTGTGTAAGAACCTGGACCTTTCCCAAGAGAAACTGCTTCAATATCTTTCATCGTGAGTTCTGCGCCTTCTAAAGCCCATTCTACAAATGTATGAAGTGATTCGGATTGTTTGTAATTTTCTGAAACTTCTTCGCATACACAAAGCATTTTCTCACCATCTGAAATGGCAACTGAACAGTTTTTGGAAGAGGTTTCTAGGTATAGGATTTTCATTGATTATAAAAATTTCTACAAATTTATGCCTTTATTTCCACACTTTGCCGACTCCACAATTTCCAGATCGATTTCTTTTTAATCCAGATTTCTAACACTGCCAGTTTCATTTCAAAATTCTGATTTTTATAAAGACCTTCAACTTTAATGGTTCTTCTAAGGCTAATCGTATTTTTGATTTGTTTGATTTCGGAGATTTCTAACTGACCAATTGTTGTGTAACTGACTTTCTTTGATGAAAAATCTTTCTTAAAATCATTCAAATTCTGAATCCAGCCATTAGAATGTCCAAATGATACATCTGTACAAAAAAGATTGATAATTTGATCGTCATTTTTCTGCATCAAAGAATCTAATTTTTTTGCTTGTATCAAAACAGCTTTTTCTTCTCTAGAATATTTCTGAGAAAATCCAAAAACAAAGCAAAACAAAAGTAGGAGAGGGAAGAACCTTCTTTTTAAACTCTCAAATTCAATCATTTCAAATTAAATTAAGACTTTCTATGAATTGTTCTTGGTTCGCTTTGTGCACTCGGATAAATCGTCATATCTGAAACGGTAACGTGCTTCGGAGCGTTTACACAATAGGCAATTGCATCTGCGATATCATCTGCTTTCAATGCTTCATACCCTGCATAAACAGTAGCTGCTCTTTCTGCATCACCCTTAAATCTTACCAAAGAAAAATCTGTTTCTACAGCTCCCGGCTGAATATTGGTAACTCTTATTCCGAATTCCGTCAGTTCAATACGCATTCCTTCAGAAATTACATCTACTGCTTTTTTTGTTGCACAATACACAACACCGTTTGCATAAGTCTGTCTTGCTGCAACCGAACTGATGTTGATGATATGACCGGAATTTCTATCTTTCATCATCGGAATAATCGTTTTAGAGACATATAAAAGACCTTTTACGTTTCCATCTATCATAGAATCCCAATCGTTGGTGTTTCCTGCCGAAAGAGGCTCTAAACCATGTGCATTTCCGGCATTATTGATGAGAACATCTATGTTTTTCCATTCTTCAGGAAGCGAACTGATCGCACTTTCTACTTCTTCAAGATTTCGGACGTCAAATTTTAAACTAAATATTTCGGTATAAGATAATAATTCAGTTTTCACAGCTTCTAAAACTTCGGTTCTTCTGCCACAGATAATAATTCTGTTTCCATGTTTTGCAAAAAGCTCTGCAGTTGCTTTTCCGATTCCGGAAGTTGCTCCGGTGATAAGTATTGTTTTCATAAAAATTTTAAATCTAAAAATGTATCAGTATATCAGTTTACCAATAATTGTTACATTGTTATGTTGGTAAATTGTTGCATTAATTTAATTGGCATCAAATGCTTCGAATGCATCTACAATATGCTCAATAATTAATTTTCCTTTTTCGTTTGGAAGCACAGAAATAATGTCGAATCTGACTTCCTGATTTTTATTAAATTCTTCCATAAAATGATTAGCCGCCGAAACGATTAATGATATTTTCCTTTTATTCACAGCTTCCTGCGGCAACATGAAAATGTCTGTAGAACGGGCTTTTACTTCGGTAATGATAATTAAATTTTCTTTTTCTGCAATAATGTCAATTTCCGCTTTCTGGTAACGGAAATTTCTCACAAGAATTTTATAGCCGCTTTTTATTAAAAATTCGGCTGCTAAATCTTCTGCTTTTTTTCCTAAATCGTTGTGTGATGCCATTACTTTCTAAATTGATATGCCCACCAAATTAAAACAATCTGTAAAGGAAGCCTAACTACAGTCAGCCAGAAATACTTATGATGAGCCAGATAAAACTTTCTCGCCATTTCGATATTCGCAGGAAAAACTGCAATAAAAAGCAAAATACAAAGATATGCTCCCAATTTCTGAGTCTCAGGAAAGAGGAGAAGAATCCCGCACAAAATTTCTACCAGTCCGCTTATATAAACCATCTTCAAATGGAAAGGAATATATTCCGGCATTATTTTCATGAAAAAATAGGGTTTCACAAAATGTAAAATCCCTGCCAGAATCAGGAAAAATGCAAGTAAAAATTTGGAGTAAAAAAGCATTATTTTTTAAAATTTAATGAAACTGTTTTTCCGATTTTCAGAGAAACTTCTGAACCTATAATTAATGGTCTGTTGTCTTTAATATGTCCATTCGGAAAGCCAAAAACAACCGGAAAATCATACTTTGAAATTCTGTCTGAAATTAATTGATAAGCAAACTCATCAAAACTTTCTTCATATTGCTTGTTTTCTTTTTCATCTCCCATATTGGTCATTCCACCGATAATTAATCCTGAAATTTTATTGAAAACTCCGGCTAATTCCATGCTCATGATCATTCTGTCGAGTGCATAAAAGTTTTCACCAATGTCTTCAATAAATAAAATTTTATCTTTAAAATCAAAAGAATATTTTGTTCCTAAAAGTGCATAAATTAAAGCTAAATTACCACCAATCAGCTCACCTTCACAATTTCCTTTTCTGTTCAATTGATTTGAATTGAGATTGTATTTAAGTGATTTTCCCTGTAAAATATCAAAAGTAAGGTCATAACTTTCATCGGTAACTCCAAAACTCGAAGTTTTAACGGTTTGACCGTGGATAGAAGCAAAACCTTTTTTCAGCAGAAAACTTTGAATAACCGTATTATCCGAATAACCGATATACCATTTAGGATTTTTCTTAAAATTTTTTAAATTTAGATTTTCAACTAAATGTTGACAGCCATAACCACCTCTTGAAGCCCAGATTGCAGAAATTTCAGGATCGTTTAATGCCCAGTTCATGTCATGAGTTCTCTGTGCTTCTGTTCCTGCATAATTATATCCGTTAGAATATTTGGTATAAAGATTTTCGCCTAAAACGGGTTCAAAACCTTTGTCTTTTATCATTTGTAACCCTTTCTCAAGCTGAGTGGAATCTACAGATCCCGCAGGAGAAATAATAGCTATTTTATCACCTTTTTTAAGAGATTTCGGAAATATTTTTTTCATTGAGAATTGATGTTTTTATATTGAGCAAATATCTTATTGGTTGTTTTTATATCTAAGTTCCTTTTTTTCTGCTTCTTCCAGTTTTTTATCAAACTGATTGAACATTTTGAAGCTTTGAAGAAAAATAAAAAAACTGAATATAATTAAAACTATACCAACACCTTTTCGAATTCTGTTTGCCAGCTTTTGAGTGAGCCTGTCATGAAATTGCTTTGCCAGAAAGATTTTAAGAAAATCGATCATCAGGTAAGTAGCGATCACTAAACCTAAATAAAAAATCAGGCTTTCTGTATCGGGATATTGATTGCGAACGCCAATCACCGTAACCAGCCAAAAAAGAACAACTCCTACATTGAGAATATTCAAAAGAAAACCGTTCAGAAAAGTTTTAAAATAATTCTGACTGATAATTTTTTCTTCGCCGGGAAGATGCATTTTGGTCCTCGTAACCAACATTACAATCCCATACGAAAGAATAAGTATAGATGTAATTCTATAAAATCCTGGATGTTTATCGATAAGACTTACAATATCTGCACTTGCATAGTATGCTGCGATAATACATAATAAATCTGCTGTTATTACCCCAAAATCTAGTGCTAAAGCGTGTCTTGGACCTCTTGTAAAACTGGTTTCTATCAAGAGAAAAAAAATAGGACCAATGAAAACCAGGCTCAACATGAAACCCAGACCAACGGCCGACAATATGAGTTCGAACATTTAAAATTGTTTCTATCCCAAATTTAAAAATTATATTTCTATTTGCCTGCAAAAATGAATTTTTTAACCCAGAAATTGTACTTTAACAAAAAAGACTGCCTTATTTTGACAGTCTTTATATTCGTTTAAAATAAAAATTTACTCAACAATCTTGAAATCCAATTGCTTCTGAATTAAATTAGCTTTAATCACTTTAATCTGAACTTCCTGACCCAGTTGATATCTGTTTCCTGTTCGTGAACCGTAAACAGCGTGTGTCGACTTATCGTAAGTATAAGAATCGTCCATCAAATCACGAAGTTTAATCAAACCTTCTGCACCATTTTCAGGAATCTGAACCCAGAAACCAAATTCTGCAACCCCGGAAATAACTCCTGTGAATGTTTCTCCCAAATGTTTTTCCATGAATTTCACCTGCATAAATTTGATCGAATCTCTCTCCGCATCTGCAGCCAGTCTTTCTCTTGCACTGCAATGTTTAGATTTTTCTTCCAGTTCATTTTTATCAGGAGATTTACCGCCATCCAGATAATGCTGTAATAATCTGTGCGCCAGTAAATCGGGATAACGACGGATAGGAGAGGTGAAGTGAGAATAATAATCGAATCCAAGTCCGTAGTGACCAATAGGTTCAGTAGAATAAACTGCTTTGCTCATGCTTCGCATGGCAAGCGTTTCAATCATATTTTCTTCGCCTTTTCCTTTTACATTTTGAAGCAAATTATTCAAAGATTCTGCAACTTTTTTGGTGTTTGCCAAATCCATTTTATACCCAAAAGTGGATACGAAATCTCTTAAAGCTTCCAACTTTGAAGGATCCGGATCGTCGTGAACCCTGTAAATAAATGTATTGTTATTTGGCTGTCCTTTTTTAAGTGAAACAAATTCTGAAACTTTTCTGTTCGCCAAAAGCATAAATTCTTCAATTAAATGATTAGAATCTTTACTGATTTTAAAATAAACTCCAATCGGTTCGCTTTTTTCATTTAAATTAAATCGAACTTCGCTTCTGTCGAAGGTAATTGCACCGTTTTTAATTCTCTTGTCACGCATTATTTTTGCGAGTCTGTCGAGCGTTAAAATTTCTTCCGTTAAATCTCCTTCCTGAGTTTCAATTCTTTCCTGAGCTTCTTCATACGTAAATCTTCTGTCTGAGTGAATCACAGTTCTCCCGAACCATTGATTGACTACTTCAGCTTTATCATTCATCTCAAAAACTGCTGAGAAGGTGAATTTATCTTCATTCGGACGAAGCGAGCAAACATCATTACTCAAAACTTCAGGCAACATTGGTACAACGCGGTCTACCAAATATACAGAAGTTGCTCTTTCATACGCTTCATCATCCAGCATGGTTCCTGGAACTACGTAATGAGAAACATCTGCGATATGAACACCGATTTCCCAGTTTCCATTGTCTAATTTTTGGATGGATAAGGCATCATCAAAGTCTTTTGCATCTTTCGGGTCAATCGTAAACGTACAGATTTTACGCATATCTCTACGTTTAGCCACTTCTTCCTCGGTAATTCTTCTATCGATTTTTTCGGCATCCAATTCTACTTCTTCTGGGAAAGAATACGGCAAACCATATTCAGCTAAAATAGAATGAATCTCTGTTTCATGTTCTCCGGGAGCTCCTAAAACCTGTAAAATTTCACCTTCAGGATTTTTATCTCCGGGTTTCCATTCCAGCATTTTTACAACAACCTTATTTCCGTTTTCTGCACCGTTGATTTTATCTTTAGGAATAAAAATATCTGTATTGATGGTCTTTTTATCACAAACTACAAAACCAAATTCTTTGTGCGGAACCAGCTGAAACGTACCTACAAATTCTGTACGGCTTCTTTCTAAAACCTCCAGTACAGAGCCTTCCATTTTTTTACCTTTAAAATTGTAGGTTACAATAAGAACTTTATCACCCTGCAATGCATCTTTTACATTTTTTGAGTGAACAAAAACATCATCTTTTAAATTCTCTACCGCTACGTAGGCATTTCCTGATTGGTTGAAATCGATAATTCCCGTTAAAGTTCCTTCAATTTTCAGATTGATGCTGTATTTTCCTTTGTCGGTTTCTTTAATTCTCTGGGTAGACAAAAGCTTATGTAAAGCCTGAATGACCAATTCTCGCTGTCTTGGATTTTTGTAATCTATCCCGTCTGAAATCTGCTTGTAATTGTATATTTTGGTTTGGTTCTGATTCATAAAACGAAGAATCAGTCTTCCAATTTCCAAAAGTTTTGAGTCATTTTTTTGACTTATATATTTTTTCTTTTTTGGCATTTTAATTTAGTTATTTAATTTTTCTTCTAAAAATTTCCATCATAAGTTTTTCATCATCATTATTACAGTAACTATCTGTAATTATAATCTTTTTTAGTCTTAAAGCAATTTGAGTTTAATCTGTATAAATTTAATACAAAAAAGGAGAAGAGGAGAGAAAAACCTTTAAATATGCAAGGTTTAAAATGGAAATAAATAGATCGGTAATTTCTATTTGATGATGCAAATATAAGAAATAAAAAATAAATAAGGCTTGTAAACTGAATTACAAGCCTTTATATTTTAGCAGATCGCTATTTTGTCTACTCTTGTCTGATGTCTTCCGCCTTCAAAATCGGTGGAGAGAAATCTGTTTGCAATTTCTATCGCTACTTCTTTAGAAATAAATCTTGCGGGGATAGAAATCATATTGGCATCATTGTGCTGTCTTGCCAATTCTGCGATTTCCGGCATCCAACATAATGCACAACGGATTTTTTGGTGTTTGTTTGCCGTAATCTGCACTCCGTTTCCGCTTCCGCAGATAAGAATTCCCAATTCGTTTTCTCCGTTCTCAACCGAAGTTGCTGCAGGATGCACAAAATCCGGGTAATCTACACTATCCGTAGAAAAGGTACCGAAATCCTGTATTTCAAACTGATCTTCAAGATGCTTTTTCAGTATTTCTTTGTACTCAAAACCAGCGTGATCTCCGGCAATAGCAATTTTTCTTTTCATTTTTACTTTCTTATACTTTAGATTATTCTACAAATTTAAGTATTAAAATACAAAATGTGATTTACCCACTCATAAAATGTGAAAAGCACTGTGAATAACTGTGGAAAACTTTTCTGAACTTAATATTTCATATTCCAATTAAAACATTACCGGAAGTTGCCTCCAAAAATTATTACTAAAACTTTCAAAATCTTTTCTGTGAGAAATCTTAGTTTTCTCCATAAGGAAGAAACTAATATTTGATACTGTGCAAAAGTTACTAATATTTGTTAATAAGTCTTAAATTATTCACACTTTCAATAAATTACATTGTGAATTAAATATGAATTGAATTCAAACTGAATGTTATGAAGTTTTATTCTAAAAGTTATCCCCGAAACTCACAACACTCAACAACAACTATCATTCTTTTTTTTATAATAAAGAATTTAATGTTGAATAATGAGTGATGGGGATTGTGGGAAGTTTTTTGAAAACTTTTGTCTTTTTGAATCTTTTCCAAAAGTTTAAAATCTTACATTTGTGAAACAAAAAATCAAAGGAAATTTATGAAAACAATCAATGATTTCAATTTTAAAGATAAAAAAGCTTTAGTAAGAGTAGACTTTAATGTTCCGCAGGACGACCAGCTGAAAATCACAGACAATACGAGAATATCTGCAGTAAAACCTACCGTGGATAAAATACTTAATGATGGAGGATCTGTAATTTTAATGACACACTTGGGAAGACCAAAAGGAGAAGCAAAAGATGAGTTTTCTCTAAAGCATATTGTAGACGAGGTTTCTAAAGTTCTTGGTCATCCTGTGAAATTTGTAGAAGAATCAATAGGAGAGAAAGCTGAGAAAGCTGCTTCAGAATTACACGCAGGAGAAATCTTATTATTAGAAAATCTGCGTTTTCATAAAGAAGAAGAAAAAGGGGATGAGGCATTTGCTGAAAAACTTTCAAAATTAGGCGATGCTTATGTAAATGATGCCTTCGGAACTGCACATAGAGCACATGCTTCCACAGCTGTAATTGCTAATTACTTTGAATCGACTAAATTTTTCGGTTTATTAATGGCTAACGAATTAAAAGCGATTGATAAAGTACTAAAAAGTGGTGAAAAGCCTGTTACAGCGATATTGGGAGGTTCTAAAGTTTCAACTAAAATTACCATTATAGAAAATATATTACCTGCTGTAGACAATTTAATTATTGGTGGAGGTATGGCTTTTACTTTCATTAAAGCTCTTGGCGGAAAAATCGGAAATTCTTTGGTAGAAGAAGATAAGTTACCTTTAGCTCTTGAAATTTTAGGAAAAGCAAAAGATCATAATGTAAAAGTATATCTTCCTACAGATACTGTTATTGCTGAAAGCTTCAGTAATGACGCTGAGAGAAAAGATGTTGATATTTATGAAATTCCTGAAGGATGGATGGGAATGGATGCAGGACCAAAATCCCGTGAACAATTCAACGATGTTCTTTTAAATTCCAGAACAATTTTATGGAACGGACCAATCGGAGTTTTTGAAATGTCAAATTTTGCTGCCGGAACAGTTGCTTTAGGTGACAGTATTGCAGAAGCAACAAAATTAGGAGCTTTTTCATTAGTTGGAGGAGGAGACAGTGTAGCATTTGTTAAACAATTCGGCTATGCTGATAAAGTGAGCTATGTTTCTACAGGAGGAGGAGCCATGTTGGAAAGTTTGGAAGGTTTGGAACTTCCAGGAATTGCTGCGATCAACAAATAATTTTTTTTAATATAGAGTTTAAGTCTGCTGAATTTTCGGCAGACTTTTTTATTTTAAATTCAATCTCTAGAAATTTACAGATTTTTTGAGAAGTTTTAAAAATTGAGTTTTAGTAATAGCTCAAAAACTTTTTTTAAAAAAAATATAAATTAGAAAAATGTTTAAAATTTACGTTTTATAAGATTTTTGTTTTTAATCATTTAATTTTTAATTTTCTGCAAAGTCTGTCATTCCGTAGGAATCTTAGCATCATACATAAAAAATCTGTATAGATTCCTACGGAATGACAAAACTTCGTATTTAAGAATTAAAATTATTTAATAATAAATTTTAAATAAGATGTCAAGCTCGGATATTCAAAATTTTAAAATTATAAAAAGCAAAAAACTCAGAAAAAATCCTGAGTTTTATAAAATTTTATCAAAAATGCTGAAAATCGGCTTTCAGAAATACCTTAAAAATCGATTTTCTACTTTTTTTCGATTATGTATATCAAACTTGAAAATTCGTTGGAAAATAATGCTTTTACGTTAGAAATCGTTCCGTGAATCACTGCTTTTAGCCAAAATAGTGGTGATTTTTTGTATTTTTCGCTCAACATCGAGATGTAATACGAATCTAAAACCAAAGGTTTTATTTTTCTCATTTTCCAATTTGTTTTATTCGAAATGAGATTTTCCATTCCTTTTTTTGAAAAATGATATATATGTCGTGGTACATCATAAGCTGCCCAAAATTCTTTGTAATGTTTTGCATCGTAAGAAGTAGGATTGGGAACTGCGATAATGAGTATACCTTTTTCTTTTAATTTTGAACTGAATATTTCCAGCATTTCATCCTGATTTTCTATATGCTCAAAGACGTGCCACAATGTAATAGCATCCAAAGATCCGTTTTCAATCGTATCTAAATTATCAATTATTCTGGCTTTGTTTATTTTACTTTCAGCAGCATTTTTTGCGTCGGAATTTGGTTCATAACCAAAAGTTTCAAAATCATTTTCTATAAATTTCACAAATTCTCCTGCGCCGCATCCGTAATCCAATACTCTTGAATTGGTTTTTATTCTGTCAATAAGGATGGTTTTTTTATACTGAAGATTAAAAGACTGTAGAAATTTATACAGCTTTTCCTTTAAACTTCCTGAATCCTGATGATGAGAAATGTAATCTTCGCTTTCATAATATTTAGAAATATTTGGTGGAATAGGAGAGGTCTTAAAGACTCCTTTTGTATTAGTTTCTTTTATTTCAAATATTTCTTGAGAAAGAAAGTGATCTTTAATTTTCATGAATTTTCTATTTTAAAAAATGAAATTTGAAACCATTACAGCCTCAAATTTCACATATTTTAATTTTAAATGAATAAATGTTTCACGTGAAACATCGTGGCTTTATCGTCCTAAATACACCATCAAAACGTTGATATCTGCAGGTGAAACACCGCTAATTCTTCCAGCCTGAGCTAAAGTTTTTGGTCTCACTTTATTCATTTTTTGCTTTGCTTCTGCAGATAAGCTTGAAAGTTTTATGTAATCAAAATCTTCTGGAATTTTCACATTTTCCAGTCTGCTTAGCTTCGCAACGTTTTCTTTTTCTTTTTCAATGTAACCTTTGTATTTTATATTGACTTCAGCCTGTTCTCTAACTTCATCGGTATATTGTGAAGTTACTTCTTTTATGGAATCAATTTCATCCAGTTTTTCCAAAGTTATATTAGGTCTGGTTAAGAATTGAGATGCTCTGTAAGCCTGATCTACAGGATTACTTTCTATACTTTCCAGAATAGGATTAATGAGTCCCGGTTTTAAAGAAGTTTCTCGAAGAAACGATTCAAGTTCCTGACTTTTAGAGATTTTATCTTCAACATTTCTCAGTCTTTCTTCTTTTGCTAAACCTAAATGATAAGCTTTTTCAGTCAATCTGATATCTGCATTATCCTGTCTCAAAAGTAATCTATATTCAGCTCTAGAAGTGAACATTCTATACGGTTCTTCAGTACCTTTAGTGATTAAATCATCAATTAAAACACCAATATAAGCCTCGTCTCTGTTTAGAATGAATTCATCCTTGTCATGTACTTTATTGTGAGCATTTATGCCCGCCATTAAGCCTTGTCCGGCTGCTTCTTCGTATCCTGTAGTACCGTTAATTTGCCCTGCAAAATATAAATTATCAACTAATTTTGTTTCTAAAGTATGTTTTAGCTGAGTAGGAGGGAAGTAGTCATATTCAATAGCATAGCCTGGTCTGAATACTTTTACGTTTTCAAATCCCGGAATATGTTTCATCGCTTTGATCTGAATATCTTCAGGTAATGATGAGCTGAATCCATTTACGTAGATTTCTACAGTTTTCCAGCCTTCCGGTTCTACGAATAACTGATGTCTTGTACGCTCTGCAAAACGATTGATCTTATCTTCAATGCTTGGACAATATCTTGGTCCTAAACTCTGAATTGTACCATTGAACATTGGACTTCTGTTGAAACCTTCACGTAGAATATCATGTACAGTTTCGTTGGTATAAACAATGTGACAGCTTAGTTGTTTCGTGAGTTTTGGAGTATCGGAATAGCTGAATTTCTGAGGTTTTTCATCTCCTTTTTGTTCATCCATTTTAGAGTAATCTAAACTTCTTCCATCTACTCTTGGTGGAGTACCTGTTTTCATTCTTCCTGCTTCAAATCCTAAAGAAACCAACTGTTCTGTGATCCCGAAAGCGCGTGGTTCACCCATTCTTCCACCTCCTAATTGTTTATCTCCAACGTGAATCAATCCGTTAAGGAAAGTACCATTCGTAAGAACTACAGAGTTTGATCTGATCTCTATTCCCAATGAAGTTACTACTCCTGCAGCTTTACCATTTTCGACAATTAAACTTTTTACCATATCCTGAAAAAAATCAAGATTTGGAGTGTTTTCTAATGCGTAACGCCATTCTTCTGCAAAAAGCATTCTGTCATTCTGTGTTCTTGGCGACCACATTGCAGGACCTTTTGAAAGGTTCAGCATTTTAAACTGTATAGCAGATTTATCAGCAATAATACCGGAGTAACCTCCCATTGCATCAATTTCTCTTACGATTTGCCCTTTTGCAATTCCTCCCATTGCAGGGTTGCAGCTCATCTGTCCGATGGTCTGCATATTCATTGTAACCAATAAGGTTTTAGATCCTAAATTGGCAGCAGCAGCAGCAGCTTCACAACCTGCGTGTCCTGCACCTACTACAATTACATCATATATTTCTGAAATCATTTTAATCGCTTATTTAAGCTTTAAATTTTTAAAATTACATAAATGTTTCACGTGAAACATTGCGTCGAAAACAGGCTTAAAAGCGCCTAAATTCGGTTGTTTTAGCCCCGATAGTAGCATTTGTTTGAGCTCTTTTTCTTTGAAAAATAAAAAAGCGAGTGCGGATAGCGGGATTAGCTCCTAATTATATTTTGCAATATAAAAATCTTCTTTTCTTCGCATTTCTGTTTCCTCATCTTCTGTCTTGTCTTTATATCCGCAAAGATGAAGAATGCCATGAGCTAAAACTCTTCTTAATTCTTCTTCATAATTTTTGGATAGGGTAGAAGCGTTATCTGAAATGCGCTGCAAAGATACGAAAATCTCACCGCTTATTGTTTTGCCTTTTACAGAATCGAAAGTAATGATATCTGTATAGTAATCATGCTGCAAATAATCCTGATTGATTTTAAGCAGATATTCATCATCACAGAAAATATAATTGATTTCGCCTAGTTTTTTTTCTTCTGAAAGAATGATTTCTTCCAGCCAAATTGTGTAATCTGTATTTACCGTTTCGGGTAAGTTTTCGTAAAAGAACTGTATCATATTTTTTAAAACCAGTGTCCTAAAATAACACTGAATATACCTTTTTGATTATCTCTGAGTGAATGACTGAAGTTGAATTTTATCTGTCCGAAAGGAGACTTATAACCTGCCATAATGCCTAAAGAGCTATAGTTAACTTTTACCGTATCTTCGAAACTAATATCATTCGAAAGATTGGCAAAAGAGAAATTTCCGCTCAAAAAGAAGTTTTTATAGAATTTAAACTGAATATCATTTGAAATTGCAGCTACATTATTGCTGTTTAATTGTGCAAAATAATATCCATTAAATGTTTTGAAGTTGACCACATTCTGCTCGAAAATTCCGCCCAATCTGTATTGATAATATTGCGGAAGGTTTTCGCCAATTGTAATTCCGCCATATAAATTGAGGTGATAGCTGAATTGTTTAGACAACGGGATATTTATCCTTATATCTGCTTTTACCTGAACAACTCTTTTTTCTATTTCAGATTTTAGAAGATCGATAACCTTTCCTTCTGCATTAAGGTAAAATCCTCGTCGTGGAAAATCTTTGTCGTCCTGCGTATCACTTTTTAGAAATACATAAGGATTCAGAAAGCGGCTGTAGCGTTTGTTGATTCCATTCATTTCTGCCTCAAAATAATCGTGGCTTAATCCGGTTCCTACTGCGTATTTATCTTTCCAGATAGATTGTATATAAACTTCGTTTCTCAGCCAAGTCCATTTGTCTGTATTGATGTTGTTATTTCCTTTCAGATCAAAACTCATTCCTGAAGAGTAGAGACCAAATCCCGGAATATAACCATTGTCTACAAAATAATTCAGATAATATCTTGGTTTATCTCCCACAATAACATCAAGAGATAAGTTTGAATTTTTAAATAAAAGTCTTTTAGCAGAATAGTTAAGAAGCAAGCCGGTTTTGAAAATTTCATCATAATGCAATCCGAACTTCAGAAAATGTCTTGCATTATCTTCGGTAACGTACAATTTGAGATAATTGATGTTATTTTCTGTAATAATATCGTAGTTGATAAAACTGTAGTTATTGGTTGCAACCAGTTTATCCACACCTTTGTTGATGCTGCCATACGTTTGCATGGAAGGAAGTCGAAGTCCCATCTTTCCTAAAACATAGTTTTTACCGTAAATTCTGCCTCCTTCTATAGCAATACTGTCAATCTTATAGACATTAGAATAAATAGGATTTACGGGCTGCCTAAGGCGGTCAAATGAACGCTTTGGTAATTGATCTAGTAAGTCTGTATATTTAAGACCTTCTACAAAGCCGCTATCAAGAATTTTCTTCTTATCGTCATAGCTTGTAGCAGTCATTCCCTTAAGATTGGGTTTGATATTGATGTCTGTAAATTTATACTGACGTTTGGTGTCTTTTTGAATTCCAAAATCGATAACCTGATTGAGAATTGAAATAATATTGTTTAAATCTTCTCTTTTAGAAAGATCCTGATTAAGATCTACACCAATTACAATATCGATTCCTTTATCTTTTAAAGGCTTTGAAGGATAATTAACCGTCATTGCGCCGTCAATATAAATACTGTCACCAATTTTTACAGGATCCATCAGTGAAGGAAATGCAGAACTTGCCATAATCGACTGTACGAGATCTCCTTTTTCAAAAATCTGCATATTTCCGCTTTCTAAATTGGTGGCAACACACATGAAAGGAATTGGTAGTTTAGAAAAATCTTCAATTGTAGAAACATTTTTAAACAATTCTTTTAGAAGATAAACGTTTTTTTGTCCGGAACTGATAGAGGAGGGAAGATTAATTTTACCGTTTTTCAGAGGAATAGACAGAAGATATTTGTCTACAGATTTATTAAAGAAAGTGCTTTCCGTGCGTGATTTCGGATCTCTGATTAATGAATAAAAATCTGTATCCATCACAATTTTTTCAATGTCTTTTCCGGTATATCCAGAAGCGTATAAACCACCAATGATAGATCCCATACTTGTTCCGGCGATGTAATCTACTTTTACGCCTAAAGAATCCAGTACTTTTAAAACGCCTACATGAGCAAAACCTTTCGCTCCGCCTCCTGCAAGGGAAAGTCCTATTTTAGGATTTTTTGGGATGACCAAACCTTTTTTAACTTGTGATTGAATAAAAAGTATCTGAAAAGCGAATAAAAGAACAAGGATTTTTTTCATAATTAATCTTTTATATAAATCCGTTTTACACGAGGAGATATGGATGTTAATACTTCATAAGTGATGGTTTTGCAGTATCCCGCAAATTCTTTAAGACTTGGTTTTGCATTAAAAATAGTTACTTTGTCACCTTCTTTTACATTGTGTACTTCATCTACGTTGATCATCATCATATCCATACAAATGTTTCCGACGATAGGAGCGAGCGTTTTATTAACACCTACATTTCCTACAAGATTTCCTATTAATCTTGGAATTCCGTCTGCATAACCTACAGGGATTGTAGCTATTTTCGTTAAATGATTCGTCTTGTATTTTCTGCTGTAGCCTACAGATTCTCCATTTTCTACCATAGAAATCTGTGAAATAACAGTTTTGAAACTAACACTTGAACGCAACTGTTTCTGAATTTCGGAAGCAGGCGATTCTCCGAGCATTCCGATCCCGATTCTCACCATATCGTATTGATGTTCGGTATAATTTGTAATTCCTGAAGAGTTTAAAATATGCCTCATTGGCTTATAACCAATATTTTCGATTAGATAAGTTGAATTTTTACTGAAAGTTTCTAACTGTTTTAATGTGAAATCTCTTTCTTCAGGAACATCAGAAGATGATAAGTGGCTGAAAATACTCTGAACTCTAAGATTTTTATGATGTAAGGTTTGAATTAAATCATCCAGCTCATAGTCCTTAAAACCAAGACGATGCATTCCTGTTTCCAGCTTTATATGAATTGGATATTCTTTAATATGTCCGGATTTCTGAGCGGCTTCATAAAACAATTCTAAAACCCTGAAACTGTAAATTTCCGGTTCTAAATTGTACTGAATAATGGTGTCGTAACTGTGCTGTTCAGGATTCATCACAACAATCGGTGTCGTAATTCCTTTCTTGCGAAGCTCAACACCTTCATCTGCAAAAGCAACACCCAAATAATCTATATGATGATGTTGTAAAAACTCTGAAATCTCATAACTTCCTAATCCGTAAGCATTTGCTTTTACCATTGCCATCATTTTGGTAGATGGTTTCAGCAGAGATTTGTGATAATTGATATTATGGAGAATTGCATTCAGATTAATTTCTAAAACAGTATCATGTTTTCTGAGTTCAAGTAAGTCTTTAAGTTTCTCAATCTCAAATTTTCTTGCCCCTTTTAGTAAAATAATTTGATTTTCTATTTCTGTAAGATGTTTACTATCAATTAATTCCTTGGTATTAATAAAAGTAAAAGTATTAGATTTAAAAAGCTCCCGGAACTGAGTAATTTCTTCACCAATCAGAAAAACAGAATCAAATTTCTGTTCATTTACCAATTCTGAAACTTCTTCGTACAATTCCTTAGAATTAGAATTCACATCAAAAATATCAGTTAAAACCAGAGATTTTTTAGATTTTTTGTATTCATTCAGAAACTGTAATGCTGTTTTTAAAGAATCCAGATCCAGATTAAAAGAATCATTAATTATAATGTTATTTTTAATTCCTTCAATAGCTTCTAATCGCATTTCTACGGCTTTCAGAGCATTTATTTTTTCAATAATACTATCATTGCTTATATTCAGTTCTTTCAAAACTGTAATTAAAGCTAAAGCATTAGATAAAGTTGCTTCATCTCTTTGATAAACCGGAAAACTAATTTCGTCATCAAAATATTTGACAACAATGTTTTCATCTTTTACATTCGTTTTAATAAAGACATCATTGTTTTTCTGGAATCCGTAAGTAATTAATTTTTTGCTTGAATATAATTCTTTTATCTTTTTATCAACCAATAAGTTGTCTCCATTGTAAATAATAACTTCAGAATCTTTGAAAAGTTTTATTTTTTCGTTAATTAATTCTTCTTCAGAGCTGAAATTGGCTGCATGAGCTGTGCCGATATGAGTAAGCAGACCGATTTTAGGATGAAAAATATTTTCCAGAGTCTCCATTTCATTTGGCATAGAAATCCCGACTTCAAAAATCCCTAATTTGTGACATTTATTGATCTGAAACAAAGAAAGCGGAAGACCAATCTGCGAATTAAAGCTTTTCGGACTTTTCACCGTTGGAAATTCATTCCATAAACATTGGTAAAGCCATTCTTTAAGAATAGTTTTTCCGTTGCTTCCTGTAATCCCGATAGATTTTAGATCTGAATGTTCAGAGTGGTATTTTGCCAGTTTTTGTAAGAACTGCACAGCGTTTTCCACAATAATCCACGTAATATTTTCAAATTGTGGATAATGATGTTCCGAAATAATTACTTTTATTCCACGGTCAACAACAGATTCTATAAATTTTTCTCCGGAATTTTTTTTGGTATTAATGGCAATAAAAGCAGTATTCTTGATTGCATAGATAATTCTGCTATCAAAAGCTATGTTTTTGATAATCAATTCATTATTTCCAATAACTTTTGTATTGGTAATTTCTGCTATTTGATTTATAGTGTAGTTCATAAACTACTTTTCTGTAATTAAATTATAATTAGAATCAGGATTTCGGAAATTGTTAATCATGTTTAAAAGATTTATTTGATTGTTTGAAATCTCATAAATTATAGAATTATGTTTAGTAATCAATACCTTATGAAAATCAGTATCTTCATATTTTTGATGTACTAAATTACCATTTTCAAGTAATGATATTTTTCTGTCTAAAATTTCATAAAAACTTTCTAAAACTTCAAAACCCCAGTTCTCAATAAGAAAGTCTTCCAGAATTTCCAAATCTAGTTTGGCTCTATTTGTCCAAAAAATATTCATTTTTCTTTTTTGCAATTCTTTCCTTTGCTTCGTTCATCACTTGACTGTGTTCTTGAATCCTACCATTTTTAACATCTTCCAAACCTTCCTGAATAGCTTTCAAAATATCATCTTTTGAGTTTATTTCTGGCTCAATTATTTCTGCAATCTTCAACAATTCTTCCGGAAGAAACTTTTTTTCTTTCATCTTTCGGAAAAAAGTAGGTTCAGAAATCCCAGTTTTTTCAATGATGTATTTAATCTTGAAAGGGGAGTTTTTCAAAATTTCATCGATAGAATTGCTGATTTTTATATAATTTTTTATTTCTAATATCATTTTTTGATAGTTTTTACTATTAAAATATAAACAAAATTAAAAATAAATTTGATATTAAATCTTCTTTTTGCTTAAAACTTCTTCTATAAAAACACGACGGCTTACTGCTTCATAACTTTCCGTTTCTCCCAATTCCACAAGACTGCTTCCCTGAGAAATCCTCATAGAATAGTTCGCAAGATTTCCTGTTCTTTTGCAGATTGCATGAACTTTAGTTACATATTCTGCAGTTGCCATCAGATTCGGCATCGGTCCGAAAGGTCGTCCCAGAAAATCCATATCCAAACCCGCGATAACTACTCGTATTCCATTGTTTGCTAATTGATTAGCTACTTCCACAATACTTTCGTCAAAGAACTGTGCTTCATCGATTCCTACAACGTCACAGTTTGATCCCAAAAGAATAATCTCATTGGGATTTTCGACTGCGGTGCTTCGGATTTTATTTTTATTGTGAGAGACTACATCTTCATCAGAATATCTTGTATCTGTTTTGGGTTTGAAGATTTCTACATTCTGCCCCGCCATTTCAGCTCTTCTCAGTCTTCGGATCAACTCTTCGGTTTTTCCGGAAAACATTGAGCCACAAATAACTTCCATCCAACCGCTTTGTTTGGAATGATTAATTGTATTTTCTAAAAACATTTGTTATTTTAGCCGTAATATTTCAAGATCAAAAGTAAGCAATTTTAATAAGATTCTTCTATGCAGAACATCCAAGATTTACAGGAAAAGATTTTTTTAGAATCCAAGAATATCCTCGGTATTTTAAACAAAATAAATGATGTCGACGAACTACTTTCTAAGCAGGATCTTATCGATGAACTCGCCGAAAGAATTTCTTTTCTAAAGTTATTAAAAAACAAAGTAGAATACTATCAAAACAGTGATCTGCCGTTCTCTGAAGTTATAGAAACTCATGCTTTAGCAGAAACTGTAACCGGATCTCAGGATTTTTACAATGAAGTAATCGAAGAGGAAGCTATTTTTAACAATCAGCTCAATGAAATCGGGGAAAGTGAAAATAATCTTCCGAATGTGGTGGAGGAAGAAGCAATTTTTAACAATCAGCTTAATGAAATTGTGGAAAACGAATTCCATGAAAACATGATTCACCTTGCGGAAGAAGAGCAAAACGTAGAAGATTCTGAATTTTCAGCAGAAGAAAATACGTTTACACAAGATGTGGAAACTGAAAAAACTGATCAGGAATCTATATTTAATCATCAACTAAATGAAGTTGAGGAGCATGAGGTTTCTGAAGAAACTGACGATGTATTAAGTTTTGTAGATGAAGAAAGAATCTTAGAAAATTCTGTACCTGAAGGAGAAAATGATCATGATGAAGAAATATTTAATCAAAAAGTAACCGAAGAAGAAGCAATTTTCAATAATCAATTAAACGAAATTGAAGAATTTGAAAATGAAATTTCTGATGAAAGCGTTACCAATGTGTTCGAGGAAGAAGAGGAAATTCAGAACAATCATGAAGCTGTAAAGGCAGATGAAAGTTCTTTTGATAAAATCCCAAATATGTTTGAATCTGACGAACTGGAAGATGAAATTCTGATTGAAGAATCTGAAAATGAATCTGTTTCTGATGATTTTAAATATGATGAAGACCAAATTATCACTGAAAATTCTAATGTTGAAAGTATTCTTACGGAAATTAAAAAAGATGCAGAACTAGACACAAAAACTCAGGAAGATACTTTACAGACAGAGAATTTTGATCGTAGAAAAATAATAGATATCGATAGACCTTCACCTGAAATTGAGAAGGAAAAACCTGCATCCGAAGAAAGTTTCGAAAATCTTGAAGCTTACCATCAGGAAAAGAAAATAAGATTAGCCAATATTAAAGGACTGAAAACCATTCAGACATTATTTGATGATGATCATTTGGTGATGCCAAATCCTCAGGAAAAACCTGTAACTGCTGTAAAAGAAGATACAGGAAGCATATTGAAAACCAATATTCCTACAGAATATATGGAAGCAGAAAAACAAAAACCTGAATTCCGTCTGGACCTGAATGACAGAATGGCTTTTACCAAGCTTCTCTTCGGAGGAAGCCAAACCGATCTTAATAATGCCGTTGCAGAGCTTAACAGATGCAGAAATCTGGAAGAAGCGAAAGAATATCTAAGCGATCTCTATTACGAAAGAAAGTGGAATAAAGTAGATGAATATGCGCAGAGACTTTGGATATTGGTAGAAAATAAATTCTTATAATTTTGAGTGGAACCCTATATTTTGTTCCCACACCGGTTGGGAATTTAGAAGACATGACTTTCAGAGCGATTAGAGTGCTGAAAGAGGTCGATTACATTTTGTGTGAAGACACAAGAACTTCGGGAGTGCTTTTGAGGCATTACGAAATTTCAAAGCCTTTAAAATCGTATCACTTACATAATGAGCATACTGCGACAGAAAAAGTAATTACCGATCTGCAAAGCGGGCAGAATATTGCGATTATTACCGATGCAGGAACTCCGGGAATTTCAGATCCGGGTTATTTGTTGGCAAAAGCAGGTTCTGATAACAATATTGAAATGATCTGTCTTCCGGGCGCAACGGCTTTGATTCCTGCTTTGGTAGTTTCAGGATTGCCCAATAACGAGTTTCTGTTTGCAGGTTTTCTTCCTCCAAAAAAAGGAAGACAGACCAAACTGAAACAGCTTGCTGAAGAGAAGAAAACAATCGTTTTCTACGAAAGTCCGCATAAAATAAATACAACTCTGGAGCAGATTAAAGAATTTTTCGGAGAAGAAACAAGAGCAAGCTTAAGCAGAGAAATATCCAAAAAATTTGAAGAAACTAAAAGAGGTACAATCAATGAATTAATTGAGTTCTCTAAAAGTAAAACTTTAAAGGGAGAGATTGTTTTGATTGTGAATAATTCTGTAAAATAGTCTGAAACTGATTTTCATCCTAAAATTGTTTTAAGATAAATAATATCTTTGCAGCATCAAACAAAACTATAATTTAGATAAATACTCATTTATATGAAACTATTAGAAGGAAAAGTAGCACTAATTACCGGAGCTACAAGAGGAATCGGAAAAGGAATTGCCGAAATTTTTGCTCAACAAGGAGCTAAAGTTGCTTTTACTTACGCCGGTTCTGTAGAAAAAGCGAAAGAATTAGAAACTGCTTTGAGTTCTGTAACGCAGATCAAAGGTTATCAGTCTGATGCGTCAGATTACGATGCTGCTCAGAAATTGGTAGAAGAAGTAATGGCTGAGTTTGGTAAAATTGATATCTTGGTTAACAATGCAGGAATTACAAAAGATAATCTGTTAATGAGAATGTCTAAAGACGATTGGGACACTATTATCAAGGTAAATTTAGATTCAGTATTCAACCTTACCAAAGCGGTAATAAAGCCAATGATGAAGGCGAAATCTGGCTCTATTATCAATATGACTTCAGTTGTCGGAGTAAAAGGAAATGCAGGACAGGCAAATTATGCAGCTTCTAAAGCCGGAGTTATTGGTTTCACAAAATCTATTGCGTTGGAATTAGGCTCAAGAAACATCCGTTGCAATGCGATTGCACCAGGATTTATAGAAACTGAAATGACGGCTGCTTTAGACGAAAAAACAGTTCAGGGATGGAGAGACGGAATTCCTTTGAAAAGAGGAGGACAACCGGAAGATGTTGCCAATGCATGCGTATTTTTGGGAAGCGAAATGTCTTCTTATATTTCCGGACAGGTATTGAATGTAGATGGCGGAATGCTAACTTAAGATCAATTTAAATTTAAAAAATAGAATCCCTTTCATAATACGTGAAAGGGATTTTTATTATTCGGAATCAATATAATTTCTAAGCCAGATATGAAGATCTTTTTCAGGAGAAATTTCCAGTTTTTTCCTAAAATTGTATCGGTTATTTTCTATCGTTTTTACCGCTTTGAAAGTGTAATCTGCAATTTCTTTGGTATTAAATCCTAAGTAAATATAAGCAGCAAAGGTAAGTTCAGATGTTTTAAAAGTTGGGTTTATTTTGAGCATTTTGTTGCTGAACTGAGGATAACCTTGTTGAAATCTTGCAAAAAATTCGGGATTATTTTCTTTTGCAAGATTAATAATATCTTCTTGTGATTCTTTTAACTGTAATTTCAGGATGTTTTTTTCTTTTTCCTGAAGCAATTTTTCGGCTCTCAGTTGCTTTGTAATTTTAGAAGTTTTGTAATTTTTGTCGTTGGCTCTTTTCAGAAGATAGACGATGAGAAGCGTAATAAAAACAAATATTGAGATAATAAAAACGGTATACTTTTTACCTTGTTGCACTTCTGCTTCATGTTTTATTCTCTCATGATTCATTATCTCATTCATCACAGCGTCTCTTTCTTTTTTTATTCTGCCATCAAGTTGTTGATGAGCTTTTGAATACAAATCCTGATAACGTTTTCCTTCCAGAGCATTTCCTTGAGCTATATAAAGCTCAGAGATGTTTTTATACAACTCACACTGAATATCGGGAAAATTACCCTGCTCAAATCCATCTTTAGCATTATTGTAGAAATTATGTGCTTGTTGATACTCTTTTTCCTGCGTATACAGATTTCCCAAACCCATAAAAGATTCAATTTTGCAGGGATGTTTCTTATTCTTAAAATATTCTAAGGATTTTTGGTAATAATATTTCGCAGAATCTATTTTACTTTGGTTTAAATGATAATTTCCGAATCCCAAACAAGAGCATCCTTTTTCTACAAAAGCATCTTCAAATTTTACCCTTTTGAGAATTGCTTTTTCTTTTTTAAGATAATAGTACATAGAATCGCTTGAACCGATGTTTTCAAAAAGATAACTCAGATTAGAATAAATCATACCTTCTGTAAGCGAATCTGTAATGGTTTTTTTAGATTTATTTTTAAGAATCTGTAATGCGTTTCGGTAGTTTTTGGAAGAAAAAGTATACAGTTCTAGAAGTAAATAATTACCTCCGAGTAAGCTTGATATTTTTGCCGAATGTGTCTTGTCTTTGTTTAGGTATGAAGTATAGCTGTTTGCCTTTTTTGCGTAACTGATACTTTCTCTGAACTTTGCATTATCATAATAATACGTTGCTAAGAAATAGTAACCGTGACTGAGACCTTTCTCGTAATTCAGACTGTCAGATTTTTTAATAATTTTTTTGGATGATGCTAAAACCTGAGAAGTTTTACCATTCATGTACAATTGATTGGTCTTATCAATTAATCGGTCAATCTCAGGATGGTTTTCTTGAGCCGGAAATAAAATGCCGAAAAAAATAAATACGGATAATAATACTTTGCACGATTTTATGGTATTCATTTTTAATAGCAACTTAAATGTTTAATAATCAGTATTTAATTATATCAGTTGGTTTAGAAAAGGCTTAAATATTTTTTTATTTGTGCGAAGATTGTTTCTTTTTGAATTTACATAATTAAAATATTATATGTAATTAAGATGTTTCTTAAGCTGTAAAATTAATATTTTTAATTAAATATCTTTGATTTTAAAATCAAAAAAAGGCTTTATTTTTTAAGATAAAGCCTTTATAATTAAATTTTTATGTAATTGCTATTTCCAGAAGCTCCACACAGTTCCGTTAAAAACGGCAAGCTGCTTTGTAGAAGTATCATAAGCAATCATTCCCGGAGCAGGGTTTTTGATGTTTAAATGAGGACTTGCCATTTTAGGAAGCACCATTGCTCTGTTTGTGTCTGAAAGCACCAAAATACCAGGAGTTGTATCTGTTGCAGCATTTGTTCCTATCACCGTTTTCGCTGTACTTTGATCTGTAAGACTATTTTGGAGCGTTGTATCTGCTATTCCGTTTGTATCAATACTCAGATCTTTCCAAGAAGCAGCGAGTTTCACTTTTATTTTATAATCTGTGGTGTCGAAAATTATCGTTCCCGGAACGGCTGAAGTTACTCCTGCAGCAGAGGTTACCCACGGTAAAATAATTCCTTTATTGCCCGTTCCAAATTCTAGTGAAATATTAGGATTAGGTGTCACGTTGTCAGCCAATGTGCTTATTGCAGATTTACCGATTGCTATTTGGGAAAATGCCAAATGAGCAATAAATATATTTGATATAATAATTATTTTTTTCATTATAAAATTTTTAAAATTAAACTTTAGCAAAAGCTTAAGTATGCTATAGTTATAAATTATAATTTTTTAAGGACACGTTTGAGTATTTAAACATTTCCAGCCTCCAGATGTACCTGTTGTATTGATTTTCAAACAGTCTGCCTCTATATCAAACACGATCATTCCTTCTACAGGATTCGGGATGGCATTTACGGCTGCTGTTGTAGCAATTCTGTTGATCACAAATCCTTTTGTTTTTGCTTCTAAAGCGGTCCATCCGCTCTGTCTTACCATTGGCCAGTTGCTGTTGTCATTACCGGCTCTGGAAAGCGCTGTAATACCATGTTGTGTAGGGTAAGTATTGCCATCTGTAACAGCAGGTCGGTAACAAACACCATTTGTGTCCGTATCTGTAGCCGTATTGTCTGCAAGATTAGAATCTGTAGAATTTGTAGGAGGAGTTACTGTAACGGTGTTTACAAGATTACCAGTAAAGGAAAGAGGCACATTGATATTTACAGTATAGGTAATTGTACCATTTACCGGAACTGAAATCAAATCGTTGATTGCTCCCACTTGTGTTCCTACAATGTTTGTCGTGCTTCCTGATGATGCAACAGCTGTATAGGAAACGTTTGCGGCAGGAATTCCTGCAGGAACGGGATCACTTACGTTTGCATTCAGTACTCCAAACGGACCTGAATTACTTACAATAATGGTATAGGTATTTGTAGTTCCCGGAATGTACTCTGTTTTTCCGTCTGTTTTAGTTACAGATAAATTTGAGCCGAAGCTAATTGGAGCTGTTACACAATGTGCACCATCATTTCCGTTACTTGGTGGAGAATTAGAAATCAATACTCTTTGTCCTGTTGTAAGATTAAACTGATAAAAGCCGCCTGCATTATCAGCTCCATACATCTCACCTGTGCTGGAAGCAAACATAGCCCCAAAATTTACCGCTCCCGGAGTAATACCTATTCCAACTACTGCTCCTGTGGATGGATTAATGGATAAAAGCTGCCCATTGGTAGAATTTACTCCATACAAAAGACCAGTTGTAACATTAAAGGCAATATCGGGTAAATTTACACTCGAATTCAATGTTATTAATGTGGCTGTCAAAGTGGTTAAATTTATTCTGTAAAGCTGATTATTATCAGTGTTTACTTTTACGTAATAATTTCCAAGATTATCAATTTCTCCGGAATTAAAAGTTACTCCTGTAGGTAATCCGCTTACTGCTCCCAGGTTTACCGATGTTCCATCTGCATTTATGGCTAACAAAACATTAGAAGTAGGAGTCTGAATTCCATACATGACACCATTCAAAGGATTGATAGCTGTAGAGTTATAATTTACAGAAGCTGCGCCTATTAAGGGATAAGTAAGAGGATTACTTGATGTAACAACTTCATAAAGCGAATTTGTCTGAGATAGATATAATTTAGTGGTACAGCCGAAACAATTATTTACAGTAGCAGTAATTGTAGAAGGTTCACTGCGGTAGCCGTCATCATTATAAGGAGCAGTAAGACCTTTGATATTATATCTAATAGTTGCTGTGCCTGTGTATCCCGTCGCTGGTGAAAAAGTAACCAGTTTAGTAGCTGCAGAATATGTCCATGTTCCTACACCGCTCTGAGTATAAGAAATTCCTTGAGGTGTTCCTGCTGCATCAATAAATTGAAATGAATTTGGATCTATATTAGAAGAGGATGCAGTTGGTGTACCTGTTATAGGACCGGAATATGCTACATCATTTGTTAAAGGATTTATCGTAGCAGAAGAGTTTTTGCAGGTAGAAAAAGAGTCATCACTTGAAATTGCAGAATAAGGAAGGGTAACTTTCAATCCACGAATAAGGTGAATATCATTTAATCCTCCGTTAGCAGCTCCGAAACCAATTCTGAAGTTCGCTGGTGGACTAGTATCTAAGGTGTAAGTTGCATCAGCTCCTTGTACATCCGAAGTATTAAAATCAGTTGAAACAGGATTGGCATTTTCATTATATACATAAGAAGTTCTGTACCAATAATTGTTAATCACTGTAGATACTGTAGACCCTTGCTGAATTTTTACGGTTACATTGAATCCGCCCAAAGCGTTTGGAATGAGATCAATAAATGCTTTTCTATAATCAGCATTGCTGGGATTGGTTGAAAAAGTCGTTGTACGAAGGTTGAAATTAGCAGGTAATCCACCTCCTGTAATATAAGCACCTGTAGCCGGATTGATAGTAGCAGATCCTATTCCTGCAGTAGCGAGTGTAGATTGTGTGATTAAAGTGGGATATCCTGTATATCCCAATCCAAGACCATTAGAGAGATTCAGCGTTCCTCTTTTTCCTCTGAGTGTTACCTGACTTCCATTCTGTGCAAAAGTTGCCTGCACACCATTACTTCTTTGATCACCTTGATAGACCTGTCTTTTGAAATTACCGAATGCATCCAAACCGATTCCTAAGTAAGCACCGGAAAGTCCTGTTTGCCTGTTTGCTGCAAATGTATTGTGCGCTCTGTTATATCCATATCCTAATCCGCCTCCATTTGATCCTACCATTGGAGATGCCACTGATGCGTCGAACAAGAATACTGATATTCCATCTGCACCTGTACCGCCATACATTCCATATTCAAATTCTATTTTTATTCCGTTTAGGGAAGAGAATTGTTTATTGTTAATATAAACCGCACCAAATTGATTGTTCACAGCTGCTGTAAGACGCATACCATTGGTTGTAAAGGTTGTTGAATTAGTTCCGGTTTGAGGTGTCATAAGTGTTATTTCACTTGGCTGACTTCCGGAAGTAAAGTTTTCACTGTACGGAAAACTTCCATACAACTGAGCTGTCATCATTGTAAAACTTTCGGATAGAATTACGAGTACAGCGAATAATTTGAAAATAATATTTTTTATCATTTTATCTTATTTGTGTATTAAAAAAAATGTAGACAATGTCTGTTGAAATTGAATTCGGAATTTAAATTCTTAATGTTATAAGAAATAATTTAATTCTGAAAATCAATTGTTTAGCCGATCACAATTGTTTTATCAAACACATACTCTTTTACTGAATAAAATGATTATTCAATAAGATAAAGGATAAAATATCTGATAAAACTAAGAAAAAACCGGTGGAGGTCTTATTTTAAAAGCTTTTGAATAGCAAGAGATAAATGCCTGATTATTGAAATAGGCAAATAAAATCAGAAATATTAAAAAGTAGAATAGATGGTGAAAAGAAAATAAATTCAGATCAAATTTTTTAATCTTCTTCTTTAAATTGACTTCTGGAAGTAAATAATACTGTGCTTTATGATTTAAAGTTGTGAAATTTTGCTCTGAATGATGACTTTCATATTCTCGAAGAATATGATTTTTCAATTCTTCTTTATATTTAGCAATAATTTTTCTTGTTATTGCTAAATTATTTTGATTAATCTGATTATTTAATTGTTTAAGATGTAAATCTGAATCCCTATTTGTGCTGGTTTGAACTGGAGAATTAGAAATTATCAGGATTTGCTTTCCCGAATTTTTGGCATAATTTATTGAACTGTTTTTAACAACAGTCTTTCCTTCATTTATCTGAAGATTAAAACTTTCATCTGCAGAATAAATTAAAGTTTCACCCTTTAGGTAAATAATACTCGGAGAAACATTAACTAAGCTGTCCTTTTGTTGTGCGTAAGATTGTAAGAAAAATAAGATAAAAGGCAATACTAATAACTTCCAATAATTTTTCTGTAAAAAAATTGGTTTGGATAAATTAGTAATATGTAAACTAAAATTTTTAATTATAATAAACTTTAATCCAGCAAAGTTAAGTTAATATTTGAATAATTAGCTGATAGTAAGTGTTTTGTAGATAAATATCTACAAAATTATTATGGATTAATATAAGTTTATCGTTGTAATAAAATTATCGATATAATCTTATGAGAAATAAATTTTTAATATAATTACTTTTTAATAGAATAAAAATCATTTTAGATATGATTTAGCAACCAAAGAAATTTAAAAAAATAAATGATTGAAATATAGAATTAATTTAAAATTCAATCGCTGTTTATAATGGGTATACATAAAAAAACCAAACACTTTCCGCAAGGATAGTATTTGGTTACGAAATTTTCATCTATTCGTGTATATGTATATGTGTTTCTATTTACTTATGCAAAGAGACATAAAAATTGAAAAAAAACCTAAAAAGATAACCCTCAACAAACCCTCTAAATACAAAAATCCTTTATTGATGAGGTTTTATAGGTATATTAATGCTTTTTGCTTCAATTTAAAGCAATAAATATTTTACAGAATTAATCATTAAAAATTTGGTTTTCCTGTTCCTGAACTCGGATAAAAGTGGTTCTTTTCGACAGTTCTTTTAAGGTAGAAGCACCTACATAAGTACAGGTTGATCTTACTCCGCCCAAAATATCTTTCACCGTTTCGGAGACCGAACCTTTATAAGAAACTTTTACAGTTTTTCCTTCCGAAGCTCGGTATTCTGCAACACCTCCGGAATGTTTATCCATTGCTGTTTTGGAACTCATACCATAAAATAATTTGTATTTTTTTCCATTTTCTTCTACCATTTCACCTCCGCTTTCGTCATGCCCTGCAAACATTCCGCCGAGCATTACAAAATCTGCACCGCCACCAAAAGCTTTGGCAACATCTCCCGGAACTTTGCAGCCACCATCTGCGATAATATGACCTTTCAAACCATGTGCTGCATCAGAACATTCTATAATCGCCGAAAGTTGAGGATAACCTACTCCGGTTTTTACTCTGGTTGTACAAACCGAGCCGGGACCAATTCCGACTTTAATAATATCTGCACCTACGAGAAGCAGTTCTTCAACCATTTCACCAGTCACTACATTTCCGGCAATGATGATTTTATCAGGGAAATCTTCTCTCGCTTTTTTTACAAATTGCACGAAATGTTCAGAATATCCATTGGCAACATCTATACAGAGAAATTCTATTTGTGGATGTCTGTCAAGAATCAGTTTAATTTTTTCTTCATCAGCTTTTCCGGTTCCGGTGCTTAATGCAATGTACTGATAAATGCTTTCAGGCTGAGAATTTAAAAATGATGCCCATTCTTCAACAGAATAATGTTTGTGTACCGCCGTAATGATTTTGTCTTTTGCCAATTCTACTGCCATTTCAAAAGTTCCCACCGTATCCATATTGGCTGCGATAATTGGCGTTCCTTTCCATTTCTTTTGGGTGTGTAAAAATGTAAATTCTCTGTTTAAGTCTACTTCTGAACGGGATTTTAGCGTTGAACGTTTTGGGCGGAACATTACATCTTTAAAACCCAGCTTTATATCATTTTCTATTCGCATAATTGGAAGTTATTTTAAATAAAAGTAGGGAAAAGATTTAAAAGATGAGTTTAAAGATATAGATTTTATGGAATATTTAAGACAACTATGTTGTTGGAGAGTTCAAGAATTTTCATATATAAATATTAAGTAATCAACACTTTATTAAAAAAAATGAAGTTTTGATCTTTTGCAACATTTATTAAAAACATAATACGGTTGACCTTTGCTCTTATTAAATTTTATGAACATGGAAAATTTTGATTTTGATACAGTTGTACAAGTTTTACGTGGTGCTATTGATTTGATTTGTCAATTAATTCAAATAGGAAAAAGGAAAGAAAAAAGATTAAAAAGAAAGAAGCTTAAGAGAAGACATAGAAAAGAGCCTTTTGGCGCTATGATCTGTGAAAATCTGTGAAATCGGTGGGAAAAATTAAAAAATTGTGTCATCATCAATCGAAATATACTACTTTTGAATCGATGGATTTTCCTTTTACATTTCAGATTTTTGGCAAAACAATTCTTGCACACCCTGTTTTTGAAACTCTGGGGATATTTCTCGGGATGCGTTATTATTTTTATCTGAAAAGAAAATATCCTGAAAAACTTTCTTTTAATATTTCGGCAGCAATTCTTATCGGGGCAACAGCAGGAGCATTATTGGGTTCAAAAATCATAGGAAATTTAGAAAATCCACAGAGTTTGTTGGAGAATTTCAGCTTTCAAAAATTCTGGACGAATAACACCATTGTTGGCGGATTAGCTTTTGGATTAATCGGTGTGGAAATAGCCAAGAAAGTTGTAGGTCATAAGGAAAGCACGGGAGATTTAATTGTTTTTCCTTTGATCTTGGCAATGATTATCGGACGAATAGGTTGTTTACTCATGGGAATTCATGAAGAAACTTATGGTTTACCTACAGATTCTATATTCGGGATGCATCTCGGTGACGAATATTTACGACATCCGGTTGCGCTGTACGAAATTGCATTTTTGCTCTTTATATGGTTTGAACTGAAAATGATTGCTAAAAAAGACAAATATCCTTCAGGATTTTTATTTCAGCTTTTTATGTTGAGCTATTTTACATTCAGATTTCTTTTAGATTTTATTAAACCTAAAATTGAAATTATCGGAAATCTGGGAACAATACAAATCGTTTGTCTGATGGTAATATTGTATTACATTTATGCTATTAAAAACACAGTAAATTTAATGAAAACCAAAAACACAATTACAATATGAAAACATTAACGATTTTGGAAGTAGGCAATCTTGGCGGTTTAGTAGCAATGATTATAGGAATTATAGTGATTGTTGCATTTGTCATTTCATTAGTTATAACAGTCATAGTAAAAGTTATTTACGAGTGGAATAACGATAGAAAGTTTTCTAAATCGCAATTTTGGCAAACAATGCTGATTTCATTGCTAATCTGTGGACTCATCAGTGGTTTTGTGTGTGGAGGAATGTAAAATCTAAATTATGCCAGTAAGAAACTATACCTATTATGATTATACCATTAGTCTTTGTCCGGAATGCCTGAAAAGGGTAGGAGCGAAGATCATTATTGAAAACGAATCGGTTTTCATGACCAAAAGATGTCCCGATCATGGTTTTTTTAAAACAATGATTGCTTCAGATGTTGAGTATTATAAGAACATCAGAAATTACAATAAAGCATCAGAAATGCCTGTTCATTTCGGTACAGATGTAGAATATGGCTGTCCTTACGATTGTGGTTTATGTGTAGATCATGAACAGCACAGTTGTCTTTCGATTGTAGAAGTTACAGACCGTTGTAATCTGACTTGTCCTACTTGTTACGCCATGTCTTCACCGCATTACGGAAGTCACAGAACTCTGGAACAAATCGAAGCCATGTTTGATACGATTGTTAAGAACGAGGGAGAGCCGGATGTTGTACAAATCAGTGGTGGCGAACCAACCATTCATCCTGAGTTTTTTAAAATCATGGATATTGCGAAGACAAAACCGATCAAACATTTGATGCTCAATACAAACGGAATCAGAATTGCCAATGATCCCGGTTTTGCCGAAAAACTGGCAACTTACGCTCCGGAATTTGAGATTTATCTTCAGTTTGATTCTTTTAAACCCGAAGTTTTAGAAGATTTCAGAGGTAAAGATTTAACAAATGTCCGAATGAAAGCTTTGGAAAAATTAAATGAATTAAATCTTTCTACAACGCTCGTTATTGTTCTTCAAAAGGGAAAGAATATTGATGAAATCGGGAAGCTGATAGAATTTGCTTTAAAACAAAAATGTGTCCGCGGAATTACCTTTCAACCAGTTGAAGTTGCCGGAAGAAACCGTGAAGATTCTGCGCATGAAAAAATTACTTTAACCGAAGTTCGTCAGGAAATTTTAAACCAATTTCCGCTTCTGAATTCAGATGATATTATTCCCGTTCCGTGTAATCCGGATTCTTTGGCAATGGGATATATTTTGAAGCTTGAAGGTGAAACAATTCCTTTAACAAGATATATCAATCCGGCTGATTTGCTTAACAATGAAACTAAAAATACAATAGTTTACGAACAGGACGCAGGTTTGCAGATGCAGCTTTTAGATATTTTCAGTACCGGAATTTCTGTGGATAAAGTACAGCCTAAAGTAAATCAATTATTATGTTGTCTTCCAGAAGTTTCTGCTCCGAATTTAGATTACGATAATCTTTTCAGAATTATCATCATGAATTTTATGGATGCTCATGATTTTGATGTTCGTGCGGTAAAGAAATCATGTGTTCATATTGTGAATAAAGATCTAAAAATGATCCCATTCGAGACAATGAATCTTTTTTACAGAGATGATAAAATCAAATATTTGGAGGAGTTGAGAAAAGATGATAAAGTTTTATTTTAATTACAAATAAGAAGAGTGTTTGTCATTCCGGAGGAATCTAAACAGCTTAAAAAGCTTCATTTAGATTCCTCCGGAATGACAGAAATTTCTCTAGAATAATATATTTAATCAAACTTCATAACCTCATTCAGCGTATTCATATATTCATAAGCCGTCATATCAAACTTTACAGGAACAATAGAGATATATCCGTTTGCCAAAGCGGTTTCGTCAGCATCTTCAGATTCATCCATATTGTTGAAATATCCTGTTAACCAGTAATATTTTTTACCATGCGGATTTACTCTTTCATCAAAACTTTCTTCCCATTTTGCATTCGCTTGCTTGCAGATTTTTACCCCTTTTATCTCTTCTTTCGATAATTTAGGAATATTTACATTCAAAACAACACCTTTAGGCATCGGATTTTCCAAAGTTTTTCTAACGATGTTCTGAATATATTCTTTTGCCTGCGAAAAATCTGCCTCCCAACTAAAGTCTAAAAGTGAAAAACCAATCGAAGGAAGACCTTCTACACCGCCTTCCACAGCTGCAGACATCGTTCCTGAGTAGATCACATTAATCGAAGAATTTGCGCCATGATTAATTCCCGATACAACAATATCCGGTCTTCTCGGAAGAATTTTATCTAAAGCCATTTTCACACAGTCAACTGGAGTTCCGCTGCATGAATAATCTTTTTGAGGTCCGTCTAAATGTACTTCTTCGTAGCTTAAAGTCGAGTTGATAGTAATAGCGTGTCCTTTTCCGCTTTGTGGCGAGTTGGGCGCAACCACGATCACTTCACCGATCTCGTTCATAAATTCTACCAGATTTCTAATTCCCGGTGCAGTAATCCCATCGTCATTGGTTACCAGAATAAGTGGTCTTTCCATATAAATTGTAAATTTTAACAAAATTACTCAAAACTATTCGATATTAATAAATAAGGTATTAAATTTGATAGTTTGTAACAGTCATTTAAGAAATGCTACTTATTAAATGATTTTTTTAAACTTAATAAAATATACAATACAGATTTATGTGGAAAAATTTTAAACTAAATAAATTTCTACTCCTTATTCCATTAACAAGTCTTATGTTTTGTTTCAACTCGCCAAAGAATGACGATGAGAAAATGCAGACGATAATGGTGAGCGTTAAAAACACTCTTTCTTATTTACACTACAGTCCAAAACCAATCAACGATGCCTATTCAAAAGATGTTTACAAGCATTATTTGGAAATGATAGATCCTGGGAAAAGATATTTTCTTCAATCTGATATGTCAGAATTTGGTAAGCACGAAACCAAACTTGATGATTATCTGAATGTAGGCGATTTGTCTTTCTACAAACTTACAGTTGACAGATTGTATCAAAGAGTTGACGAGATTGATAAAATGACGCAGGAAATTTTCAATAAGCCAATTAATTTGGAAGAAGATGAGACCTTAACTTTAGAATCTAAGCTTAAAAATGTTCCGAAAGATAAGCAGGAACAGTATAATGAGTGGAAAAAATTCATCAAGTACAATATTCTTCAGGAAATTGAGTCGATGAACAGTAAAGAAGAAGCTCAGAAAGAAAAGAAAGATTCTGTTCAGAAATTTAAACTGAAAGATACCATCAAGCTAGAAATTCTTTCTCCTCAGCAAAAGCTTACAAAAGCAACGGATGAGGTAAAAGATCTCGTAAAAGAAACATTTACCAGATTCAAGAAAAGAAAAAAAATGGATTGGTTTACAGTCTACATGAATGCTTATACAGAGGTTTTTGATCCTCACACCAATTATTACTCTCCAAAAGATAAAGAAGATTTTGATACTCAGTTTAAAGGAAAAGTAATCGGAATTGGTGCAATTATTCAGGAGAAAAAAGGAAATCTTTACTTGGGAGCGTTATCAATTGGTGCACCTGCGTGGAAATCTAAAAAACTATCTGAAGGAGATAAAATTCTAAAAGTAAGATCTAAACCAAATGAAGATCATGTAAACGTAGTGGGAATGCTTTCTGATGAAGCGGTAAGATTAATCAGAGGTGAAAAAGGTACTCCTGTTACTTTAACGGTTCAGAAAAAAGATAAAACCATTGTTGAGGTTACCATGATTCGTGAGGAAGTGGCAATTGAAGATACTTTTGCAAGAAGTATTATTGTAAATTCTCCAAATGGTAAAAAATACGGAATCATTAATTTGCCAAGTTTCAACGCAGATTTTGAAGATGAAAAAGGTAGAAATGCTTCTGATGATATTAAAAACGAAATCGTAAAACTAAAAGCTCAGGGAATTGAAGGTATTGTTTTAGATCTTAGAAACAACGGAGGTGGTTCTCTTACGGAGGTGGGTGATATTATGGGACTTTTCATGAATGCAGGTCCTTATGTACAGGTAAAAGACGGCAACGGAAAAATTCAGACTTTAAAAAACAAACAGGAAACCCCAATCTGGACAGGACCTTTGGTAATTATGCAAAACGAACTTTCTGCTTCGGCTTCAGAGATTTTGGCAGGAGCAATGCAGGATTATGGTAGAGCGATTATCGTAGGTTCGCCTCAATCATTCGGAAAAGGTACAGTGCAGACTTTTGTAGACCTAAACAGATTCTTAAATACTGAAGATGATTTCGGATCATTGAAACTAACGATTCAGAAGTTCTACAGAATAAGCGGTGAGTCTAACCAAAGAAAAGGAATTGTTTCTGATGTTCAGATGAAAGATTTCTTTACGTATGCAGAAGTAGGAGAGAGGTATGACGATTTTGCTTTAGCTTGGGATAAAATTCCGAGTTCAAATTATCAGAAATTAAGTTATTTTGATGTGAAAGCTTTAGAAAAATCGAGTAACGATAGAATGGCTAAGAATAAAAACTATCAGTTGTTATTAGAATCTGCACAGTGGAGAGAACAATTGGATAAAGAAGAAACCATCACATTAAATATCAATAAATTTAATGAGCTGATGAAACAGAGAAAAGCTCAGGTTGAAAAATTTAAAGCTTTAACGAAATTTGAAAACGGATTAAAATTCTCAATGTATCCTGCAGAAATTGAAAGAGAGAAAAAAGATGAAGTATTCAAGAAAAAATCTGAAATGTGGATTAAAAATTTGAAGAAAGATACTTACCTTCAGGAAGCGATGAATATCATTGCTGAAATGAAAGCTAAAGGATAAATCAGAATAAAAAAATGAAAGCGGCGCTAATCGAAGATTAGCGCCGCTT
>Ga0114982_1000039_pt1 | contig 61249 bp, 89 predicted proteins | sample Shrwel_input2_FT_FD_87183 | JGI IMG/M metagenome (GOLD analysis project Ga0114982, IMG submission 87183) | Subsurface microbial communities from deep shales in Ohio, USA - Utica-3 well 1 S input2 FT | ecosystem: Environmental > Aquatic > Deep subsurface > Shale gas/oil reservoir > Produced... | reverse complement strand
GCACCCCCGTGCCAGAAAAGCCCCCAAGAGGGACCCAAACGCCCCCTCGTTTGACCCTCTCTTGCCCCTAATCTGCCAGCACGGCCACACCGTGCGCCCATGCTCAAGGGCATGCCATGGCACCGTGCGCCCATGCTCTAGGTCACACCGTGCACCCATGCTCTAGGTCACACCGTGCACCCATGCTCTAGGTCACACCCTGCTATGGGTCACACCCTGCTACTGGTCTGCCCCTGCTATGGGTCACACCCTGCTATGGGTCACACCCTGACACCGTGCGCCCATGCTCACCCCCTACACCCCCACAAACGACAAAGCCCCCATGCGGGGGCATCGCATGAGGGCAAAAGGAAAGGCCCCACTAGGGGGCCTTGTTTGGAAGTAACTTCAGGGGCTAACGTGATCCGGTGTCGCGTGCCTCTTTTTGCTTGGCTAGGCGCTCAACCATGGCGCCCACATCCTCTGCCAGTGGGGCGACAAGGGCACCGAATAGCCCCCAAATGAGAGCATGCGCCAATGCTTCACCGGGTTTGCTCTGGCCGATATACAGCCACGCCCCCCACGTGAGCCCATAGCCTGACAAGACCAGACCAAGGGCAAGACGAAACAACATCAGTCCGTGGCGCATGTTTGCCCCTTGAGGTATGCCGCGCCCATGCTCAGCATTTGACGTGCATTCAGCTTGCGCATGGTCTGAGCGTCTTGCATCTTGAATTCGCAGCAAAGCCACGTCTCAGCGTCATAGCTCAACCCGTGCGCATCTGCCCACAATGTGAGGGCCACGCAAGCACGTCTTAACGCGGCATGCTGCAATGCCGCAGCATATGACCGCCGTTTAAATTCGGTGCGCCCCCCTTTTGGGTTTGAGTCTTTGTAAGGGGAATACACAATGTATTCTGTACCCTGTGCGTAGAAACCCACGTGTTTTGCGGCTTCGCTCAATGCTTGGTGTTGGTTCACGGTTTACCCTTTCTTGTGCGCGTTCAATGCGCGTGCTGCGTCTTTGTGGCCATTGATAAAAAGCCAGTTAATAGCATCATCGACCGTTGAGAATTGACGCAGTTTCTTAACGGATTCGTCGGACAAGAGAACGCCGCTAGTGCCTTCCCATGCGTGCCAATTGTTGAATTCAAAAGGGCGCATGGTTTACGCTCCAATGGTTTTAATGATCACGTCATGCCCCGCAATGCGTTGCCCCATGGCGTAGAGTTTCGCGCTTTTGCGGGTTTCGAATCGGGCAGATTCTTTGCCAGAAACAAAGACAATCCAATATGCGGGCTTCATGCGATCACCTCAACCTTAAAAACATCTGGCCATGCATCGACGCTAACGCTAGAACATGCGAGAAAGAACAAACCCGAAATGTTTTGCACGCTCAGCCGATGCTTGAACGTAGGCCATTCTTTATCTGATGCGAACGCTACGCACACTTCGCGCCCCATATCGGGCATCGGGTACATGCCGCACAAAGCCCGTGCAGTTTTCTCAGAAATGCGGCGCATGTTTTCTTCACCCATTGATTGAAAACCCGCATCTGAAGCATTGCCGGTTTGCTTCACTTTAATCATGGCCTACCCCTTATGCGCGTGCGCCGTCAATAGTGAATTCGTATTCATTCGCCCGGATGTTTTCATCAACGGTCGAATCCTCGTTTTGATGATCGTTCTCACGATCCAAAGCGTGATACAGGTTATGTGCCAGTCCGCGTACAAACTCTTGCACGGCAGATGCGAACACTTCGCAAGCATGAGCTAATGCGGATTCGTCAAACATACGATCACCGCAGTAATACGCCACGTTATTGTAAATGTCCTCCGCGCCATTAACCGACATTGTGTATTGGTGCGTATACCGTCCGCTTTGCGAAATATTGACGCGGGTTGATTCTGAGGTGAACAAACGGCGCACATCCGGCCATGCTTGCATCGGTGTGCATTTGAGAATGGCACGATAGAACGTGAGAATGTCGGCACGCATTGACGCGGCATCCTTGAGGCATTCGGCAACTGTCTCACCGCCACCCCATGCGGCCAGTGAAACGGGCTTAAACGTGCTCAGATTGAACGAACCCGCAAAACATGCGCCGTCACCTTGACAGCCGAAACCAGACCAATAGACCATAGGTTCGTACCGTGTTTTGCCATTCATGAGGCGCACTGGCTTGGTGCCAATATCGACGCCGAGAAACCCGACAATCTCGCAAAAGTCTTCAATGGTCGATTCGAACATATCGGGATCGGTGCCGATGTGCCCTCTGTACCATTCGCGGGCTTTTTCTTTTGCCTTGTCTGACAATTCGTCAAACGTATATACCGTGGTTTGAATAACTCGCATTTTTCAATTCCTAAATTGATAGTCGGGACAATGCCCGGTTGAATGGATAACGGTTTGTGGATTCGTGGGCGTTCAATTGTGCCCACGATAAAACCGGCCTACGCCTACCCGGTTACCGTTGTAATCCCACACGGGATATTCGTCAGGCAACCGGCCATTGTAGGAAAACTCGATTTTATCGGCCAGCTCACGCAAAATGCGTGCTGTCTCTGCCCCCGTGTTTTCGTCAAAAGCGGCGTTAACGCATTCGATATTCAATTCAAACTTTGTGCAGCTTGGCATGGTGCGCCCCTTATTCGTTGTATTCGTCTTCGTCTTCGTCTTCGTCTTCGTCTTCGTCAGGGAACAATTGAATATCGTTTTTGTGTGCGAAGTCTGCACATTCGTCATCACTCAGATAACCCATGAGGTCACGGGCTAGCGTGAATGCGTCAATCTCGCCGGATTCCAGCATTTCAAACAATCGGCCTCTGTGCTTTGCCATGATTATTCCCCCAATGCATCGGCCAGATTTTCAAGCATGCCAAGTGCATGCGAACAATCGGAAGGGGGTTTGTTTTCCTCCCCATTTTCTGCACTCAAAAAATAACAATGGGATGCTGATTCTTTGATCGGCCCGATATCGCCCGATGCATAAGAAATGAAAGTATCGAACATACCATTCATGAGGGGCGATGCATTGAATGTACGCGACTCCAAACGGCCACCACGTCCACGGGTTTCGACGGGATTAGGGGCCAAGCGGCCACAGTTCCCGATATAGTCACGGCCAAACTCAACCGAAACATCGAACAATTTACCCCCGACAATGGCGAAAAACTCAATAGATGCTTTTGTTTGACTGTTTCGAATGTGATCGACTTTGACGTAAGCGGCATAGTCGCCATTTTGACAACCCCCCCGTTTGTAACCTTGTTTTTGTTCCTTTTCGGGTAAGTGTTTTTCAGGGTGAATCATGGTGCAGCTTGAGCGCAAGACATTGCACGGCACAATCACGGGGAATTGTTTGAAAATATCAATGGCCCCCCGGATACCGTGAGGGTTTAATGCATCGTTTCGATATGTCACGTATACTGCACCGTGCAAGTGCCCGCTTGATATGTAATCAGGCACGGGTAAACCCGCTTCGATAAAAATATTGGCCCGTGATTGTTCAAGCTCAAATGCTGCGCGTTCTTTTGCTTGTTTTTCTGCGAATTGTTCAGGAGTCATCATTTCGGTTCACCTCTTAACTGTTTGTGGAATTGATAGGCGTTCAAACGCCAAGCATGCGAACAACGGGGCGCGAGATAACCCAGCCACCGATAACGCACAAAGTGAGAATGAGGGGGATCATTTGGGGGCCTCTTATGCAATGAGACCAACACCGACAACGCGCACAGCGTTAACGTGTTTCACACCGTCAACCAGTACGAAACCAGAATCACGGCAAACCGGCACGCCGCTAGGGTATACCTCCCTCATGTGCATGAGAAAACCGGCCACAAACATATCCCGGCAAAACTCAAGGCCCGATGCCTTGAATGCACCATCGGCGGTTTTGAATGGGTTACCGGGTTTGTTTTGCGTTGCCGCCTCACGGCCAAGAGTGATAGCGCAAGCCACAAAGCAGGCAGTCACTTTGCCAGATGGGTCGGTGTCTTGAAACATGGGGGAAGGTTGCGACAATGCACCCTCAATGCCCCATTTCAAACCCAAACGCACGTTTGCAACCAAGGCATCGTAGGCGTCTTGCACCGTATTCCATTCGCGTGCGTCTTCGCCCAGCTTAGGCATGCGGGCTTGACCGTGCGCCCACGTGGCGGCTTTGGCCGTGATAAAGCCAAACGTTTGGCCATCGTTCGATTCAATGCGAACCATGCCCTTATCGGACGAATGCGACACAACCGCTTTGATGCGGTGCGGGTACTTGCCACGATAGGCGCGGGGGGTGTTTGCGTTTGCCATGTTCAGTCCTAACTGAGGGATTCAAGGCGGGATGCCTTGGCTAGATTGGATTCTAGCATGCCAGATGCGAACACTGACAAGCGGGTAAGTGTAAGCAAGTGTGACACATGCCGCATCTGCCGACATTCTTATATAGGCAAGCCGCACACGATCAAGCCGCACGCGATTAGATTGTGCGCAACAGATCAGAAAAAGCAGGCGAACATCTCGCACGTGAGAGGGCGCCACCGTGCCAGCTTCAGAAGTAACTTCCACCCCCGTCGCAACCCCGGCAACAACCACGAACCCTTTCCTTACTTTGTGACCCTGGCCCGTTCCAAAATTTTCTGACGTGCCAGCCGTTGAAATCGAACGACCGGCCACGCAAGGCCCTGGCTGAAAGCCCAATCCTGGCCATGCCTTACTTTGTGACCCTGGCCTGTTCCAAACATCGAAGGAACTTTCGACGACAAAATGCAATCAGGGTGTTGACAGAGGGTACATCTACAACGATGATCGTCGATATATTCACTGAATACATCGCACCAAGGAGCACCAGATGACCTTCACCACTCAGGCGTTCAACGTCTCGACCCTGTACCACCTGTCCAATGCTGTGCTGCTGCACCTCAAGGACGGCGCAAGCAGCCTGCCCAAAGACCTCAAGACCAACACCACGGTCTACCTCACCACCGACAACCCTGCTGTGCCTCGCACGTCGGACATGCAGGACATCGTTGATCGCTGCGAGCGCATCCAAGGTTCAAGCGTGCCTAACGATGACGGGTGGCGCATTGGTATGGAGACTGATCTTGGGTGTCGAATTATCGACAACACTGGCGCACGAGTCGCAGCAGTTCACGCTCAACCCTATGGTCATATTGCTGGCTTCTTTGGTGAGAAGGTTCAACATAAGCCCGAGCATGTTCAGCGCATGCGGCAGAACGTCGCATTGATCATTAACGCTCAGCGCATGTTCAACCTGCTGCGCGAACTCACCAGCACAGGTGCTCAGGCTTTCGAGAGCATGGAACGCGCACGCGCCCTCCTGGCCAATATCGAGGCCCAGCAACCTACCCAGGGTTGACCCCTCTCAGAAAAGCCCTACCACCCTTTTACCCGTACCACCCTATGACCAACATTGCCATCATCAACATCGGCACAGCCGGTGAACGTCAAACCGGCGTGACCTCACTCGGTTGCGCCATGGTCAACGGCTTTCACGCACAAGGTCTCACGGTGCCGCTGTTCATCGCAATCAACCAGCAGATGAGCAAGTTCATGGTTCAGCATCGCGGCCTCGACCCTCAGTGCGTCACATGGCCACGGCAGATCATGAAAGACCCTCCCCAGCGTGTCGCATCCCTGGTCGTGATCGACGACTGTGATCGCTACAACAAGAAAGACCTGGGGCAGATGTTGTTCTCGATCCGTGACTGCATGAGCGTGTTCTATTGCCCATGCCAGATCGTGCTCCTGCGCAACCCGTACAACCTCAAGGACTTGCTTCCATCATGATCGACATCGACGACATCTACGAGGCGATCCACGCAGCAGGTTCGCAAAAGGATCTCACCAACAAGGTGTTACTTCAGGTGAACATGGCGATCTTCTCCTGTGCGATGCGAGGTTGGGTGCCTATGTTCGTTCAACCATCTGCCTCATCTTGGGCAGCACCAACAGCACGGTTGTTGAATGACATTGAGCAGATGGCTTTCGCTCACCGAGGGTTTGGTCAGGTGAATGATCAATTCGCCAAAGCCAGCGAACGGTTCTACCCAACCTTCACTGTCACCCGCAAAACCGCTCAATGGAAGAACGAGCAGAAGAGGTATCGCAAATGATCGACATCGACGACATCTACGCGAGCACTCGCAAGCTCAGCGCGTTCACGGACATCGTGATGCAGCGCAACTTCGCCACCTGGGGCTTTGGTATGTGGTTGCCCATTGGCCAGTGGGACATCGCTGCACTGCGAACAAGCCCGTTCCCGTATCAGCGTCTCTTCGTCGAGTCCCTTACGCGACAACAGCCGTTGCTGCCTGTGCGATGGCACAACCCGAGCACCAAGACCGAAGCGTTCATGTGCGACTCGCTGAAGTACAAACTCAAAACGATGATCACGAAGAAAGACCCATCATGAGCCAAGACCAAACAACCAAGCCCTCCATTCGAGCCATGATCGCAGCCCTGGAAGTGGGCGAGACCTTCAGCCATGCTCAGCAGTTCGCACCGACTGATCTGCATCTGCTCAACGAGACCAAGAGCACGCTGCGCCAGAACTTCAGCCCTGCGGTCAAACGTGCCAAAGATGCCACGGGCTATGAGTACACCATGGAGACGACGGAGACCCTCACGTCCATGGGCAACATCTACGTGGTCGTGCTGATCACCCGAACAAACTAACTTCTCAATTTGTGCTCTGGAACTATTGTCGGTGACAGATTTCTCATCTACAATGATTCCACAAACGGTTGACCCGCAACCCGTTCTTACTTTGTGACCCTCGCCCGTTCCAAACTTTTTAAGGATGCCCACCATGGCCCCTATGCCCCCCATTGATGAAGAAGCCTTCGGTATCGCAAGACCGAAGCCTGTCACGTTCACAGACGAAGAGCGAGATTTCATTCGCACTGCCTTGTTTCCAGACCATAACGACGTTGAACTACTGATCGTGCTCGTGTGCAGCAAGATTGGAAAAAATGCAGCGAAGAGCATCCTGAAGACACACGGTGGCTGTTCGAGGGTCTCTGAGGTGTTGACACATAGCCTCCACAAAGTTGGAGAAGCATGCCGAGAAGCCCTCATGAACATCGACAGTGAACAACAACCAACGGAGAACACCATGGCCACGCCCTACAACCCCATCCCTGACGCCACGCCAACTCTCAACGCCCAAGTCGCCTTGGTCAACTCCATCAAGCGCGAGACCGTCGTCACCGAGAAGACCACCATCTCCGGTCGCATCAGCATCGGTCACATCGAAAAGCTCTTGTGCGAGGTGTTGTCGCTGCCACTGACAACCAAGTTCGACTGGTGCTACAGCGAAAGCCAAGAAGAACTGCTGCACCTCGACGTTGAGTACAGCAAAGAGAACTTGCGCAAATGACCGAACTCGAAATCATGTACTGGCTGCTCAACGCGCACCGGCAAACGCGTCTGAACCGCACTCACCTGATCGACGTTCTCCGCTACAACTTCTCACTTTGGAGCCTCCCATGAACAAACCCGAGACCACCAACCTCTACAACTTCACCGAGCACGCACGTCGCATCACCGACCGTGAATCCCGCGACATCGAGCACAAGGCTCGCAACATCGCGCAGTCCGAAGGGCCGCTGTCACCCGTGTGGCAAGAGCTTTCCAAGATCGACCGGCACCGCCGCGATGGCCGTGTCATCTCGATCACCGAACTCGGTCGCATCAACGGTGAGCGTGATCACTACATCAAGTGGGTCGAGCAACCCTCTGACCATGCTGACCTGCACGGCTACCTGTTCCCCAAGCCCACGGGCATCAACGATGACGCGATCAACCGCTTGGCCTGGGCAGCATTCAGCACGGGCATGGTCGTCGGCATCGCCCTGGGCATCTCGTTGGCTCAGTCGGGCGTTCTCTTGCCCTGAGTCTCCACATCCTGTTCACCCAACCACAACACACCATCATGGCCAAACTCAAGTTCACCTCCTTCATCCCTGTGCTGACACAGCCTGCGGTCTTCAACGTGCTCAAGGACAACAACCTCAACCTGATTGCTCAGGGCATCCGAGACAAGGGTGTTTCCATCGAACCCTTCCTGTCACAAGACCCCTCCCCTACTTCATGGCGTTCGGCGGGCCTGATCAACGCGTTCAAGGACGATCTGATCTACGAGATCGAACCGGGCAAGCACCTGATGGCCGTGCAGTTCAACGAACGCATCCTGCCCTCGACCGTGCGGGATGAGTACCTCGCCAAAGAGGTGCAGAAGTTCAACGAACGCGAGGGTCGTGCCATCGGCAAGAAGGACTACGCGATGCTCAAGGAAGAGGTCGAGTTCTCGCTGCTGCCCAAGGCGTTCTTGCGTCGCTCGGTCACACCCGTGATCTTCATCGCCAAGCAAAAGCTGGTGCTGATCTGCACCACATCGCCCAAGCGTGCTGAAGACACAGTGGCCATCCTGCGTGCCCTGTTCGATGCTCAGTCGCAGACCGCAACCACGTGGGCCTTCGTCACCCCTGAGAACTCCCTGGTTGGCCAGATGACCGCTGTGGCCAAGGACGGCTTCAACAGCGACGAGCACCAGCAGTTCATGATCACCGACAACGCGGTGCTGCGTGGTGAGGGCAAGCAGACGATCCGCATCAAGGACAAGGACGTTGAAGGGCACGACGTTGTGCAACTGCTCAAGCAAGCCTACGACGTGCATGAACTCGGGCTGAGCTACGACCCCACCGGCAACGACGAGAGCCGCCTGCTGTCGTTCACGCTCAGCGACAAGATGGTCTTCAAGCGTCTGAAGTTCGACGACGGTGCCGCCAAGATCGAGTACGGCGAGACCGAGACCAAGGACGACCAGATCGCCGCTGTGATGTGGCTGACCGCTCGCACCTACGCCGACATGCTGGTGGCCCTGATGGCCGAGTTCGGCGGCTACAAGTCCCTCTCTGACCTCAAGCGCGAGGCCAAGGAAGAAGCCAAAGCTGCGGTCAAGGCCAATGCCGTCGATCCCCTCAACGAAGACGACGACGAGAGCCTGTGATGAGCAAGGCCCGATCACGTCAGGGGTCAGGGGCACCGTCGATCTGTTGGGTTTGTCTCAAGCAGCTTCAACGTGCCCCAGGCAAGGGCTTGGGCCTCTTCTACTTCGACCTCGTTCGTGACCCTGGTGGCACCGACCATCGGGTTCACGGGCAGTGCGTGCGCGTTGCTGTTGAGGATGGCAACAAGCACGTCAAGGAGACGACATGAAACCGGCTGATCGCTATGCATGGATCGAGTCGTACCTGAAGGTTCGTTCGTTCAGTGTCATGTACACAGTAGACGTATGCGCACAGCATTTTGTCGATGCGTACATTGAAGCGACAGGTGCCAACTTTGTTCCTCAGGTTTACGGGGCACATCGTTGTCGTCAACTCGGTAAAGACCTAAGCATGATGCAGAAGAATGGGCGACTTTCTCGTTGCCGCATTGGCCTGGGTGACATGCACAGCAGGGGCTTTCCTTCCTGGGTGTGGTGCTACAAACTCAACGGAAGCGAATCTCCTACTGCGACGTAGGGTTGTTGACAGACGCCGCGTCTATCGTCAATAATTGCTACATCGCAACACGCAATACCGGAGAACCCCGCCATGAACCTCGAAGAAAACAAGTCGTGCTTGATTGAAGACAACGACACCGAGATCCGCATGTTCAACCGCTCGCACCTCACCGACGTGCCCACGTATGCCGAACTGGCCAAGCAACTCGAAGTGGCAGACAAGCTGCTGGAAGATGCTCGCAAGGCCACGGGTGATGGAGCACGCTACGTCGGCCATGTCGAGTTGCGTGACGTGCTTGCCCGCATCCCCAAGATCGCCTGAAAGCACCATGGCATACATCGTCCAACCCACGTCACGATTTGCCGTGCTCACGCACACATGCGATGGCCCCATGGTCTCTTTTTGGGACAACTGGCAGATCGTCATCGACTTGCTTTGTGGCTACAACCACAGCAAGTGCGCACCCAACGTCAGCGTGTGGCAACGCAAGTCTGCCAAGGGTCGTTGGAAACCAGTTAACAACTGAAAGCACCATGGCCAAACGTCACCAGCCCAGCCGAGACAGCAAGGTCGCGTCACCAGCGTCCTACGAGTTCGGCATGCCTCACCTCAACATCTCCAAGGCAGACGAGGCTCATTACTACAAAGAGCAGCGCGAGAAGACCCAGGCTCGCATGCAGCCAAAGGAAGTCAAGATCCGTGGCCGCCGAGGCTCCCTGACAGACGACCAAGTGCGCGAGATCCGCACACTGCTCAAGACCAACCGTGGCAGTGACGTTGCTGCGATCACCGGCATCAGCGTCAACACCGTACTCAACATTCAACGTGGCATCAGCTACGGGTACGTCAAAGACTGAAAGCACCATGAACAAACTCGGAAAACTTGTGGCACGAGGTGAGGCAGCACCGGCCAAGAAACAACTCGCCAAGGCATGCACAGACTGCCCTCTGCGTCGTGACGCTTTGAACGGTTGGCTGGGTGGGGCGAGCCCTGAAGAGTACGCACGTCTGTGCCACTCTGATCAAGTGGTTGAGTGTCACGTGCATGCCGGTAGCCGGTGTGCGGGATTGGCGATCTACCGCAGCAACGTCGCCAAGTTCCAACCTCCTGAACACAAGCTGCCTAAAGACCACGAAGCCGTCTTCTCCACCCCCATGGAGTTCATCGAGCATCACAAAGCACGACCAGTGCCTAAAGCACCATGAACAAGCAACTCGCCCTCATCGCTGCCCGTCGCGTCTGCCGCATTGGTCGTCAGATCGGCCCTTGGTACGTGGTGTTCCCGACCACCATGGCTGACCCTGCAAGCGATCCAAGCCATCACGCATGTGCGTCGTATCCACAAGCGGTTGAATGGTGTGCTCAAGCCGTGGCCCGTGTGGCCTTGCTTCAGATTCACCCTGATTGCACCGAGCAAGAGCGTCTTGTGTGCTTCGCCGCCATGCGTTCGCAACAGATCCTCGACACACGGTTGCACAGCGACAAGATCCTCGACATCGGACTCGCCCAACTCAAGAAGCTGCGGGATGCCAATGCGCTCTGACCACGCAGCACCGTACCTCGCACAGATCAATAACCGCAGATTTGCTTTTGAACCTCACCTCATCATGACCACGCTCGCCCAAGTTGCCGCCACCGGCTTGTCCATCATCTTCGTTGAGACGATCTCTCAAGGTCTCGCCGTAGCGAAGTATTGCGACTCCGTGAACATGCCCATCGTTGATTACCACGGGCATGTCTCGATCCAATCTCTGCTGCGGCACTGGCAACGCATCACCACAATGTGTGTCAGTGGTGTGCTCATCCTGCCGCAACTGCCGACATGCATGGTTGGCTGGTACGCCTACGCCGACCGCATCCTGTGGGTGGGCGACGAGCAAGACCGAGACACCCCCGAGTACCAACAAGCCTCGCTGCGCATCCGAGGCAAGACCTTCCCGCCCATCATCATTGACCGCAACTCACTGTGAAAGCACCCCGCACCATGATCCACCTCAACATTCACTCTGACCGCTTGGCTGACTTCAAGCTCGCACTCAACCGTGCGTTGAACACCTGGGACGAAGGCCCACAGTGGTTGTTCGAACTCGCAGATCAACTCGAAGACCTCGACAAGCTGCCCACCACCAGCGTCGAAGAAGAGAAGTCCTGGGCTGAAGAACTGGCCATGCACTTCGGCTTCAAGCACTTTGACGATGACCTCACCGTGATCGCAGCCAGCACCGAGAACCTGTACCGACTGATGAAGGTGCTGGGCTACTCACATCGGATGGTTCGTCGTGAGAGCGATCCGACGGTTGTCCCGTGCCTCAACACGGAGTTGATCGCAGAACGCGATGTGCAAGTGGTTAACAAGCCACCCATGGTCTTGCCTGAACCTGACATCAATGACCGTCGTGATTTGCGTGACACGTTCGGTGGCGAGACCGATCTGCCAGCGCAGTTGCCAGAGTGGGCCGATTTCGAGTTGCTCTCTGGCACCGATGGTTACCAGTGCCAGTACGCACAACTCCTGACACGTGACGGTCGCCGCATGGGCAACGCTGTGATCACAGACTTCTCCGTCGCAAAGCACGGTCTCGGCACGTTGGCACACGTCGTCACCGACATGGGCAACACGATGCGCATGACCCGCTCCGAACTCGAAGAGTGCTTCTACCCACCTCGCTACATCATGAAGCCCGAAGCCGTTGGTGTGCGTCTGTCCAAAGGCAGCAGCGATCACGTCCCCAAGCTCGACAAGATGCGTGAGAGCGTTGCCAAGGCAAACGTCGAACTGCTGCGCGTGGCTGAAGCCCTGAACGTGATACGCGAGGTGCTCAGCAATGGTTGAACATCGCGTCAGCAAGAGCCACCGGGAATGGCTCAACAACCCCATCTTCTTTGCCCTGGATGTGGTCAAGCAACTCAAGGGCAAAGGTGTTCCCGTCGTTGGCCACAGCGTGCTTGAAGGTGTTGAGCATGGCTACTTGGAAATCACTTCCGACCAAGCCACGCAAGAGTGGGTGTACCGCTGGCACCCGCCCGTTGGCTACAAGGCCAAACCCACCAAGGCCATCGACCCACTCAACGATGATGAGGATGAAGAACTGTGAAAGCAACTCTCAAACACGAACAGACGATCTACACCGTGACCGTCGAAGGCGTCGAGTTCCCTGGCATGTGCGTCATGGGTGAACTCGGGCCGATCAAGCATCTGCGTGGCGGTGCCAACGGTAGCCAGATGTACGTGGCCGACGTACAGAACAGCGGACTCTTTGAGTTCTTCAAGAGCAAGGGCGACACCGATGTTGTGCTTGTGCTGGCATCTCGTGATGTGCATCAGGCCATCGAGACCCACAAGCACCATCAGGAGAAACAGAAGAACGCCGCCACGATGCGTTACGTCAAGCGTGAGATCGGTGAAGGTGATGACTGGATCGAGACCACCTACGAAGACTTCTGGCGCCTGCAAGGTGATCCGCAATGGGACACCAAGCAAGAGCCAAAGGGGGAACAACCGTGATGAACCGAACAATGAGCCTGATGGCAAGCGCACTGGCCATGAGTGCTGGTGCCGTGGGTGATCTGGCACACGGTAACTACTGGCCAGCTAAGCCCAGCAACACCAAAGCAACCAAGACTCGTCGTGCCCACAGCACGCACAAGCAGAACGCACGCAAGGTGCAGAAGGGCAGACGATGAGCAACGAGAACCAACTGCGCGAGGCACCCGCCGCGCCTGTGTCTGATGAGCAGTCCAAGTGGTGCGAGTACGTGGCTGGCATGGTGAGTGGCTGGATCGGCATGGAAGGCTCTGACGACATTCATGCGATGGGCGATGAGCGCCGAACCAAGGCCATCGCCGGGATCATCGAGCGCCGCCTGTGGGCACTGCGCCCAGCACCCGCGCAGTCTGTGGGGGCATCGGCAGATGACGTTGCCGACCGCCTTTACGACAGCGCATGGATTTCTGGCGCAAAGTTTGGGTGGAACTGCGGCGTAGCCGGAGACAACGCACAACTGAACCAGTGCATCGAGGCGCGTTTACGTGAGCGTGTTCGCTCTAAAGCCGAACAAAAGCCACGTGACACAGTAGCAGCACCCGCCGCACCCACCTGGGACGAGGCCCTACGCATCTCCGAGGTGCCAGAGGTGGACGAAGCCCTGCGCAACTTCGCCAACGGTGAGAACACCGAAGACCAAGCCGTGTGCATCGTGCAAGCAGTGATGAAAGCTGCGCAAGGCGGTGCAGCATGAACAACCCCCACTTCACCTACTGCATGGGCAACGGTGCTCCCGTGTGTGCAACCTGCAAGCGCAGTGAGCCCGTGCCACCGGAGGTCGATGACCCCTGGTACTGCTTGCCAGAAGCCAAGGGTGAGAGTTGCCCATCGTTCACCCCCAAGCCACAGAAAGAACCCGAGCAATGCTGAAGCCACTCTTCCTCACCACCGCCCAGGAGTCCAACCAAGGCGTTCAGGTAGAAGGGAGCCGCTGATATGGCCGAACTTCGTGACCGCCGAATTGCCAGAGCCATGATTACCGCCCTGGCTGAGAACTGGACGCAGACGAGCCTCCCAACAATCGAGTTCTGCTGCATGGATGACCCGTTCGAGTTCATGAACGACATCTGCAAAGACGCCGGCTGGGAGCCAAGCTCTACGCCTGCGATGCAGCGAGTTCTGCGCGCCGTCGCCCTCCGTCTGTACCGCGAGCGCGTGCTCGACCGTGGCCGCTTGAGCAACGGCGAGTTGGAGTACCGCGAGAGCCCTCGCTGGCAATACAGCTACTCGTTGACCAATCGCTGTATCAGCGACATCAACCCTGGGCGTTGGGGGCGGGGTGGTGCCTGGGAACGCTCAGAAGTCAAGACTCACGTTATCGAGGCCATCCTTGATGACATCTGGCCCGCCACCGCCCAGGAGAACCACCCATGCTGAAGCCACTCTTCCTCACCACCGTGTTCCTGTTCGGCGTCTACACCGGCTTCACGTATGCCGAGCGTGTGCGTGCTGAGCCCATCCCACAGAAAGACAAACCTCATGTCCAACCGGATCAAGACCCTCAAGCGCGAGCTACTTGCTAACGGCAAGAGCATGGCCTACCGGGGTCGTGCTGCGGCTGTGCGGCTGCGCGATGGCACCGAGGTCATCATCATGGCCAGGGTGGACAGCGACGTGCAGTACGTGGTCGATCAACTGGCCACGAGCATGAGCGAGCGGTGCGTGCTCGACCCGGCCAAGATGATGGACGTCGCCATGGCCAACCCCAAACACCTTGACTTCGAAAGTGAGCTATGAGCCTCAAGAAGAGAATGCTGCGTGAGAACGTGAGCGGGATCGTTGGTGACAGCACACTCGGCGTGTTCGCTCGTGCGGTCTCGATCAGCACCCATGAGTTCGAAGAGTTCGCCATCATGGCCAAAGATGACGCTACGTTGAATCGAGCTTACGAAAGCCTGTACCCAGGTGAGAAGCTCGAACAGAAGTTGATCTACAGCGTGGTGCTGCTTCAAGCCAACAAGGTGATCCTAGAAGACGAAGAACTCTGAATTTTCTTTGGAAGTTACTTCCACATTTGGTTGATTCTGATTTAAGATCGCGCCAACACAACAGGAGAGATGAGATGACCCAAGGAACACAATTCAATCACAGTGAGCACCCCGAAGTCTACGTCCTGACCAACTGGATGTTCTTTCACGGTGTGCCACCCGCCATCACTGATCCCGACAACACCTTTGTCGAGGTGCTGTACCACGCACACCCCAAGGCAGAGAGGGCTCATCGCTTGTTGGCCAAGAACGTCGCATGGTCACAAGTGGATAAGTTCTGGATCTGCCGTGCCGGTGTGCGCAGCCCGTTCGACGTGCCCACGAACGTGAAGGACAAAGAGTTTGTTCATTTTGCGAAGTTGACGTTCTCCGGTGTGTCTCCCAAGACTCACCCATCGCTGCATGTGTTCATGCTCGATGCTGAAGATGAGCAGCAAGACACGACGTTCGCGCAGTTCGTGAACAAGAGCCTCGAAAGCATCGCCAAGTCGCTCGGTCTGCCTAAGCAACACTGTGGTGGCATGGTCTCTGACTTGGTGTTCCCTGAAGGCTGCTCCGTCGCCCAAGCCACCGAGCCTTCCGCCGACACGTTGATCTCTCTGCGGCAAGCGCAGTTCCGCGCCCAGCGCAAGCACGCGCATTACTTCAAGGACGTGTCACACCTCGACGAGATCGACGTGTACCGGGTGCTCGATCTGTTCAATGTCACCGACCAAGCCATTGGCCATGCTGCCAAGAAGCTCTTGTGTACCGGCACCCGTGGCCAGAAGGACTTCCGCAAGGATCTGACCGAGGCCATCGACACGCTGCAACGTCGCGTGGCCATGCTGGATGAAGACGAGCAAGCCGACCAAGGGGAGTGATCATGTGGACATCAAGCCAAGTTCTCCTTGTCGCCGTCTCGTGCCTGACGCTCGGTGCCGTGCTCGGTGTGATGTTCATCTCCATGTGCATCGTTGGCCGTCGTGCCGATGAACAGGAGTTCGACTTCGAGGCCAAACGCTTCACGCACGATGGTGTTGCCGTCGCGTGGCGTGGTCGTCCACAACCAGTTGACGGCAAGCACAAATGGGCATGGCGGCTCTCATCGGAAGGCCCTGACACGTTCCCCGAGCACTGGCAGATACAGGGCTTGGGCGTGATCTGCGAGGTCAAGGATCTCTGACCATGGACACGAAGAAGTACCTCAAGCTGCCTGCCGCTGATCGTCTCAAGAGCGTGCAAGCCGATCTCGCTGAAGTCGAGATGGCCATCGCAAAGGCTGACATCGAGTTGGGCAAGCTGCTCGACAAGCACGCCAGCCTTCGCAATGCCGAGTACCGGGCTCAGCGCGAGGTGCTCCGTCTGCGCACCGGCAAGACCACCGCCCGTGAGGCGATCATGGCCTTCCTCAGTGAGCACCCGACTCAGGCGTTCAGCGCCATCGAGATCGCTGAAGAACTTGGGCTTGTTGAGAACACCGCTCGCAACACCCTGGCCATGATGAGCAGTGCATCGCGGGAGTTCCCACAGCAGGTCTACATCGCCTACTTCGACCGCATTGCCGAAGGCCGCAAGCTGCACACCAAGCCGTTCTACATGCTCGGTGCCAAGGCGCACGCTGAGCCCATTGCACCGCTGACGGCCACGGAGAAGACCAACCGCTATCGGGTCTCTGTGCGCAAGCGAATGGCTGCGATCCGGCCCTTCCTGCCCACGGTGTGACCACTACACTGATCACTCCATCAACACCTGCTTAGGAGCAGACCATGAGCCAAGAGCAAACCATCTTCGCCTACACCGAAGCCTCGAACAGCAGCTACCCCGGCTACCTCAACGTGAAGGAAGACGCCGAGAAGCAAACCGTTGTCACCGTTCGCACACCGGGCCTCAACGGCACGCAGACCTCGACCCTGGTGCTGCCTGACGATCAGGTTGACGAACTGCTTGATGCACTGATCTCCCACCGCTACCTCTCTCGCCAACCGCAACCCACGGCCATCTGATCGGCCATCAACCCTGAGAAGGAACTTCCGCCATGAGCACCGCCGCAACCCCAACCACAGACCTTGTGATTGACAACCTCGCCCCAGGCAGCGTCAAAGCTGCAATGAAGGAGGCAGGCGCATCGTCGTCTGACCTCTGGATGGTGCCTTACGAGAACATCCGTGTGATCGAGGGCTTCAACGTCCGCACGCGCAACGCCGAGTACCTCGCGCACGTGCAGGACATCAAGAACTCGATCATCGCCAACGGGTTCTACCGCGACAAGCCGCTCGAAGGCTACGTGGCCAAGGAAGATGGCCAGAACGTCATCTACATCACGGGTGGCCACACGCGTCACGAGGCCGCTGGACTGGCCATCGCAGAGGGCCACGAGATCGTCGCCCTGCCGGTGATCGTCAAGCCCGCTGGCACCTCACAAGAAGACCTCACCGTTGCCCTGGTCACCGGCAACTCCGGTCGTCCCTTGAGCCCCATTGAGATCGCTGTGGTCTGCAAGCGTCTGCTGGGCTTTGGCCAAGACGAGAAGGGTATCGCGGCCAAGTTGGGCTACACCAAGAAGTACGTTGAAGACCTCCTGGGTCTCCTGTCAGCACCTTCGGCTGTGCGCAAGCTCGTCGAGCAGGGCAAGGTCTCTGCGACGCTGGCCATCAGCGAGATCAAGAAAGATCCCAAGGGTGCTGCCAAGAAGCTCACAGAGGCCGCAGAAGTGGCCAAGAGCACCGGCAAGGGCAAGGTGACTCAGAAGACCTTGAACGGTGGCAAGAAGAAGCTCAAAACCACACCAGAGCCCAGCGCCGAGATCGTGGCTGACTTCCATGCCCCCTACCAAGACCACGAGGACAACGACTACGTGGTGTTCTTGATTCGCGTGCCACGCGAGCACGCCGATGCCGTGGACGGCAAGCGGGTCACGCTGAGCATCCTGGGTGACGTGCCCAAGGCTGCTGCGGCTGAAGACGACGAAGCTCTGTGAGGTGTGTGATGCGTATCAACGTCTACAGCCAAGAACTCACCAGTGAAGTTCAGATCGTCGAGAAGCCGAGCAACACGGGTGTCACCTACCACGCTGCGCAACTGATCTTGCACTCGTCACCTCGCCTGCACCACCCACCTGAAGACGACGACCGCAGTGCTGTGACCTTCTGGTTGCCGAAGTCACAGCAACGTCGCGAAGAGATGGCCAGGGCATTCGAGACGATTGCTCACATCTTCCGCACAGCCCCGCCAGAAACGGGTCTCGATTAAACCAACAACCCAACCACCAGAAGAAGGAAAGCGCGATGAGCGATATTGTCACCACCACCCAACTGTGCAAGCACTTCGGGATTCAGTTCAAGCCGGAGATCCTGATCGAGCACGGCGTTGAGCCCGTGGCCAAGGTCAAGAACGGCTACAACTGGAACGTCTCGGACGTGCCCGCCATCGGTGCGGCCCTGCGAGAACACGTTGCCGGTGTGATCTCCAAGCCCCTCGACGTGAGTGCTGCACCCACCAAGACCGAGAAGAAGGCTGTGACCAAGAAGGTTGCTGAAGCCGCTGAGCATGATCCCCTCAACGACGATGACGACGATGACGACGATGACGACGATGAATCGCTGTGACCGTTGAGCGGTCAGGCGCAATGAAGAAAGGCCCCGCTTGGGGCCTTTTGTTTTGGTGGGTTGTGGTGTTACGCAGGGATCAGCGAAACGAGCACATCCGAAAGTGCTGTCCCAACCACGTCGCACGCGAGAGCAGAGATGTGGGTGCGATCCGACACAGGGTCAGCGCAATACTGATCTTGGATGCCACCCGCACCATTTGAGAGCAGCGCAGCCATGTCCACGATTGGGTAAATGCCTCCGAACGCTGCACGGGTTCGCGCAGCATAGGTGTCATTCGTGTGCATGGTCACGATGATCGGGATGCCACCATTGGCAACGACCGCTGCAATGTCATTGCACAGGTACGTCCACTGCTCGTTTGCCGCGATGGCCGGAGCGGCCGCAGAGTTGACCGAGTAATCGTGCATCACAACAAAGTCAGGCTTTTGCAGAGCTACTACGGCCTGCAAGTTTGCCGACGTCGTTTGACGACGTTGCCCGCCGACAGCATACATCCCGATGCCAGCGGTAACGCCAGCAGTGGCGAGCTTGGCTTGCGTTGCCAAGATGTAGTTGACAGTCGGGGAGGCCCCACCGGCAGCGAGTGAGTCAGCAAAAACAGCCACTGACGCTGTGCGCCCGCCGCTCAAAAACTCGACACAAACGTCCGGAAGGATGTTCGAGTTGGCGGCACTCAGCGCCATTGCTGTGGCCCAAGAAGCCACGTTGTCAACCCCGCTTGCAAAGGACGAGCGCAGCACGCGGCCAGTGGAAACAGGCAGCGCAGCAGTCCAGTCGATCGGGTCGTACAAGAGTCCGTCTGGTGATGCGATGCGCAAGTACAAGATCGGATCAGCGCCCACCACGTCTGTCCGGGCAATGCTTTCGAGCCCGATCCAGTCTGAGACTGCCACGCCAGAAGCAGCTTGGCCACCGATCATGTTTGCAGTGGAGCCAACAGGGACAGTCTTGGATGTGATCAACGCGCCTGCGTTGTCTCGACCCCAGGTCACGTTGACAGGGCTGATGCCTGAGCCGGATGGCGTTGCTGTAGCCGATACCCCAGCTTTTGCCGTGATGTTCAGCGGCACGGTCGTGTTGGCGTTGCGCACGACAAGTCGGAATGCGCGGAAGCCGCCCGCTTGGCTGATCGCCAGGGCAATCGTGCTGTTGGCCGCTGCACGCGAGCTTGGTGCCACACGGGCCTGAAATGCTGAGCGACCAGACTTTCGTGAACCGTAAGGGCTGGTCACAACAGAACCCGGATTCAAGTTGCTGCGAAGTTGCACCGTGGGATGAGTACCCGAGATCATCTGATCCAGGGCACGCCAGTTCTTGATGTCGTCCTGCTCGTCGCCAAGCCCGTTGGGCATGGTCAAACCGTTGGCAGTGACTTCGCGTTGTCCGATAGGAGGCATGATGGTTTTCCTTTCAATTGGATGTGGAACTTAGTTCAAGGCAGCGTCGCTTTGATGTCGCGCTCGTACCATTGGGACTTGGTCAGAACGTCAGCAACACCGGCATCGGTGTACGCCTTCATCGCAGCCACGAGACCAGCGAAGAAGCTGCGATACATATTGATGCTCACGTTCTGCGTGTCAGGCGTCCAACCAACAGGATCTTCTTGAATCTTGTGGAAGTAGAACTCACGCGTCTGACCACGCAGCACGTCTTGAGCCAAGAGTGCAAGAGCTTGGTTCAACGTCATGGACGACACACCCTGACCAGCGTGGTACATCTCACGACCAGCGAAGCCGAAGCGCGAGAACACCGGAGCACCAATCGTGCGGCGTGCCGACTTGAAGCCAGCAGCCTTCAGTGCAGCAGGCAGCTTGCCCATGTAGAAGGTGCCCGACGTGTCTTGAGCAATGGCCGGTTTGGTTTGAGTCGGGATCACGTTGTTCAGAGTGACACCTGTCACGCTGGCACCGCCGCCACTGACGACCACGGTTCCTTCAGGTACACCCGCACCGTAAATCTCCATGCCGTTGGTCACAGCAGCCGCAGCACCAAACGTCACAGCCGTCGTGCCGTTGCCCGTCATGGCTGCGATCTGCACTGGCGTGGGTGAAACGTGTGCGGTGCCGTTCGGGTAGCAGATGTGATACATCGCTGAAGAGGCACAACCCTCTTGGATCAACTTCACCCACTGGCTCTTGCAGTTGTCCACGGCAGCTTGCACAGAAGCAGCCAAGGTCATCTCAGCGTCATCAGGTGAGCCGTCGAGGCAGATCGCCCAACCAGCGTCACGCAAGACACGAACCTCATCCCAGGTCATCGAGTCGGAGACGCCGATCTGTGCGGTTGGGATGTAGACCGTGCCCTTGAAGCCCGCTGCTTGCATGATGGGCAAGGCGATGTCGTGTGTTGTGTCTTCACCGTCGTCAAAGCCAATGACCCAGGTTGGACGACCTTTGGCGTTGAAGTACAGAGCGTCGTAGGTCAGGTAACCGTCATAGGGGAAGTTCGACGCACCATGGTTCGCACGCACCTGAATGGCGTCGATGGTTACAGGGATGTCGGAAATCTCGCTCTGGTGGAAGGCTTGCCAGTAGCCACCGGGTTCAGAATCAAGGCCGATGTTTGCTTCGGAGACCTTGTTGGTCATCGCAGAGTACGTGCCACCAGCGCCGAAACGCATGGCCGCGTTCTGTGTGACCCGTGGCAGTCGCTTGTTGACGTAGAACGCAACCACGCCCAGCGCGTCCTTGGGCAGCGGCACAGCCAATGACTTCGTTGCAATGGAGTTGTTGTTCAACACGCCACCACCGCGCAAAGACAGGCCACCGGAGCCCTGCACCTTGTTGGTCGTGTCAAGTGCAATGGTTGCGCCACCGGATGCCGTGAAGCCCGTTGTCGAATCAAAGCTCTCCAACAGTGCCGGTGCGGGCAACGTGGGTGCAGCAGCGGCAGCACCCGGATTCAAGTTGCTGTGCAGTTGAACAGTCGGGTGAGTGCCCGAGATCATCTGATCCAAAGCACGCCAGTTCTTGATGTCGTCCTGTTCATCACCGAGACCATTGGGCATGGTCAGGCCATTCGCAGTTACCTCGCGTTGTCCGATGGGTGGCATGGTGTAAGTCCTTTCAGAAGTTAGTTTGGAAGTGGCGTTACACCACGGATGCAGATCGGGGCAATCGTCTCGATGTACTGCTGCAAGCCGATCACTTGCTCTGCGTCGAGTTCAGCGTCTCTCGCCACTGCTTGATGTCGTTCTGCGCAGCTTGCGAGGCTTTCAGCGAGCGCGGCTGCTTCATCAACTCGGCATTGGGTTCCGGTGCTTTGGCTGGCTCCACGCTGGTAACGGGCGAGGTCGTTGCGCAACCGACCAAGCTCAGTGTGAGCAGCAGCGGCAGCATCAATCGCACGATCCCGTGCTTCGATGTATTCGTCATAGCGGTCATCCTTGTCAGTGGTCACGTTGGCTTCGAGGTGGCGTTCGTCTTCGCTCTTGGTCAGGGCCAATGCGTCGTTGACTGACTTCTCGAACTGCTGGCCATCGGCGTAGCGCATCTCGCCATAAGACCAGATGCCAAAAGCGCAAAGGGCCGCAAGAGCGGCACCAGCGAGAACCTTGTATCCGGTGGGGATCAGCATGGTTGGTCTCAGGTTGGTACACCGCACACAATGGTTCGGTGTGATCCACATCGCGGTGCGTTGTCACACCCGATAGATGGGTTAATCGTAGGAGCTTCCCAATTGCCGTCCCACTGCCAAATGGCTTTAGCCTGATCTGGTGGAGCTTGATGAACCTTGATCATGCACACTCCATACTTCGGGCAGTGCTGCACAAATGTCACCTGGGCAACAGCGTCTCGCTGAATGCCATCCACTTGTTCGCGGCCAATATCAATTCGCCAACCAAAGTCACCCGGCTTTTCAATGCCACCAGGGCCAGCGTGATAGACACCTTTGCCTTTGTAGCTCATGGTTGGTCTCATGGGTAGAAGGTGCGACGACCGGACTTGGGCGGCTTGGATTGCAAATGCGTCCAGCCTTTTGTGGCGGCTGGATGCTCATGCCAAATTCCCAGGTCTTTCATCGCTTGCTGGCCACGGTCACTCATGAGCCACTCGTCGAAGTCACCGTCAGGGTCGTACACGTCAACCGCTTGGCCGGTCATGTGAAGTGAGTTCACAGCCGCACCCTTGGTGGTGGCGTTAACCGATGGTGGACGCCAACCGCTCGTCAAATTGCTCTTGCGCACCGGGTTGATGTGGAACTGCACACCGTCAGCTTCGGCCACAGCGATGAGTTTGTTGACCAGCGCCAGCAGCACTTCAGCGTTCTTGCGGATCTGCGTGCTGAGATCGAACGGGTTTGTGCCATCACGACCCATCCAGTACTGGGCCAAGGTGATCTGAGTCATTTGCGCTCTCCCTTGCAGATGAGGTCTTCAGGTGGCCCGTCACGCCATCTCGACATGGACAACAGCAGACCGAGAAAGACAGCAGCCGAGAACAGGGTTTGCCCCACTCCCGGCCACTGTTGAAACAACACCGGCTGAAGGCCACTGGCCATCGCACCGACGAGAATCAAGACGAATTGGAGTCGGACCTTCTTGGGCACCGCACACGTCATCGTGTTGAGGCGGCACACGCAAGCCCAAAAGCAGCCTGCACAGATGGTCAGATTCGCAGAGGCCCAAAGTTCAACGCTGTGCATTGTCATCTCCTGTGGCACCCTGAACATCCGATTTCAAACCCGGAATGTTGTTCTTGACCTTGCTCCAAACCCACTTGATCAGATCATTCCAATCCTCGCCAACACCGCCGATGAGCAAGCCGATGGGGGCAAGCAACCAAGTGATGTCGATGTTGAGTTTGAAGTAGCCCGTCAGCAGTACAGCCAGGGCCACGGTGATCAAGCAAGCCGTGAAGATGATCTTGCAGATGAAGAACAGCGCCCCATTGCGCTCTGTCGGTTGCCTGCGACCGAGAGACCAAGCGGCTCCCGTCGTCGCGGAGAGGATGATCACTGCGTAGGGGCCGATGATCTTGGCAGCTTCCGGTGAGAAGACCAGCAAGAGCAACGCCACCATCGCTTCCACCGGATTAAGCTGGCTGTTTTGCATAGGCGTTCCAAAGTTATGTTGACGAATCAACCATTTGGACGCTCATTGTACGCACAAGCTGCGTTTTTCCAACACCCGCAAAAATCAACTTGCGGCGTTACTGACTTGGAACTCAACCCGGTATTTCTGCCACGAGACGTAGCCGTCGCGCACGGACTCAAGCGTGAGGTAGCCGGCTGTCAACGCAGCACCGGCACCCACCGTGATCCCGAAGTCACTTCTCGCCGTGGCCAAGGGGTAATCCCCAGGATGTCCCGGTGATGGCTGAGACGGTGCGCACGAGCGTGTTGTCAGCCTTGTAGACCTTCACAACATACGTCGTGCCAGCCTCGGGGCCGACGCTGCTCATGCTGTGGTCGATCAACTGGTCAAACTGGCTGACGCGATCACGGTGCGCCCAGGTCAGGTTCAAAGCAGGATTGGCAGGGCCAACGATGCTCACGGCAGTGAACGGCTCACCATCGACCTCGACCTTGCCGGGTGCGTAAGGACGGGCAAAGCGGAAGTTGAACGTCACATTGGCCGGTGTGCTGTTGGCAATGGGCACCTGGGCACTGGCCGTTTTCGGAAGCAACTTCACAGCGATGGTCTCAGACCCGGCGTACTCACGAGCGTCATTGCCGAAGCTGTCGTCGAAGAACCAGATGGTCGAGCCTGCTGCGTGCGCCTGGGGGATCGTGTCAGCGCAGCCACGGGCCACGGTGATCGAGACAGGGCTGAAGCTCTCGATGCGAACGATCTCGTCGTTGATCATCGCAGCCTCACCGGCAACGACTTCCTCAATGCCGGCAGATCGGTAGCCCGTGATCGGGATGACCGTGGTCAGTGGGGCAATGGCAGACGACAAGGCCGCGTTCGGGCAGAACGGGATCGAGGTAGCGGTGACGGTGTAGTCGGAGGTGGCCATGATCAGATCGGGCAGTTGTAGGAGCCATCAGGCGGGTTGTCGTCCGTGGTGGAGCCACCGATGCGAACGGCCATGTCATAAGCACCGTTGAGTGGCTTGCCTTCGTTGCACATCGTCAGCATGCCCGCCGACGTTGTATCGACGTAGGCGAAGTCAGCAGCCGACGTGTTGCGGGCAACCATGAAGTACGGAGCCTCGACAACACGGTGATACGACAAGCAGGGCTTGTTGTCAGGTGGCGTCCACGTCTGACCCACCGTGCCACCAAAGCTCTCAGACGGCAGACCGAACACGTCTTGCACGGCTGTGACCTTGATGCGACCACTCTCGAAGTCGTCGTCGAGCTTGCCAACGCGCACCACGGTGTCGGGCACCAGCGTTGACGGGTCAGCGATGCGAATGGCTTGGCCAGGGTAGATCGCGTAGCCCCGGCGATCTAGCGTGAAGGAGTAGCGGCGAAGCGAGGTGGCCACGGTGCGCAAGTCACGCTCAGCCACGCGCAAGGCAAGCTCTGCTGTCGGCAAGCCAGGGTAGTCACGGGTGCTCGGGTTGTTGACGCCACCGGCAGCACGGATCGCACCGAGGCTGTCAGTGCGAACGATCCGCATCTCGTTGGTCACCGGGTGCCGGTACTTGACTTGGATCTCGTTGACCGACTCACCGCTGTTGCTGACCGTGTTGCCTGTGATCTCCAACAACCCGCTCTCGGGTGTGAACAGCGGCAACGTGTCACGGTCATAGTCGTCACGGATCAGCCGCAGCTTGATCAGACCGCTCGTGCGATCCGTGTAGAGCGTGCCTGCAATGTGATCGAGCACACCCTGAATGAACGACTTGATCGAGTCCTTGCGCGACCACTTGATGCACATGCCGAAGCCTTCTTCGTACAAGGTCTGTGCGGCTTGGCGGAACGTGCCCTCGGTGTCGAGTGCGCTTGGGTGAAAACCTCGACCCCACTCACGGTTGGTCAGGCACTCGTAGATGATCAGGGCAGGGTTCATCGCATGGATGTCCGTGTCCCCGTAGCCGGTGCCCAACGCAGCAGCGTCAGACGGCACCATGACGATCTTGGCGTAGCTCAAGGCCCAGGTGGGCAGCGTGTCAGCTTGCCAGCCCTGGATGATCCGGCGAACGCGCAGCTTCCACGCTTTCGGGTACGGGTTGATCGCAGAGATGATGCCGTCGAAGAAGAAGGTGAACATGCCGCGAAAGGCAGGCTGTGCCACACCCGTCATTGCCTCAAGCTGGGGCAAGCTCGATTGGGCAGGATGACCGAACATCGCATGGGCCTCACCCTGGATGCCACCCTCGCCCTTGTCACCACCGAACAGGTTGTAGTTGTTGATCGGGAAGTAACCTGAGCCCGTGACACTGCCTGTCCATGCCGACTTGTCACCGACACGGATGGCCACGAGTTCATCAACAGGGCCACGGCACACACCCATGTGGATGCCAAAGGAGTAGCGATAGCCAATGACTTGTGAGCCACCGCCACCACCGCCCCCACCTTCAAGGGTCATCTGGCCATGTGGCCCACGGGGTTGGAAAGCCCGCTCGGGCAGCATGTCCCACTCATGACGATGCCAACGGCTCATGCTTCTTCTCCTGCTGCACGAGCACGTGCATACGTGGCCACTTTCGTGCCCAAGGCATCGTTCGTGGCTTCGATGGTTTCAATGGGGTAGCCGTGGATGAGGAACGTCGAGAAGTCCAAACCATGCAGGCTGAACCACTGACGGGCACCACGCACGCACAGGTTGCACGCACGCACGTCGGCAACGGTCACGATGATTGGCTCGCTCACTTCTTGCCCCCACCGCTGGAACGCACAGCCTCAGTGCGGTAGTTGCCAACGGCAAGCACGACCCAATCGCCTGACCAGCAATCACCGAAGATCACAGCTTGCGGTGTGCCCTCGTCAACCTGGGGGAAGTCGATGTCCTCGAACGCTGTGGGGGGCTGCGGCTTTGCCTTGGGCGTCAGCGCCGCAGTGATGAGGTATGTGGCAATGACGATGGCCACGTAGATTGCAATATGCATGATGGCTCCTTAGAACACGGGGTTGCCGTCGAACGGTGACTTGCCGGGAAGAGAGCGCACGCCACCGTAATTGGGGTAGTTCCCAAACGCTGTGCAGGCATCGGGTGTGTGGTTGCATCCGGGGTGCACGAAAGCCGAGACGCCAGGGAGGATGTCACCCGTGCCCTCGAAAATCTGAAGCGTGTTCCCGACATGCGAGCGCACCGTCAGGCTCATCGACCCTTTGACCGGGTGCTCAAACGTGATGAAACCACCGTCGAATTTGTGATCAGGGAGACCACCAAGCCCCTCAACGGTGATGCCTGATGCCGAGATGTCGGTGACCACGATGGAGGTCTGCCAGAGCACCGGGTTGACTTTGCAGTTGGTGGGGTCGTAGACGGTGTGAGGACAGGTGCGTTGCCAGCACAGACGCAAGCCTTCTCGATCCAGGGACGCACCGATCTCGCTGACTGCGAACTTGACTTGGCCAGGGCTGTCGAAGCTGGCCTCACGGATCTCACCGACGTAGGTGATCGTGAACTCGTTGTCGCCAACGTGCCGGTCGTGGATCGTCACGCGCACGGCTGTCGAGGGTGGGGTGCGACGGAACCACTGTGCGGGCTCAATCTCCGATGCCGCTGTGATGTTGATCGTGTCGGCCACCTTGTCGCCCGAGAACTTCACACCGTCGTCCTTGATGGCCACGGGCACGCACCACACTTGCGTGGTGCCGTCGTCAATGAACTGCTCGGTGTCGCATGAGGTGTAGCCGAAGACCTTGCTCAGATCGTCGAACATGAAGCGGTAACACCGGATGGGGCGTCCACCCTCTGTGGATGTTTCGTAGGCGTTGAAGGTCATGGGTCACACCAACTCAAACTGGAAGCGCAGGTTTGAGGACATGCCGATGTTCTTCAAGCGCGTCCTCGACGAGAGGCCCGTGCGCAGTACACGCTCGGTCTGATAGCGATCCCGCTGCTGCCGGTAACACAGAGCGTGGGAGGATGAACCGCTGTCATAGCGAATGTAAGCGAAGATCACGTCCGATGTGCTTGTGGCCATCGCACGTTTGTCATCCATGGCCAAGCGTGGGCTCTTGAAGCTGGTGCCAAAGCTGGTGGACACGTAGGCCGATGCCATCGGGTCATACCACCACAACTTAGTCTCGCCAGCGGCGATGAACACAACCAGGGGGCGCATGTTCTGATCGAACGTGAAGCTCAGTTGCTCGATCCCGGCATGCGTGAAAAGCTGGTACTGCTGGCCACCGTCAGGGGCAGCGATCACCTCAACGCCGTCGTACCAACAAGACCACTCCTGCACGTCACGACCAAGGCTGGCGTCGTTCAATCCGATGCCGCCCCGCTCATGGTCAATCAGATCACCCGTGACGCGATCATCGGGGCTCAAGAAGCGCCCCGGCAGTGGGAAGGCAGATGGTGCGTTTGACGGCAGCATCAGATTTCCTTCTGAGCCCAGGACAGGCGGAAGTTGATCGTCAGGATGTTGCTGCCGGTCTTGGGGATCGGCGGGGTGAAGCCCATCTTGAACACACCCAATGGGCAGATCACGTTGAACGCACTGACCGACTCGGTGATGTCACCCAGGCCAGCGACCAGCTTCATGTTGCGCTCTTGGCTGTTGTTCGAGTACGAGCCGTCGAAGGTCTTCACGGCAGGGCGACCAACGAAGTCACCACCGGGGCCTTCTGTGATCGTGCCCAAGCTCCCGTTGTAGCCCAACACGTCTTGAAGCCCGTTGGTCACACCGTTGGCCAACAGGTAAGCAAACATGGACGTGCCTGTCGCCCACTGGTCAACGTCGCTTGCACGCACCGTGACGCTGTAGCCCACGCCACCGAGGGTCACGGTCGTGGTGTTGTCTGTCGTTGGCCAGTAGACCCGAAGCTCGTACACGAGGTCGAGCACCTCATCGGCAAGCACGGTCACCGTGGTTGGATCACCAGCACCGTCTTTGACCAGGGCACGACTGAACAGTTGGTTGGATGCCCAGCCCACGCCCACCTCCGAGATGTTCCCCGTGGCCGTGCCAGCCGGGAAGCGGAAGGTGCGTCGGCAGTAGGCATAGCCTTCACCGAGGTTCGTGCCCGTGATGTCAGCACCCGGCACGTTCTCGGATGTACCGATGAGGTTGCTCAGCAAGCTCTCACCGAAGGCCGGTGCTGACGAGCCTGAACCGACATGGGCCATCGACATGATGCCGCCAGTGCCGATGCGGTTCAGACCGTTGAGCAGCACAAGGTTGTTGAACCAATCGGACAGAACTCGTTGAGTGCCATCGGGCTTGGTGGCAGTGAGCTTGTAGCGTCCTGCGAAATTGACGTTTGCATGGTTCATTCCAATGTACCTCCGGTAACGCTGAGAGAAGTTTCGAGCCCGTGTGGCTCGTCGGTGATCGTGATGAGGGCGTTCTTGAGTTGACCGCTCGACACGTCCATGAGGACGACGATGCCATCTGGCTCTGCCGTGATCTGCGTGAGCGATGCCGCGAGCGTGCCGCCTGTGACGCTGACGCCAACGTCCATGGCTTCAGGCTCGAAGCTCATGTCCGTCAGGGGCTCGACAAGCTGGCCACCTGAGACGTTCATGTTTGGCGCGATACCGGCGAACGGTGGTGCCACCTCTTGCAGCAAGCCGCCTGTGACCGTCATGCCACTTACGATCATCTCGCTCGAATGGATCGGGTACGGCTTCGATGTCGTGAAGCACTCGATGACCGGCATGCCCGTCACATCGCACGACTTGAGCACGACAGACGTGGACACGGCTTTGCTGTCATCGACGTGGTGGCGGAACTCGAACGTGTCTTGATCGAAGCGCGAGGGGATCATGAACTGCACGCTGTCGATGTCCTCACGCTTGATCAGCGGCAGCGGCACTTCGAGGTAGAACCGCTCACCCGTGAGCACGCGCACGACGCCAGTGAGCTTGCGGTACAGCGTGGGCCGACCGTCCGTGAAGACGATGGCGATCATCAAGCGGCTGTCTTGTGGCTTGACGAAGGCTTCGGTAAAGCCGGTGTCTCGTGCAACGAAGGAGTCACCACTGATGGCACCGATGGGCTCGATGTCCATGGTGAACGACGGTGCCCAAAAACGAACGGTCTTGCCGCGTGCAGCCGAGAGGAAGCGACGGAAGGCCCAAGCCTGCTCACGACCAATGAGCTTGAGACCAGCACGCGTCATCACTCGATCACGCTGGCCTGGATCGACAATGTGCCGATCACCCATGACGCTCTCAACCATGCTGACGTTGCGGTCGTGGCTCACGGTCACGGAGTCCGCCCAATCAAGCGGGAAGTTGAAGACGGGTGCGCAGTAGCCCCAATCCTCAACCGGCTCGTATGGCGAGTTCTCAAGCAACTCAAAGCGGGCAGTGCTTGTGCCCACACGATCCGTCATATTGGCGATCTGTGGCAGCGCATCGAACCGTGCAACGCGCAGTGGCGCAAGCCGTGAGCCAGAGGGCCAAAAGCGTGTTGGTGCGTCAGTGAGGGTGATCGCGCTGTCGGTGACGCTCTCGATCTTGACCACCTCCGGTGTGACGGCATCGCGGTTGTAGAGCAGTGCCATCGTGTTGGCCACGAACTCACGATCAACCAGGGTGCCCGGTGCGAACTCGATGCGCTTGGGGTCACCAACGACACCGCTGCTGGTTGCGATCAGACCGTTCTTCGGCAAGGCCAAGTGCATGCGAATGCGCATGCGGTCATCAGGCAGCTTGGTAAAGCGATTCAACTCACCGACCGCGAGGCAACCGCCTGTTGAATCGAACAGAGCAACTTCACGCGGGGTGAACTGCGTTGTCGTCACCGGCAGGATCACTTCGATGATGACTTCGAGCGTCTCGCTGTCGGCGTAGTACACGAACGCTGGTGGCAAGCGAAAGCGTTCATCGACAAGCCCGGTAGCTGCACGATCTGGATCTGTGACACCCGCACCAACGGCTACGTTGGCAACAGTGATAGGGGTCAGGGATGGCAAGGCACGACCCAGCGCCCGCAGTCCGTAGTTGGTGTGGATGATGCGATTGGCCACAGGCTAGACCCTGACTCAGTTCAAAGCTGTGAACGCAAAGAAGCGATCTGTGCATCCACGGCGGCAAGCCAACCGTTGTCTGTGCCAAGCACAGCTTCACGCATGCGACGAGGTGTGATCGTTGCCTCGATGGCTGCGATCTGCGCAGTCGGGTCAAGGGTGACGAGGCTCACTGTGTCACGCACAACAAGCTGGCAACCCGCTGGGACATGGGGTGCGTACTCAGGCACGTTTGGCCCACATGCTTTCACCGAACCATCTTGGGCGATCACGACTTTGTAGCTCATGGCAAATACTCCTTAACTTCGATGGATGAAATCATCTTCCCGCCAAATGTCGCGCCAAGGTTCGGTAGTCCGTTGATTGAGAAAGTGCCTACAGGCGCACCCAAAATACCAGCGCGAACCTTAAACGTCTTCGGAGACGTTGAACCAGCAACCATCGAGAAGCTGAGAAGCATCTGACCGGCAGAGTCCCCGTTGTTGGGCAATGTCTTCGCTGTCACAGCACGAGCTTCTGTTTCGTCGTCAACATACAAGGCAACTGCCGCTGTGGCGCTGACGTTAATGCCGAAGTTCAGCAGAACCTTCACCGTCAATGTACTGTTCGCGTCTTGAGGCGGGATCGTCACACTTAGGTACTGATCACCTTCGTTGCTCAGAGGAACGGTGTTGTCGTAATTGAAACGGGTTGTCCCGGATGCAAATGCACCTGTTGAGAACCGCTGAATCTGCGCAAGTTGCCGGTAACCAAGGAACAGTTGCACTGCGTCTTGAGCCGACTGTGCTGCCGATGCAACTGTGGCAATCGCTGTCGTCAGTGTCGCCTTCACACCAGCGATGCGATTCAGCAGTGCTTGTGCCTGACGGTTCAACGGTGCCGTAGGCGAGCCACCGATAAGTGGCGTTTGGCCATCCCACTGGAAGACATCTGCGTTCTCGTCGGGGGTAGGTGTCAAGTTGGCCATGTTCAATCCTCGTAGCCGTCAGAAAGTTGTGTCCCGTCAGAGGTGACGGAGCCATCGGAGATCAGGTCAAACAGCAGGTCTAAGCCGCAAGACATCTGAGAGCCGTTGCTTAGGTGTGCGCCATTTGAGATGAGATTGTAGCCATCGAAAGGAATCTCAGCGGTTTCCTTTGGATCGCCATACGGCAAGCGGACTGCCTCATGCCACAAGGGCACAAGGAACGGCTCATGCCCATGACCCGAGACGAACGAGTCAAGGCGAGCACGCTCGTCCTTCTCACGCAAGAACGACACCTCGAACGAACGCCGTGGGTGAACACGCAGCATCCGGCGTTGCTCAGCGTCCGTGCTGCTAGGCAACACGTTCGTCAGGTATTCCAGCTTTTCGAGGATGCCGCCTTGCCAGTTCGGGGTGAGCGTGAAAACCGGAAGTGACTTTCGGTAATCGGGCAAGGCGGGCATCTGGCTCGTGAGAACCTTGTTGGTGTCACTGGCCACCCAACCTTCGTTGTCTGATGCGTAGATCAGATTCCCACTGCGCTTGATGTTGAAAGCGGCGTAGCACTCACCGGCAGACGTTGAGATGTTGCGCAAGATGATGTCGAGCTTCTTGACACCACCACGGCTGACGTAGAACTCCCGGTCAACCACGCCTTGCGATGCGAGGGTGGTGAACAGAAGTTGCTTCTCTTCGACCAGGGTAGAGCCTGCCTGACGCACGCTGTTGAGCAACCAAGTGCCCGAGGTCTTCGTGATGCCGTGCATCGTGTAGAACCCAGGCGCGAGGTAGATCCAACGGCTGATCATGCGTTCAGAGCGAGCCGGTGCAGACGCGAGCGGCGTGGCCACGGAGACAGCCTTCTCACCATCGGTGAAAGAGGCTGAGTGCGGTGCAGGTACGGGGAACTCGAATGGTGTGTAGATCATGATCAGCGACCCAGGACACTACGAACGGTCGATGCGTTGCGCACCAGGGTTTGCAGGATCACCCGCTCACCGTCAGCACTGTTCATCGCATCAGGGATCTTGCTGCGGTCATCCACGAGCACGAAGCGCACAGGGGCTTGTTCAGCAGGTTGCCCACCACCGGCAGCAGCACCACCGTTGAGGATGTTGCGAGGGTCAGACGCCTTGAGCACCTCTTCGTTCTTTTGCAAGATCGCGGGGTACTCGGATGGCGCGAGACCAGCAATGCCACCCGTGTGGTACTTCGGTGCGTTGGCGAACCAAGCACTCGGGGCAGAACGTGAACGCTGAAGCGAGCCCACTGTGCCACCTGTGTGAGCTACGTTGGCGGGGATGCTTGCAGTACCAGCAGTGGCAACACCACCAGCAGACGAAGCAGCAGATGCCACGTTCAAGCCTGGGATCGTGGCCATGATTGCTTTGAGCACCATCGCTTGCAAGATGGCCATGGCGATCTGACGGATGAACTGCGCAGCAAACAGGGCCACAGATGTACCCAAGCTGTTGAAGCCTTCACGCAACGACATCTGCCCTGCTGCGACCTCACCGAAGGTCTGCATCACGGTATCCAGTCCCTTGCCCACGCCTTCGATCAGACCCTTCTTCATGCTCTCTTGGAGCAAGGTCATTTCACTCTTCGTGTTGCTTGCCTCGGTCGAGATGGCCTGCATGTTGGCGATGAACGCCTGCTGCAACTCAGGTGTGCCGAAAATCTGCTGGTTGGCTTGAGCCCAAGCAACAGCTTGATCCTTGATCGCAGTGATCGTTGGAAGTGACTGTGCGTTGATCTCGTTGATGCGTTGAGCAGCCGTGTCCTGATCAATCGTGCCCGCTTGCTGTTGTGCGCGTACTGCCGCAACAAGCTGAGCACGCTGCTTGATCACCTCGTTGATGCGTTCTTCGTAGAACTTCTTGGCCTCAAGACCTTGAAGCTCACCGACGATGCCGCCCATCTTGTCGCGGGATGCCTGGGTCTGTGTGGTGTCGAGACCATTGGCCTGTTGCTTGGCGATGAGGTCGTCCACCTCGCGGAAGTATTTCGCGTAGGACTGCTTGACGGCATTCAGACGGTCATCGAGGCTTGCCTTGGACTTGCGGCCAGCAGCAGCTTCGGCTTGCTCAAGTTGACGCTGCAACGACTCTTCGGCGGTTGCGATCTCCTTGTTGAACTTCTCGGTCGTTTGCAGACGCAGGGCCTTGTTGGCTTCGTCCACGCGTGCCAGGAGTTCGTTGCGCTTTTGGAGATCCTTGACCTTGGTGGTGATGTCGTCACGCAGATCCTTCGTGCTCTTGTCCACGCCTTGAAGCTGTGTGTCCAAGGTCTGCGATGCCGCACGCTCGATGCGGCCTTCGAGCGCGAGCACGCGATCTTCAAGAGCCTCGACCTCACGAGCAGACTTGGCCAACTCGGCTTCGGTTGGGCCAGTCTTGTTGCTCTTTGCGTTCAAGCCTGGGAACCCTGTGCTAGATGCTGGCTTCTTCGCAGAATCAAGTTTCTTCTGACCGGCAATGATGTCGTCGAACATCTCACCTTGGATCTTCTTGATCTTGGCGATCTCGTCTTCCATCTCCTTGCGCAACGCCACCGCCTTGTCGGTCGTGGTCTTGTAGCTCTTTTCGATCAGACCGTCAGCAATCTTGTTGTAGAGCTTGGCGAAGTCTTCCGAGCCGACAGCAGATGCGATGTTGGCCAAGGCCCGCATCACACCCCTGACCATCTTGAGCAGCGTGTTCTCAATGGCGATGCCCGCGTTCTCAGCGTACTTGGGCAGTTCGGCAAACATGATCTGTGCGCCGTACTTGATGTTCGTCCAAACGATGTCCATCCCTGTCACCAGGGCAACACCGAAGGCTTGCACCTCGACGAACTTCTCGTTTAGGTAACGACCGATCTGCCAGCCGACGATGAATGCGCTGAGCACCAATGCCGCCTTCTGGATGCCCGTCAACGCGACAGCGGCACCACGAGCGGCCACGCCCAAGGTCACAAGGCTTTGCGCCATGTCAGTGAACAGCTTGACCGCGCCGAGTGCTGCGATGGTGCCAAGCACCGCACCAAACTCGTCGAAGTTCTTGACGATCAGCAGCACGACGTTCAGAACAGCTTGGAAGGACTGCGCAAGACCTTCTGCGAACTTCTGACCGTCAGAGCTTTGGAGAAACTTCGTGACCTCACCGATGGCCTGCGCGTAAGCATCGACAAACCCGGCGTCAGCAATGGCCAGTTTGAAGTCTTCGATGGCATTGGTCAGACGGGCTTGCGAGGCTGCGAAGCTCTGCGTTGCACCGGGCAGTTGCGAGCCAACCATCTCACGGTACTTTTGTGCGATCAGCACAAGGTTCTCTGCGCCAACCTGACCCTTCTCGATGGCCTTGTTCAGATCGGGGAACTGCCCCTTGAGCGCCTCTTGTGCGACTTGGAACACAGCAGGCAGGCGTTCGCCCAACTGCTGACGCAGTTCTTCAGCACTGATCTTTCCTTTGGAGAAAATCTGTTCAAGCGCGAGGAAGACGCCGTTGAGATTGTCTTGCGTCAAGTTGAGCACTCGGCCAGCTTCGGAGAACGACTCGAAGATGAACTTGATCTCTTCCCGAGGGCGACCGGCAAAAGCTGCTGCGGCTGCGAACTTGCTGTACTGCTTGGCGGTGTCGGCAAAGACCAAGCCGATGCGGTCGGCCTGACCCTTGATGTACGCGTACTCGGCGTCGATCTGAGCCTTGTCGGTGCTTTGCAGGCCAACGCCAATGACCGTGCGTGTGGCAGCACGGCTGTTGAACGAGTCCAATGAACTCGTGGCCAGGGAGATCGCACCCTGCAAGCCAACGTAGGAAGCCGTCAGCGCGAGGATCTCACCACGGATGCGCTGTGCGAGCGACAGGGTGGTACGACCTTCATCACCGAAGATCCCCTTGCCCGACTTGCCCCCTGCCTTCTCAGACTCAAGCCCGTATTCCTTGACGGCCTTGCCCAAGTCGTCAGCCGCTTGCTTGGCTTGCTGGCTGCTGCCCACCAGACGGGCTTGAGCGGTCGTCAGATCATTCGTAGCGATCCCGGCAGTACGCAGGGCTTCCCGAGCATCTCGCGTGCTTTGTAGCTGCGCCTGAAGGGCCTGTGCAGCACGTTGGGCTGCGGCTTGTGCCTGGGTGAGCGATGCGGTGAACTGTTGACCACTGTCGCCACCTTGGCGAACGGCAGCAGCGTACTCAGCGACCTTGGCTCGTGCGGTTGTGAACTCGTCACGGGCAGAGCGCAAGGCGGCAACCTGACGCTGGTAGACATCGACCAAGTTGGCCTGAGTGGCGAGTGACTTCTGTGTCTCGTTCAACTGCACCAGGGTTTCGCGGTAGTCCTTCACCGGGCCGTTGATCTTGCCGATGGTGCCAGCCAGATCGGAGATGCGTGTCTCCAAGCCATCCAGGGTTGAGTTCGCAGCCTTGGTTGGGTTCAGGATGTCTTCAACGGCAGAGCGCACGCTGATGATCTTGGGCGCGAGGTCAGCCGATGCACGGGCCAACGAGGTGTACTGGCGAGCAGCTTGTTGCGCGTCGTCAGCGGTCTTGGCCAAGGCACTGTTCTTGGCAAGTTGCTTCTCGACGGCGAGTTGTTCTTCTGAGCGTTGGGTGATGTCAGCCCGCAGTTGGGCAAGCTCACGCGCACGTGCAGCGTCAGCCGCATCGTTGTTGAACTGATTTCCAGCAGCAGCACTTTCCGAGCGACGGTTCGAGAGCGCATCGGCCACCTCTTGTGCAGCGGCAGCACGAGCATTGGCAGCAGCCGTCGCACGCTTCTCGGCAGCTTCGAACTGCTGGGCTTCTTTGGCAGCAGCGGCTTGCTCAGCAGCCAGGGCTCGTTGCGCCTCACGGGCACTGCGCACGTCGTCGGCATACGAGGCGATGCTTTGCTTGGTCTTGGCGTACACGACACCCAGGTCAGCCGATGTCTGAACAAGCCGCTGCTGGAAGGTGCTCAGATCGTTGGTGTCGGCACCAAGGGCTTGCAGTTCGGTACGCAGTGCCCCTTGACGGGTGATCAGCGTGTCAAGACGCTTCTGTGCGTTCTCGTACTTCGCAGACAGGTCGAACAGCTTTTGGCTCTGTTCCTCGGTGACCGTCGCAGACTTCTTCTGTTCTTCAGCGAGCTTCTCGTATGCGGTCTTGGCCTTCTCGACCGAGCGCGAGGCACGATCAACCTTGGTAGGCAGTGCGTCGAACTCTTTGACCAGGGACGAGTTGCGAGTGAGGTTGCGTTGAACCTGCTCCAACGACAAAAGGGTGGCCTTCAACTCGTCGATTGAAGACTCACCCTTCTTTGCCGCTTGAGTCTGAGCATCCAGTGCCGACTCAAGACCCTTGATGGCTTTGGTGACAGTGTTGAGATCAGCCTTACCTTCCAGGCTTGCCCGGATGATCAGGTCAATGGTCTTTTGGTCAGTCACTTTCGTCCATCCTTTCCATCAGTTTTGCGAGTTGCTTACCCGCTTTATCTGAGAGGACGGACGCTACAGCCATTTGAAGCAGCGCCGTTTCCTCTCGTCGTCGAAACGCATTGCGCTGCCTAACGATTCGAGCTTCCGACCATGCGAACGCAACTGGATACTTCCTTGCGTCCTGATGGCCTTCCGACAAGAGCAAGCTCACATCGCGGCGAAGGCCCCGGTAAAACCGGATTACCCTGGATTCATCATCCGGGTTGTTACCTTGCTGAGCTTCTTGGGCATTGTTGCCGACATTGTTCCCAGGAGAGCCGCGACGGTCTCCATGAATTTTTTTATGCCGCCCACCTCGGTGAACGTCAACTCACCGATGTCATGGATGGCCTGGATCTGCACGGGCATCGGCAAGCGTGCTGCGTTGGCAGTCGCATCGTGCTCACCAGCGGCCAGGGCAATCACGTTGGCCACGAAGCCGGGAGCACGCGTGGCCAGGGAGATCGCCAACTTCTTGAGGTCGTCGGGCTCGAAGTTGCCAGCGCCGTCGGCAATGAGATCGAACAACGCCTCGATGTCTTCGAGGTGTGTGCGAACGAGGATTTCGATGTGTTGAAGTGACAGCCCGGACACGGAAAACGTGTTGCCACGTCCGAGCGGTACTTCGCGGGTTTCGGGGGTATAGGAAGCGAGGGACATGCTCTACTTTCGATCAGACGGGGCGACCGTCGATGTAGATGGCTTCGATGTTCGAGGTCTTCTTGAGGATCTCGACCGTGAAGCCCATGACTTGCCAGTCATCACCCTTGAGTTGGTAGTCACCGTCAGGCGACAACTTGACGTAGGGCATGTAGATGTCGTTGTTGTTGCCGACAGGGTTGTCAGACACGAAACGCAGAGCACCGTAGATCGACTGGTTCTTCGAGACCACCAACGAGCGGGTCGAAGCCTGCACGTCGTAGGTCACTTGGATGTCGGTGTTGTCAGGGATGCCGACGGAGCCGGGCAGCACGTAGATGCGGCCAGTGACTTCATCGACTTCATAGTTGCCAGCTTCAGCGACGGTGGTCGTGAAACCAGCGCCCTTCTTGACGACCACGTTGGTGACCTTGCGCACACCCGAGGGAGTGGCGGTGCTCACGCCGAGTTGGTAGAAGCGATCACGCTTGGCACCAGTCAGCACTTCGACCACGGCGGTCTGTGCAGTCTGTGTCAGGGTCGATGCGTTGCCCTGGAAGAACAAGGCCAAGTTTTCGCTGGTGATGTTGTCGCAGGTGAAAGCACCGGAGCGATCCAAGCTCAACTGAACAGAACCGTCCTTGCTCTTGACGCCACCGTCAGAGTCGTAGTGGTCGAGGTTTTCCGTGGACGAGTTGGTCGAAAGCTCCGGGGTGTTGCCCAGGTAGCGTTCACCTTCGCCACGGGTGGCAGCGGTCACGGACACGTTGGAAGCGAAGCGGTCGAAGAACACCCGGCCTCGACCGAGGATGTAGTTCTTGCCGCCGAGATCGGAAGTCAAAGGCATGATGTAGCTCCTTGTGGAACGATGAACAAACGGTTGAAATTATCCGCGAGAATAGTGTCAACCGTTGCGGGTGACAAGACCAATTCGCACCGGCAGGTAGAAAAAGGCCCTGTTGGAAATGCCCTCGGTAGCAGGGCGAACAACACCCGGCCCGAAGGCAAAACTGGAAATGGTTTTGTCGAGCATGTAGTGCTCGGGGTAAAGCGGGTTGCCGTTGCGCGTGTTGACGGCAATCACCCGGTTCAAGCACTGCTCAACGTCCCACATCATCTCGTGTGCATTGTCGGACGGATTCTCAGCGTTCTCAGGGCACCAGCCTTGCAAAAGTAAGTTCCACTCTTCCTTGCGATGGCCATTGTTCTCGCCAGCGAACGAGCCGTAGTCGGGCTTGGGTGCTTCGAGCAACGAGATCATGGTCTCGGGGGACTCATCACCAAAGCGCGAGACACCACGGAACACAGCAGTGCTCACGTCGTAGGTGTAGCCATTGGCAGGCGTGATGGTCTTGAGCAGATCACTCAACGCGATCAGGACGTTCAGGCGGGGTGAGTTAGCCACGGCTTAACCTCGAAAATTGACGGAAGAACTCGGTGGTGACGTTCTTCGTGACGGACGGGGCAACGTCAGACGAGACCGTGCGGAAGACTTGATCGACCGATGGCCCGTACAGCAGGTAGACGTTGTTCGCAAGCTCAACAGCAGCCGATGAGTTCGTCAGGGCTTCACCCGGCTTGAGGCGCACGGCGAGCCCGGTATTGCCGCCACGCAGATTGACCAAGAAGCCTTTGCGCAGCAGGCGGGTTTGACCACGCTTGAGCTTGACGCGCACACCGCGACCACGGGTGTTCTTTACGTCCTGCCCAGGGGTGCGGAACCGGGCAAGCGAGGTGGGCTCGTCACGACCACGGATGGTGGCTTGCAGGACGTTCCTTGTAGCCTTGCGTGCTACGCGCAGACGCTTTGGTGACTCAAGGTAGCCTTCAGGGAAGTCCAACTGTTCACGCATGACCTTGCGGATCTCAGGCAAGGCTTGACGCTGACTGACGGTGTTGATGGCCAATGCTGCGGCTTGCGTGGCGACTTCAGGCAACTCTTCGAAGTACCTGACAACATCGTCCAAGGCTTGCGCAACGATTGATGCACTCATTTTCGAGTTACCTGCCACACCTCTTCAGACGGGCCATCGCTGACATCTTTGGTCTGAAGAACAAACGTGATACCGGCTCGATGCGGGAAAGTAACTTCCGCGAGCTTGCGAGGACGATGCTCGGGTGCAATGTCCTCGGGGAAAAAGACAATTCGATCAACAGCCTCCACGGTCTCGGCGTAGCCCTGGTTGAGCAAGTCACCGTAGACGGTGCTGGCTTCGTGCAGGCGTGCCGTGATGGGCTCTGGCGTGCTGGTCGAATTGACCTTGATGAACGCAGACACGCCGAGTGTCGCGTGGATCACTCGGCGTGCGTTCGCCTTTGCTGATGCAAAGTCAAAAGGCATCACAGACCTTCGTCGGCGTTCTTGGCACCCTTACCAGCGGTCTTGGCGGCTGGCTTGGATACGGGCTTCTCGGCAACTTCTTCTGCTTCAGCAGGAGCTTCGTTGACGGGCTTGCGGAAGGCGTCGGGACCGGCGTCGGCCACTTCGGACTCAGTGAAGCCAAAGGGCTTGTCCACAGGAGGAACGACCATCTTGTTGTCACGCACGACGACGATGGACTTCAGAGGGATAAGGGTGATCAGGTTGCTCATGATGGGCTCCGAGGATGATTGAAGAATGAGGTTGGGTGGGGGTTGTCTGAGAGGGAAGCGGTCGGGGCTTAGGCCACCTTGATCGAGAAGGTGCCGTCAGGCTGCTTGGGCACCATCAGAGGGGCCGATTGGGTCATCAGGTATTCCAAGCTCGGGTCTTCGTTTTCCCAATTCTTCGGGAAGATTTCGATGGCCCGGTAGTTGGCCTTGGCGTCCTTGATGGCACCGAAGCAGCGCACGCCTTGGACGGTCTCAGGCGAGATACCGACCACGGTGTTCTGATCCATCATGTACTGCTCGGAGCCAGTCTCGTCGATGTACTTGCCGGTGTGGACCCACACGTTCATGCGACCACCGTCGTTCAGGGAACGGATGGTGCCGATGAACTCGACGCCTTCGTAACCATCGGTCATGGTCTTGATCTCGGATTGGCTGTCCTTGTAGCGGGTGTCCAGCAGATCCTTCAGGTTCACGCGAGCGGTGAACTTGTCCCACGCCTCGCCACCGAAAACGTGGTTCTGGATGCGAGCACCCGAACGCACGTTGGCGTTGACGCGAGCGGCCTTCAGGTTGGCCAGGGGATCAGCCGTGCCAGCCGACCACAGGGCACCGCCAGTCAGCGTGTAGCTCAGCGAGGCGTGGCGACGGAAGTCCACCAGGGTTTCGGGGTAGTCCTCACCCTTGATGGTGACCTTGCCGTCGATCAGCGCACGAGCGGCCATCCACTCTTGGGTGTTGCGGTGACGCACGTAGTGCTGACGCAGCAGTTCCGCGATCACGGCATTGCGACGTTGATCGTTCGACAGCGAGCCAGTGCCCAGGGCTTCACCCGGCTGACGCTCGATCAGCATGTTGGGGTCAACCACGTCCTTGGGCTTGACGTAGGCTGGCTTGAACGAACGCTGTTCGTAGCCGTCCATCTTGGAGCCACGACCTTGGACGTTCGGCACCACGAAGGGAGCCAGCTTGCGGTCATCACCGTAGACCACATCGAAGCTGATCGAAGGGGTCTCGAAGTTGATCTGGCGTTGGAAGGCCAGATCGAGGAAGAAGTTGGTGGGCTGGCGGGTGTAGCGCAGCACTTCCAACAGGGTGGTCGTGTCGTAGAAGGCCATGATGAATTTCCTTTCTGTTCAGATGTTGTGTTGCCGGTGCGATCAGGCGCGGAGCTTGCCGACCGACAGAGGACGGTTGCCGAAGAACGCCTTGCGCTCGGCATAGGTGTCCAGGGCAGTACCGGCAGGCCAGCCGATGATTTCGTGGTTGAAGCAGCCCGACTTGTAGTACGGGGTCTGCTGACCAATGCTGGCGGCTTGCGCGGCCACGAACGCTTGATCGGCGGTGTGCGTGCCCGAGACGAACGGGGTGACGCCAGTGGTGGTCACTGCGATCAGTTGGTACTTCGTGATCGCGGCCAGGGCAGGAGCCGCGTCAGTGGTCACAGGTGCTTCACCAGCGAACAGTTGTTCGGGTGCCCAGGTGCCGACCAAAGAGCCAGCAGCAATGTCGTTGACAGCCATGATGTTGTCCTTTCAGGTAGATGTTGGTGATGTGGTGTGGATCACTGCTTGGCAGGCAGATCGACCTTGCGGCCAGATGCCAAGCTGAAATCCTTCAGGATGCTCGAAGCCAAGCTGACAGAGCCATTGGCTTGCGCGTCACCACCGGCACCATCGGCACCCACTTCAGGGTGCTTGGATGCGTCCATGGCTTGCTGGAAGGCATTGACGGCAGGGGCAGCGGCTTCCTGCTTTTCGGCAGGGGCAGCAGCCAGGATGGCCTTGGCATCGTCCACCGACATTTCGGTGTTCATGGCCAAGTGGGAAGCCAGCTTTTCACGACCCTTGGCCTCTTCGCTGCCTTGGATACCCGAGATACGGGCACGCTCAGCAGCACGGACTTGGGCCGCGTCGGCGGCTTGTTGTTGGGTGCTTGCGTTATCGGCACCCGGCTTCGTCGTTTCTTGGTCTGCCATTTCAGGCTCCTTGGTTGTGGACAGTTGAACAGTCGAGCCGGATAGCTCGTCGAGAAACGCTTGCACCGCCATCTGAGGCGTTGCAACAGCGTCGATGAGGCCGAGACTCAAAGCGTCGTCGGCACGATAGGTACGGGCCTCGGTGTCCATGATGGCTTTCACGTCCATCTTGCGACCCGTGGCCACGAGTTCTGCGAAGTTCTTGCGGGACTTGTCAACGCTGGCTTTGATCTCAGCTTTGACTTCGGCAGGCAGCGGTTCGAACTGGTTGCCATCGACCTTGTGATCACCGCTGTAGATGAACGTCACGTCGATGCCCCACTTGTCGAGCATCTTGCTCATGTCAACGTGCATGGCCACGACACCGACAGAACCCACGCCACCCGAGGGTGTGCAGACGATCTTGTCGCACTGACTGGCCAAGGCGTAGCACGCCGAGTAGCAGTTCGAGTCAACCACTGCCAGGGTGGGCTTGCCGTTGGCCAAGCGAGGGATGTCAGCAGCGCATTCGAAGCAGCCAGCGGCTTCACCACCGTAGCTGTTCATGTCGAACACGATGGCTGTGACATCAGGGTCGAGGCCAGCAGCGGCAACCTGAGAGCGAATGAAGTTGTAGCCGGTGACAAAGCCGTAGGACTGACCGAAGCGGTTGACCAGAGAACCCGTCACGGGGATCACCGCAATGCCTTGCGAGAAGGCGAACGGCTTGCTCTGCGTGGTCACCGACAAACCGAAGGCTTGGCACAGTTCGGCACGACGGGCCATGAACTGCTCTTGCTGCTGTGTCGGGTTGGCATCGGCCATCTGGCGAATGTCAGCACCCAATGTCGTCAGGTGTGCAGCCACGGCCACTTCGCGGTGGTGCATGCGCGTGATCGCTTGGCGGGCTGCATGTTCAGACATTGGAATCTCCGTTCTCATTGTCGGATTGGTTATCCGACGAACCGTTCGTGGAATTGTTGCCCGCATTTTGCCCCATCGCACCGGGTACGGGATCGACGAGGTTGTACTTCTTCTTCAATTCTTCTTCGCGCAGACGTTGGCGAAGAATGCGACGGTAGTCCTGACCCAAGCGAGCGCACTCCAATTCCAGGGTCGAAAGGTTGTTCTGAATCCGCAGCACAGCCGACTCAGTTTCCTTCTTCTCGTCGATCTGGCCACGGCCAGCGCCGATCCACGTGCAGTTGATCAGTGCCTCGCGCATCACAGGGTCGTAGAACAGTTCTGCGCCTTTGCCATTGGGCATGGGGACGTTCCCGGCGTTGATCTCTTCTTCGAGCCACAGCGTGTAGATCATCGTGGCGAAGCGGTCAGCCACGGCTTTCTTGCGCGACTGCATGTGCTTCTCGGTCTCGCCCATGGACGCACGGGCAGACGAGTAGTTCGTCTTGGAGTAATCCCGTGCGAACTGCTCGTAGCTCAGACCAAGCGTTGCTGCGGTGTGGCGAAGAAGCGACTCTTCGAACTCACCACCGATACCACCTGGGGTACCCATCGGCTTGAGCGAGAGCTTCGTGCCAGGGAACAGGTGTGGGATCTTCACCCCGTCGATGGCAATGTTGTCGGACGCCGAGACATAGCTGTTGAGCGATGTCATGAAGTCACCGAGCATCTGACCAAAGCCGGGTTGCCCTGCGCCCAATGCACCGAAAACAACTTCCTTGGGGAGTTCGGATTCGATGGCAGCAGCGTAGCTCGCGTTGACCACTGCGTTCTGCAACACCACGTCGCGGAACTTGCGGGTCATCTTCATGTTCTTGAGCACCGTCACCATGTCGCTGATGCCACGGGTTTGATCCGGGCGCATCTGCTGAATGATGTGGATCACCTGACGACGACCCCAAGGCTTGCGAGCAGGCACGTACACCCAACGCGAGGTCTCGAAGTCGGTGTAGTAGTCGGTGGGGTGCGACGCACGAATGTGATAGCCCAACGCCTTGCCGAAGCGATCCTTGGCCACGCCACGACGCAGATAGCGGTCATCGGGCACATCGTTCGGGTTGGACAGACGGCTCGGGGAGATCATCTGGATCGCCGTGCTGAATGGGCGGGTCACAGAACGCAGCCATTCAGCCGTTGCCAGCACTTCACCTGTGATCACCTCGCCGACCACGGCAAGACGAATCAAGTTGGTGAAGGTGTTGGCACCGGCAGCATCGAACCAGCACTCTTCGCTGTCAGCCATCAGGTTGAAGCGGGCCTCAACCTGAACCTGAAACTCTTCTGCCCATGCTTCATCTGCGCCGAGAACGTCGATGTTGGGCTGAGCGTTGAGTCGGAACTGATTTCCAACAATGCTGTCGCGGTGCGTGCCAACGGCACCCATGGCGAAGCCGTCGTTCTGGATCGTGTCGAGCACGCGAGCATCGGCAAGCTCTTTGCTCGGGTTGATCTGGCGATCAGGGGAGATGATCGCGGGGCTCCAATTGAACGTCTCACGAGTCGTTCGTTCGGCACCCTCCAACCCACCACCGATGGCTTTTTGCGTGACAGGCGCGACTTCGGTCGTAGGTTGTTTTGTCATGGTCAGAAGATGAAAGTAGCTGGCCCGTTCGATGGCGCGAAGCTCGGGGTCAGCAAACCGAGGCTCAGCTTCAACTCGGTGATGTACGAGGCGAGACCTTGGCGGTTTGCCGCTGTGAACTCGACACGCTCACCATTGCGATCAACGATCACACGTGGGCTCGTCCCCGTGACCAGTGCGTGATAAGCCTTCTCGGCTTCCTCAAGTTTCTGTTCGGTCGTCAACGGCATGTGGATTCTTTCGCAAAAATTAGGCTAGGGCTTTCCCAAGTTGCCTGAAATCATACGCGGATTCTACGGCAGGAGCAAAAGGCTTAGTTTTATCTGCTGAGCGAACCAAGTCGTTCTTGTCCCAATCTCGTGCCCAAGAGGGCGGGTTTGCCCAATCCACGTGCTCGACCCGGAGCAGTTCAGAGACACACACGCCCAGGAAGTAATACGCCAAGTCCCAGCCTTCGTTTCGAACCCCGTGCGCCTTTTCCCAGCCTTTCGGCGTGCGGTACTCACTGCACATTTCGGCAAAGAAACTGTCGGACAACCAGTTTGGAAACCTGAACAGGCCCTTACCTGGGGTAATGCAATCGAGGCGACCATTGAGGTCGTCTTTGAGCATGTTCGAGTTCAGGATCAAAACTGGCACGTCACCACGGGCACCCGACTTTGAATCTCGGCGGCTGGCGTCCGGGTAACTGATCCGGGTGCGAGGCTGGTTCGGCAGGGTTTCACCCTTGACCAGAATGAATCGACGGTGCTTGTTCTGCTCACGCAGCGAGCGGTAATACTCATAAGCCCGAGTCGTCACGCCTTCCTTACCACCGGAGTCGCAAGTGGTGAACTTAATCGACATCATGCGACCGGAGCCATCGGCCAGGGGGTATTCCTTCTCAAGCACATGCTCTGTGATCTCGTGCCAATCTTCGGCATAGGCATGCGGTCGAATCCATTCCACGTCCCCGTCAGCGTCGGTGCGCTTTGACTTGCGGATCTCGAAGCGGTCGATGATCACGGTGTCGAACGGAGATCCCGGCATGACACCGTGGACTTGGACAACAAAGCTGTTCTTCTGCACGTCCACGTTGGCGATCAGGAAGCGAACACCCTCGGGCACCTCGCGTTCAGGCAAAGCCTCTGCACGACCCTTGAGGGTCTCAGGCAGACGACCCATGTCGAGCATTGACTTGGGATAGTAGGGTTCGCCCAAGTCGTTGTTGTAGAACTTGGTCAAGCCTTCTTCTGAGCCCGTGCGTTCGTACTCATCGTTGGCGTCGAGGAACAGAGCAACCAGCTTGCGCCAGTTGGTAAAGGCAGCGGCCACGCCGTTGAGCCAGAACGAGGCGATCATCGTTCGAGGCACCGGCCCGATGATCCGACCGAACTCATCGACAGACTGACCATCCTTGACCCACATGCCCCACTGCTGCATGTCATCACGGTCATCGGGGTGGATCTTGTGTGCGCAGTGCGGGCAAACCATGCGCGTGCTTTCGGCAGCTTCGAGGTTGGTCATCCCAGGCTGCTTGTCCCACGTGAGCATCGTGAAGTTACCTTCGAAGTAACGATCACAGTTCGGGCATGGCCAATACCAGCGACGGCGGTCACCCCGGTTGTAGAGCGCCAAGATGCCCTTGCACGGCGGTGCCTCATGGGGAGATGAGCGAATCCACTTCAGGTTGTCCACCTCACGAGATGGTGACGACTCAGCCACGGTCATTGCGTAAGAGCCGAACGTGGTTGTGCGCTTGGATGCCAAGTCGAAAGGTTCGCCGTCACCGTCAACGTCGTCAGGCATCCGATCCCGGTCAGTCAGGATCACCCGACCAATTGGCTTACCGGCAAGCTCGGTTGGTGTTGGCCATGACAGCGAGAGCAGCATGCCCGTGCGGTAGTGCTTGTCGAACGTGTTGTTGTTGTCAGCACCGGGCAGCAGCATCTTGCCGACATCAACACTGTGGCGATGCAGACGGTCGATACGACGCATCGAGAAGTCACGCGCAGCCAGCATCGTTGGGCACACGACCATGGTGTCCATTGGCTCGACCTTGATCGAGTAGACAACGCTGTTCAAGACCAGGGAGTCGGTCTTGCCGCACTGAGCAGGGCCAACGAAGATTTCACCCGAGTAGCGCAAAGAGGCGTACACGTCCTGGGGTTCGACCATGTAGGGCACGGTTCGGTTGAGCCACGGGCCGATGTACGCACCAGGGGAGTTGACGTAGCGATACTTCTCAGCCGCCTTCGATGGCGACATGCGCTCGGGCGGCTTGAGAATCGTCGCAAGCTCGATGAAGATTTCACCGAGGTGGTTATAGCGAGTCGTCTTCATCGTCATTGAAAGTCACTTCTGACTCGACCTTTGGTTGTTGCTTGGGCTCGACCTTGGAGAAGTGCTCCTGCACAGTGCGAACCAAGTCCGTCTGAGTTGAGTCCACGATGGACAAGATCACCTTGCGCTGCTTCTCTGTGAGTTCGCTCTGACGATCAACGGTGTCTGCCAACAGCTTGAGCGACATCGACATGAGCTTCATGAGTTCGCTCACCTTCTCGACCACTTGCGTCGTTGGCCACAAGTCCCCCTCTTTCAGAAGGTAGTCCTGACGAGCCCGCTGCCCTGCCCAAAACTCCTTGGTCAAGTGCTTGGGTAGCTCGTTGTGGTTCATGTTCTTGATGTAGGTCTCGATGTCCACTCGTGGCTTGACGAGGTACGGAGTTACATCAGCGAGCTTCCACACCTTCGAGCCGTTGCGAATACCCGAGGGGTGCAGACCGTGGATCTTGCGTTGGATCGTTCGGATGTCCATCCCGAAGGCCACGGCAAGCTGAGACTGGTTCAGCCCTTCGTAGAGGGCGATCTGACTCTCGTCATCCAGGCTGCGTTGGTTACGCTTGGTTGATACGGGGGTGACCATACTTTTCGATCCAGTGCAGGAGTTGATGCGGCTCAAGGAACAGCACAAGCTCGATGTGCCGAAGCACGGTCGGCTTGAGCGGTCTTGAGCCCGAGCGGTACTGTGAGTAGGTGATGTACGGCATGCCCAGGAGAGAGGCGGCGTAGGTAGGCCCGAGGCCGGTTCGGCTCTCAAAGGCAACTAGCAACGGGTTGGGGGCAGACGCACGCATATATTCACTGAATATATCGCATGTCCCCCGCGTTGCCAAAAGTGTTGCTCAATGCCCCACTGTTTGTGCCAGCGAATGTGCCAGCAGAAACTAACTTCCTGATTTCATTGAGGAAGTTTCAGACATGCCGGTATTCGATCATCCCCATGTGTTCACCACCGGCCAATGGCTAAGTGCTTGATTTCGTTGTACTGCCCTGACGGAGCCTCTAAATTTTCAACAACTTTGCAAGACTTCTAAGCCTTTGATTTCATTGAGAACGGTGATGGAGGACTTTCGTCACTGTGCCAAAACTGTGCCGCGAGATACCTTGTCCTCCCGCACGGAGGAACCATGGGCACAGTCGCCAAGAGAGGCACGTCGTACAGGGCAATGATCCGTAAGGTTGGCCACGAGCCGATGTACGAGACGTTCAAGACGCACAAGGAAGCAAAGGATTGGGTCAGGGACACGGAGAAGGAGATTGAAGAGAAGACGATCACCAACCCCCGCATCAAGATCATGGATCTCGTTGACAAGTATGTTGCCGAGGTTGCCCCAAAGCGCAAGATGGCAGACAGCCACCTCAAGCACGACATACCCTCGATCAAGCGAGCCTTCAGCGACATGAGGATGAGCGACCTACAGGGACGCGGCCTGATGGAGTGGGTGTTGAAGCGCAACGACGTAGCACCCTCAACGACCAACTGGCACATCGCACGGCTCTTTGGCGTGCTACGGCAAGCTGAAAGCCATTGGGGCATTGCTATCCCCTGGAAGGACATGAAGACGTGCCGAGACCGTCTGTGGGAGCTTGGCTACCTTGCACTGGCCAATGAGCGGGATCGTCGGGTCACGGACGAAGAACTCACTCTGATCAAGAGCAAGCTGAGCCCGAACACGCTCCAACCCATCGCTGACACCTTGGACTTCTGCCTTGCGTCAGCCATGCGGATCAGCGAGGTTGTTCGCATCACGTGGAGTGACTTCGACGAGAAGAACCGGACGGTGATCGTCAGGGATCGCAAGCACCCGAGAAAGAAGTTCGGCAACCACCAGACGGTGCCGCTGCTCAACGGTGCGTTCGAGATCGCGGCACGACAGCCAAGGGTCAACGAGCGCATCTTCCCCAGGTGCAAGAACTACATGAGCCGGGTCTTCCACGAGACCTCGGTCAAGGCTGGGGTGCCCGACGTGGTGCTGCACGATCTACGGCACGAGGGGATCAGCCGCTTGTTCGAGCTTGGGTTTGCGATTCAGGAGGTATGTCTGGTCTCGGGGCACACCAACTGGAAGACCTTAGCTAGATACACCCACCTCAAGCCCACGAGCCTTGTCGAGAAGGAGAAGCGACTTCGGGAGTTGGCGGCGTAAAGCAGAAAGGGCGCAGAAGTTTCCCTCTGCGCCCCTCTGGCACCGCTCGCTTCCCACTCAATACAACCCCGCACTGAGCGAAGGCAGTGTAATCGCTTTTTCGGGGGCTCGTCAACCCGTTGTGGATTTCAATGCCGCAAGGCCACGCTCACGGGCAAGACGGAAGTAAGTTTCGTGAACCTCCCTGTCGATGACCAAGACCTTGCCGACCTTGTAGGTGTCCACGTCGAAGGTGCCCGCGTGGATCTTGTTCTTGGCAGTCTCGAAAGTAACTCCGTACATATGGCACACGTCCTTCACTGCTACCCAGGGCACATCGGTCATACGAACTCCGTAAAGTCACGAATTTGCGGCCAAACGTCGGAGCCGGTGATGTACCGGCTGTCCATCCGACCAAAGCCAATCTGCACATGCCCGCTCTTGCGACGCTTGTGTTCTTCGACCATGTTCAATGGCATGAACAGGATGTGATACCTGTGTGCAGGAGCAGGCACAACGGTCAGGCACCGGGTATCCGCATACTCCTTCGGCAGCAATGCCTCGTAAGTGCCCTTCGACGTTTCTCTCGCCAACGCAATGTGCATCGGGTACACCGATCCACGGATGGTTGCGTAAAAGTCAACGTAGTGTTTCCTGGGGTCATTCTTTGACGGCATGCCCACGAGGCCCCCACCCAGGGTAATCAAGCCCATGGTGAGGTAGACAGCACCGTCCACCTGACGGGCGTGAGCCTTGCGCTCACCACGATCCATCTCAGGGGAGATGCCGAACGCCAACCAAGATTGATCGACGCCGAGCATCTCGGCCAAGTTCTCCATCTTGTCGGGCCGTGGCATGGCAACAGCCTTGAACCACTTGCTCACAGCCTCGGGAGCAACCCCCAACCGATCAGCAATCATCTGCTGACGACCCTTGTGGGGCGGTGGAATCAGCGCGGATTCATCACACGCTTGCTTCAATCGGGAAACGAATGCTACTCGGAACTCTAGGGTTGAGCCCACTATGCACCTCAGTCAACGATGTAGGAGCATATCACATCACTCTCCACAACTGGTGGAATAGTGCAGCTTTCCCCTAGAGCGTCTCTTCCAATGCTTGACTTGCTTTCTCCTGTGCTTTCTTGATCATCTTCTTCAGCATGCGGAACAACTTTTCTTGTGCGTCCTGCTTAGCCACGAGTGAGCGGAAGACCAGTTCGTCAAGAGTACCCTTAGCGATCAAGGGTTGAACCAACACCGGGTGCTTCTGACCTTGACGTGCCAAGCGACCGATCAGTTGCAGGTATAGCTCAAGCGACCAGGGCAGATCGAAGAAGATCAGGTTGTGCCCACCCTTTTGCATGTTCAGACCGTGGCCACCGGATTGGGGATGGATGAACAGCATGGGGATTTTGCGAGCATTCCAATCCTTGATGCAGCGGCCTTCTTTGTCCATGGCCACGGCTTTGGGAAATGCTTTCTTCAGACGGTCGAGAGACGACTTGAAGTGGTATCCGACCAAGAGCGGTTCACCTGGGCATTCTTCGACGATCTGGCGAAGCATCTCGATCTTGTGGTCATGCAAGTGGTGAACCCGCTTGACCTTGCGAACATCCTCGGTCTCCCAATCGCCAAGCTCATACGTTTCGTAGAGCACCCCCGACGACATCTGAAGTAACTTCCCGGAAAGCGCAGCAGCGGTCTCCGCGTCGATCTCAGTGCCGTCCGGTAGCTTGACGTATCCCTCTTCCTCCATGCTCTTGTAGAGCACCATCTGATCGTCTGAGAGAGTCACCTGACGGGGTGCAATCGTAGGCTCAGCCAAGTTCAGGTAGTCCTTGGCCTTCATCACGAGGCAGATGTCTTTGATCTTATCGAGAATGATTTCCTCACACCCAGGGCGCAGCTTGTACTTGCGTGAATACTGGTTGTAGCTGAAGTAATTGTTTCGGAAGCGAGTGATGTGGCGACCAAAGCGTTCGCCACCGTCGAGCAAGAAAATCTGAGCGAACAGGTGCTCGTATGTCTCGGCTGCTGGCGTAGCAGTCAGGAGGTGCATGCGCGTGATCAGCCCAGGTGTCGCACGCACCTTGGCAAGAGCCTTGAAGCGGTTCGTGCGGTGATCCTTGAATGCACTGGACTCATCAATGAAGACGGTGCGGTATGGCCACTTGCGACCGTAGAAGTTGACCAGCCATTCGATCTGCTCACGGTTGATGATGTGAACAGATGCGCCACTCAAGGCTTTGGCACGCTTGATCTTCTCTTTCGTGTCAGCTTGCACTTCCAAGCAACGCTTGTTGATCTCTTCCTTTGACCAACCAAGCAGCCGACCACGCTGGCGCATGGCCTTCACCGCAGCAATGACCTCGGGGTTGTCGTCCTCACAGCGGATCAACGTGTGATTGAGCACAGCGGTGTGTGCCCATTTGCGGATCTCGTTCGGCCATGTGTCGGTTGCCACCTTCAAGGGGCCGATCACAAGCACCTTCTCTGTCTCGAAGGACAACAGAAGATCCACGATCAGCGTGAGTGACGTGACGCTTTTTCCCATGCCCATGTCGATGAACAACGCAGAGTACGGGTTCTTCTTCAAGAACTCATAAGCCTCGCGCTGATACGCGTGCATCTGCTCACGAGTGAACTCGACATCGGCAAACTTCAGAGCAATGTGCTCAAGGAGGTTGAACTTCATTGCATCTGCGCCTTGAACGTGTCGAGGTTGTCAGTCCAACGAACGTCCATGCCGCGAGCACGCATGTCGCGGTGCCGCTTGGTCTGCTTCGGTGTTGGCTCTTTCCCAGGGGCCTTGAACTCCCACCAGACGTAGACACCAGCCCGAACGAACAAGTCGTCAGGCAGCGAGTCTCGCGTTGGAGAAGTTACTTTCGTGTGCCACCAACCGCGCTTCTGTGCGAAGCTGATTGCGGGTTCCTCAACGTCAGCACGTTCGCGCTCTGCGCGTTCGAAGAATGGCTTGCTCATAGCTCATCAGCGTCAACGGCTCTTGCACACTTCGAGCAAAAGCGCATGCCGTTCGGAACAACGCTGTACTCAACCCACTTGTCTCGCACGTTGGCGAGTTCCTTGAAACATGCGGCTATGCCTGTTGGCAGCTTCACCTTGTGGATGGTCTTCTGATCAGGCGCACGAGCCAGCATCCAACCAGTGCGACCGGCCAGGGCTGGATCGCCCTCACTGGCACCAATGTCGGAGAGGATCGCGTATGCCTCTGAGATGTACCACTGATAGTCGATGTCATCAGGCAGTTCATCAGGCATGACCATCGCTGGCTTAGCACCTTGCGACGATGGCACCTTGTTGTTGTTCGATGCGTAGCGCAGACAGTCGTCCATGCCCACGGCTTGATACCAGCGAACAACCTTGCCGATGTATTCCTCACCAAGCACGGCGCCACCCTTGACGCGACGCACGATCACGAACTTGCGGAAGTCATCGCAGTCCTCAATGGTGGTCTCCATCGGCGTACCGTTCTTTAGGTACTCGATGACAGCCAGGGAGCAGATTTCAGCGTCAGGGTTGTGCTTCTGACCAGCAGCGCCGGCTTGGCCTGGGCCACGTTCACCGTAGGCTCCCTTGCGCTTGACCTTGGTCTTCATCTCACCAGTGGCCTTGTCCTTCTCTTGATAGAAGGCGAGGTAGTTGTTCACGTCCCGCGAGTAGACAGCGGTGTACTGAACTTCCTCAGTGCCGTAGCCGGTATCAACTTCCCAATCGTGGCAGATCCAGAAGAACGTGCCTTCGAGGTGCTTAGGAACCTTGCTGACAATGCCGTCTGTGTTGGCTGAGATCACGGTGATGCCAGCCAGTTCGAGACGCTCAATGAGCATGAGGATCGCAAGCTGGCCTGTGATCGTCGTCTGAATCAACAGGTTCGGTGCATACAACAGCGATGTGCTTTGACCCAGCTTGCCGAACGTCCCGTTGAGAACAATCTTCAGCGTCTCAGCGGTGTTCTTGTCGCCGGCGTCTTTCGCTGACACGCGACGCACAAGGATGCTCTCGTAGACCTGAGGGAAGTACATTCCAAGCTGCTTGGGGAACAGGCCCGTGTTCAGAATCGTGCGAGGGTAGTAGCTCGTCACGTCACGGTCTCGCAAGGAGAACGTCTCATCGGCAACGTATGAAACCCGCTTCTCTGTCGAGTGCAGGCCACCGATGCCGAAGGTGTACTTCTGAATGCCCAGGGAGATCGTCATCGTCTCGATCTCAGCAGGCTCATAGACCTTGCCGTCATAGCCGATGACAAACTTCGCATCGCAGACAGTCGAAAGTAACTTCTGAAGCACCTCCGTCTTGTAGACGATGAACGAGGGAGCTTTGTATTGAAACTTGCCCGAGACGACCTGTGGCTTCTGGATCTTCTGGCCACTGAGCCGTTCAACTTCAGCCTTGATCACGGCTTCTGCAATTTGCGCATCAGAGCGTGAACGAAGATCGACGCTGTACTGATCTGACATGAACGCACGGATCTCGATCTGCGACTTCAGATCGTTCTTCAGATCAATGGTGTCGTCGAGGTCAATGATGTGGTACGTGCGGATCTTCTCGATCTGGCGGTTGTTGAGTTCCGCGTTCACATCGACGGGCAACTCCATGATGTGCTTGCTGTGTAGGCGACCGGCCAAGAGCTTGAGGCTTGGCTTCTGCGCAGCCCCAGGCGAGACGTTCATCAGATCAACATGGTCGATGAACACGGGCGGCTTGGTGATGCCGAACCGCTCATAGGTCTTGAAGGCAGGGAGGTTCTCGCCAATGATCGTGTCGCACACGAGCTTGAGTTGCTCGTTGCGGAACCCATCGAGTGCCGCCATCAGGATCGGCATGTCGAAGTTATTGCTGTTGAAGCCGTAGATGCGGAAGTTACGCAAGACCTTGGCAACACCCTTGCGATCTAGGGTCGTGCCTGGGAGAAGTTCGAAGCGCCGCCAACGACCAGTTGTGCAGCACTTGAAAGCCACCGAGAAGTAGTTGTAGAAGACTTCGAGGTCGAAGACTGCTTCAGATCGTTGTGTTGCGTACTTAGGCATTTTGGTGGTGGGGCTGCTGTGCTGCTCTCAGCAGTACCGGCAGCTTTGTAGAAGGTGTGCTCACCCACAGCCTCACCACCAAAAAGCCCAAGCCCCGAAGGGCCTGGGTCGATCAGGAAGGCTTGCGCAGTTGCGAAGCACGCACCTTGACGATCTTCGGTGCCTTCTTCTCACCGATGTTCACGCCGACCCAAACACCCTTCTCGGTGCTGTCAACGGTATCGACGGTGCCCTTGGCCACGATGCCGTTGCGTCGGGTGATTTCAACTTTCTTACCGGCCTTGGCCAGCGGGTTCAATTCGCTCATGGTGTTCTCCTGATAGCGAGGGGTGGATGAGCCCACAGGATGTGGACTCGGGGTGAATCAAAGGCCAGAATCGTCGTCGCTGTCATGCTGGTTCATACCGTCATCATCATTGTCGGTATCGCCCCATGCGCCGTCGTCGTCAATGCGACCGGAGCCGAACGGGGTGTCGTCCTTGTAGAACATCACACCGACGAGGTTCGCAGAGATGCGCTTGGGGTAACTCTTCGACGAAGACTTGGCCTTGCCGTTGAAGTACCAAGGACGGATCAAGATGCTGACCCAGCAGCCACCGTAGAAGGTGTCGTCGATCTTGGCAATGTCGTCCATGATCACACCCTTGCGGTCACGAACCTTGGGACGCTTCTTCGAGTCAGCAGCAGTCACGAGGAAGTGACCGGCCATCTCTTCGTCTTCCTTGTCGTCGCCGTTCGTCAGGAACCACTTGTCTGCTGGAACCTTGGCTTCGTTGGTCTTCATCAACTGCTGGATGTGGGCCTTCAACGCGTCTTTGATTTCGACGTGCGTGGCCTTGGGCAGCATGCCAACAATGCGCCAGTTCTGACGCTTGCTGCCATCGTCGCCTTCATCAACAGAAGGTGTGCCAATGAACGGGTATGAGGCACGGATGCGGTCGATGCGGAAGAGGATCTCCCCCTTCGCGTCTTTCATCATCGCGCCGTTTTTGAACTCTTTGACAACAGTCAGTTGGGACATGGTTTCACCTTTAATCGGTTTCGAGGGTTTCATCGTCTTCATCGGCGGCAAGACTTTGGAAAGCGTCTGCCGTGATGTCTTTGATCTCGCTCCGTCGATCACTCAACGGCACGAGGGTGGGCTTACCGGGCGGCTTTTCAACCAGTTCGGCAAGCAGTCGTGGAATGTCCTTGTGCCGGTGACCAGCTTTGCGAAGTAACTTCTCCGACTCGGCTGGGCTGACCAAGGACTCGACCACAACATCTTTGACGGAGCAACCAAGGCCAACGAGGGTCTTGATCGTCTCCTGTTTACTTTTGAACTGGCGATAGGAGCGGCCTTCGACCAGCTTCATCCCAGGGATCTTCTCGTCGAGCACAATGGCTCGGCGCATGAGTTCTTTGTCGAGTGACTTCCAGAACGCCTCACTGAACTTGCGGTACTGCTTGAGCGTGGCCATCTGCTCTGTGCTCAAGGTCATGATGCTCAACGGGCGTGTGAGCATGCCAATGTCCAACTCGGACTTGAACTGCTCAATATCGCTCTCGTCGTACTCAACGATCCCGGCAAACGCTTGCGTCACCAGATCGTTCTCCAACTTCGCAGCAGCAGCGCAAGACGACTTGACCTTGCACCACTTACATTGCTTGTGACCAGGGACGCGAGGCGCGTCGGGCGACCATGCCAGATGCATGCGCTCTTTGGCCCAAGCGGCAAACTCAAGCAAGCGTTCCGTGCTCACCGTCCACTCGTCGAAGTGGTTGAGACGGGGCTGCGAAATGCGGATCACAAACTCTTTGAAGCCGTACAGCCAATCCCACTCACGGTAGACGCCATAGGCATACAGCATGAGTTGGGTGTTCTCTTCGGCCAGGATTTCTTCGCTCTTGCCGTACTTCTCGTCTTGGATGACACAGACACCGTGGCGCATGGCACCGAAGTCCAGGGTGCCACCTTGGTTCTTGATTGGGGTGAGGTCGGAGTAGTTCACTCGAACCTCGACTATGTGATCTCCGGGGAGAAGTGATGACCAGTCAACGGACATCTGCACATAGTCGAGCATCGCGTCGTCGATCTCGATCATGAAGCCCCACTCACCAGCAGGTACGAACTGCTTCGTGCCCACACGGTGAACAGGCTTCACACCTGACTTGCGCCATTCTTCGCCAAGAGCGTGAGCCACTGTCCCGTAGGCAGCGTCCTCGCCAGCGTCGTCAGGTGCAAGCAGGTTGGGGATCAGCGAGCCAGGGCAGTTCAAGAACATCGAAGAACCTGAAGCTCCGAAGATCGAGTGTCCCGATCCGTCACGGATGCTCTCAAGCTGCTTCAAGTCGATTCGATGTTCCGTCATGCTGGCTCTCTGATCCTGGGTTCGGCCAATCAGATGCCGCTGTCGTCGTCGCCACCACCGGCTTCAGCTTCGGCCAGCTTTTCTTGAGCGGCCTTCAGCACGGCTTCGAACTTGTCTTCGGGGATGTCGTCCATCTTCTTGACGCCACCCACTTCGGTGATCAACGCCTTGGCGTCAGGCACGCCCAGGGTGTCCTTCACTTCGGTCAGGGCAGCTTGCATCTGCTCCTTGGTGACCTTGGGCTTGGAAGCGGCCTTGGCGGCAGGCTTGGTGGTCTCGGCCTTGGATGTCTCGGCCTTGGTGGTCTTCGCACCATCAGCAGCACCGTCCAGTTTGGCCAGGAAAGCGGCCAGTTCGGCGTTGGTTTCGAAGTATTGCGTGTAAGCGATTTTTTGGTTGCTCATGTGAAGCTCCGGTGTTTGCCCAAGGTAAAGGAAGCCCGTTGTGTGGGCGGCACAACAGGATGTGGAAAACGAGGGGAAAATCAGTCAGCCCGGAAGGACGTGACGAAGTTGCTGTGGTCGGGCGGTGTCCAACCTTCAGGTTTCACAACCTTGCCGTTGGCGTCGAGCAGCACTTGACCGTTGGGGTACTTCGCGTGGTTGCGTTCTGCAACGTGCTCGATGGCGAGTTGTGCGTTCACTTCGTCTTTGGCTGCAAAGTGCGCAGCCGCGATGGAGACCCAGGCCATGTCGATGTCGTCGTCGATCATGTCACCCAGGTTTGCAAAACCCAGCGCAGAACGGTGCATACCAGCTTTGAACTCGTTGGCGAGCACCTTCATGATTGCTGCGAAGTGCTGCATGCGAACACGGTCATCAGTGACCGGGCAGGCCGAAGCAATGCGTTCGAGCTTCTCGGAGAGTTCCTCAAGCTGCATGCCGAAGTAAAAGCCGTACATGGCAAGTTCGCCGTGGCCTTTGTACTGGCCGGGGATCTCCATGAAGCGACGGACGCTTTGGATCAAGTCGAAGGGTTTGTCGGCATTGCTGCTCATGGGTTTCTCCTAAGAGTGGGTTAGCGGTTTCGCGGTTTCAGGTTGATCGCTCAACAGGACTCTATTTTCCACATTTGGTTGAAGCTGTCAACAAGTTGGCGTACACTTTTTAGCAACAACTTAGGAGAACCTATGGCTGTGCGTTTCCCAGCGTGGGTGGACACCCACAAAAAAGATGAACACCGTGCTACGGCACGCTTGCGTTACCTGATCTCACGAGCGGCCATTGAGGCGACCGGGAAGCAGAGTGTACGAGCACTTGCAGCGAAGATTGAGATGGATCATTCATCTCTTTCTTTCGCCATCCGTCGCGGCTACCTGACAGTGCCCATGGCCATTGCCATCGAGCAAGCCGTTGGCCGTGCTGTCGTGCGTGCCGAATACCTCACTGACCCTTTGAAGATCAAGGTTGCCGCATGAGTGAATTTAAGCAACAAGGCGACTTCCTAGCAGCATGCGGTGAGACGTTGATCGACAACGGGTACAACATCGTCCCGATTCAACGTGGCAAGAAGGCCCCAGGCTTTGACGGATGGCAGAAGTCGCGCTCGACCAAGGCACAACTGAAAGACTGGCTCGAACACGGGCACAAGAACTCAGGCGTGGGCGTGATCACCAAGCACACACCGGCCATCGACATCGACGTGTACGACGAAGATGTATCGAAGAAGCTGGGGCAGTGGGTGATCGACAACATCGCAGATGCACCGATGCGCATCGGCATGCCGCCCAAGCGTCTTTTCGTCTTTCGCTGTGACGAGCCCTTCCGCAAGATCACATCATCGAAGTACGCCGATGAATGGGGTCAGGAGCACCGCATCGAGATCCTCGGTGATGGCCAACAGTTCGTCGCGTACCACATTCACCCTGAGACGAAGCGCCCCTATCTGTGGCCTGACTTCAATGGGCCAACGGACACACCGGCTGACAAGCTGCCCTTGCTGACAGAAGAAAAGGCGCAAGAGTTCATCGCCTACTTCGAGGAAGTCGCGCAAGAGGAAGGCTGGAAGCTCGTCAAGAAAGCCCGAAGCGGTCTTGCTGGCTCAGCCGGTGCAGGCACGCTTGCCGACAACCCCTGGCTTGAAGACACCGACCCCATCGACATCACCACAGATGAGTTGCGTTCACGCTTGCTGCTGGTGCCCAACCCCGACGACTACGAGACGTGGGTGCAGGTTGGCATGGCCTTGTTCCATCAGTTCGATGGTGATGAGTCCGGCCATGAGTTGTGGCATGAGTGGTCTGAGACCGCTGACAACTACGACGGTGATGCGCTTGATCGACGCTGGAAAGATTTCAACGTCCAAGGCAAAAAGCGGGCACCCATTACCGCACGGTACATCTTGCGCTTGGCCAAGGAAGCTGTCGAGAACACGACGGCTGAGTTGACCATCAAGTTGCGTGACGCATTCCTCGAAGCCAAAGATATTCAGTCGTGGGAGAAGGCAAGGCAGATGGTTCGTGAGGCCGAAATCGACGGTCTCTCGCGTTCTGCGCTTGCCGTGGTGGCCAAGGAGCGTCGTGACTCGATCACCGGCACCAAGACATCGCTGGTTGAGATCAAGAAGGCTTTGGCCTACGCACCGAAGAAGCAAGAGAAGACGCCCAAGTGGGCTGTCAATTGGGTGTACGACACCAGCGATGACCGCTTCTTCAACACGAACAACAAGATCGCCACGTCGCAACAAGGCTTCAACGCGATGTACGACCGCAATGCTCTGACCAAGAAGGACGCACTGGAAGGGCGCACAACACCGTCGTCCAATGCTTCTTCACTGGCACTGAACATCTACAAGATCCATACGGTTGGTGGGCGTCGGTACATGCCCGGTCGTGATCCGATCTTCCACGAGCCCGATGGTGTGTTTGCCAACACCTACGCAGAGCACGAGATTCCCGAGCGTCCCGAGAAGATGCTGCCCCGTGACAAGCGTGCCGTCGAGCGGGTCAAGGCCCACATCGCGCACCTGTTGGAGCGACCCGATGAACAGGCCATGCTTTTGGACTGGCTCTCCTGGGTGGTGCAAAACCCAGGCAAGCACGCCAATTACGCGATCTTGTTGCAAGGCGTTCAGGGTGACGGCAAGACGTTCTTTGCCGAAATGCTGCGTGCGGTCATGGGCGTGAGCAACGTGACCATGCTGAACGCGCAGATCCTTCACAACGACTTCACTGACTGGTGTGCTGGCCAGTGCGTTGCGTGCGTCGAGGAAGTGCGCCTGATCAACGACAAGAACAAGTACGAGGTGATCAACCGGATCAAGCCCTACATCACCAACACGGTGATCGAGGTGCATCCCAAGGGCAAGGCTGTCTACAACTGCATCAACACGACCAACTACCTCCTGTTCACCAACTACAAAGACGCTCTCCCCCTGGACGACACCGACCGTCGCTACCTGATCTTGTTCTCACGGTGGCAAAAGCGCGACGACATCAAGGCGTTCAAGGCCGAGAACCGGGACTACTACGCCAAGCTCTACGAGACCATCTCAGAGTGCGCTCCCGCGTTGCGTGCGTGGCTGCTCGACCATGAGCAATCCGATGCCTTTGACCCTATGGGTGACGCGCCTGAGACCGAAGCACGTCGCCAGATGATCGCCCGTTCGAAGCCCGAGTTCATCCAAGTGCTCGACGAAATCATCCGTGAAAACGATGTGCCGGGTGTGTCGTGGGAACTGATCGAGTTGGGCTCACTGATGGAAGCGGTTGCTGCCCGTGGCGCGGCGATACCCCCTGGAAAGACCCTCAATTTCATGCTCGAACGGGACGGTTATGAGGCTCTCGGACGCATGCGAATCACTGGTTCTGACAAGGCCAGGGTGTATGTGCGAGACCCTCAGATGTTCGAATACGTCGGCTCTCAGGGAGAAGTTGACTACAAGATCAAGGTGCGGGATTGGCTGCGAAAACGCCAAGAAGAGTGTGAAGGTCTCTAAAAAACCTTTTTACAAGCCGCCTTCGGGCGGTTTTTTCGTTCTATGTCGCAGATTGCCAGCATGACGCCTAAAAATCGGTTTTACATCGGCCATGGATCGCCGCCGAGTCTAAAGAAAAGTTTTAAGGGTTTACCCTTGCTTTTACCCCCATTTGGACAGCATAGGTCTGGATAAGGGCTTTTTTGACTATGTGCTACGAGAAGGTTTATAAAAGTCTACCTATACATAAAGGGAAAAAACGACTTATTCAGACCTATGCTGTCCAGGCCCGGTTTTTCGGACATTCGACCGGCGACGACGACTTGGCCGACCACTGACCCCTCAACATCGGGTTGACCCCTCAACTGCCAGTGTTGTTAGGATCTCACAGATCAGTTCTTAATCTCGTGAAATCCAAAGACCGATACGCGGCCTACCCAGGCCCCTCCGCGAGCTTATAAACACTCCTAGTCAATCTCGTCACTTCGAGGTGGCCACCCCCACGTTCTAACCTGAAATCTAACTTTCACCCACCGACGATCATCGGGTTGGAAGTGACTTCCGCACAACCGTGTTCGGCGGCTTGCGAGATCGACCCAGGATGCGTGGAAGTTACTTGGGTCTCATGGGGGTGCCCCACAAAAAGTTAGTTCAACCCAGGCGATATATTCACTGAATATATGGGGGTATGAGGG
>Ga0114982_1000035_pt1 | contig 64302 bp, 58 predicted proteins | sample Shrwel_input2_FT_FD_87183 | JGI IMG/M metagenome (GOLD analysis project Ga0114982, IMG submission 87183) | Subsurface microbial communities from deep shales in Ohio, USA - Utica-3 well 1 S input2 FT | ecosystem: Environmental > Aquatic > Deep subsurface > Shale gas/oil reservoir > Produced... | reverse complement strand
TTCATGAACGAAATCGCCAATTATTGCGAAAAAGTAGGCGCAGATGTAGACAAAGTTCGTCTTGGAATGGGTAGTGATGATAGAATTGGGAACCGTTTTCTTTTCCCAGGAATTGGTTACGGAGGAAGTTGTTTTCCAAAAGATGTAAAAGCATTAATCAAATCTGGAAAAGAAGAAAATTTTGATTTTAAAATTTTAGAAGCCACAGAATACATCAATAAAAAACAAAAAGTAATCTTAGTAGACGAAATCGAAAAATATTTCGGAGGAAATCTTGCAGGCAAAAAGATTGCAATGTGGGGATTGGCTTTTAAAGCAAATACAGACGACATTAGAGAAGCCTCTTCTTTAGACAATATTGAACTTCTATTAGAAAAAGGAGCTCAAGTAGTAGCTTATGATGCTATTGCTGAAGAAAATGTAAGAAAAATCTTAGGCGACAAAATAGAATACGCAAAAGATATGTATTCCGCTCTAGAAGATGCAGATTGTTTATTAATTGCCACAGAATGGAGTGAGTTCAAAAATCCTAATTTTGAATTAATGGCTTCTAAATTGAAAAACAAAGTTATTTTCGATGGTAGAAATATGTTCTCTATGGAACAAGCAGAAGGAAGTGGTTTCTTCTACAAATCTATCGGAAGAAAAACAGTCAAATAAAAATGAAAAACATCATCATAACAGGAGGAGCGGGATTTATTGGTTCTCACGTAGTTCGTGAATTTGTAAAAAACAATCCAGAATATAATATCATTAACCTAGATGCTTTAACGTATGCTGGGAATCTTGAGAATTTAAAGGATATAGAAAACGAACCCAATTATTTTTTTGAGAAAGCAGATATTACCAAAGCTGAAGAACTCAGAAAAGTTTTTGAAAAACATCATCCTGATGCAGTCATTCATTTGGCAGCAGAATCTCACGTAGACAGAAGCATTACAGACCCAAATGCATTTATCAACACCAATGTTTTTGGAACAGCAAATCTTCTGAATTTATGTAATGAATTTTGGACGCTCAATCCAGAACACACCCACGGAAACTTCCCTGAAGGAAAAAGAGAAAACCTTTTTTACCACGTTTCTACAGACGAAGTTTATGGCGCTCTTGGCGAAACAGGATTCTTCACCGAAGAAACTTCTTATGACCCGAAATCGCCCTATTCTGCTAGTAAAGCAGCTTCTGACCATTTCGTGCGTTCTTATGGAAACACCTACGGATTACCTTTCGTGATTTCTAATTGTTCTAACAATTATGGCCCGAATCATTTCCCAGAAAAACTGATTCCGCTTTGTATTCATAATATTATTAATGAAAAACCATTACCAATTTATGGCGATGGAAAATATACCAGAGACTGGTTATATGTAGTAGATCATGCTAAAGCAATTCACCAAATCTTCCATGAAGCAAAAACAGGTGAAACTTACAATATCGGTGGCTGGAATGAATGGCAAAACATAGATTTGATTAAAGAACTTATCAAACAAATGGATGCAAAATTAGGAAAACCAGCGGGTTATAGCGAGAAATTGATTACATTCGTAAAAGATAGACCCGGTCACGATAAACGTTATGCGATTGATGCAACAAAATTGAACAAAGATTTAGGCTGGAAACCAAGTGTAACTTTCGAAGAAGGATTAGCGAAAACGATTGATTGGTTTTTAGAAAATGAAGAATGGCTAAATAACGTAACTTCTGGAGATTATCAAAAATATTATGCTTCGCAATATTCTAAATAACTCTAATTAAAACGAATTTCTCTAATTGATGGATGAAAAAATAATTTTTAAAGAAGAAAGCTATAAAATTATTGGGATTTGTATGAACATTCATTCTACTTTAGGAAATGGATTTTTAGAAGCTGTTTATTGTGAGGTATTAGAAAAAGAATTTGTTAAAAATAATATCCCTTATCAGAGAGAGGTAAAACTTGATTTATTTTTCAATGGCGAAAAATTAGATAAAAAATATAAAGCAGATTTTATTTGTTTTGATAACATAATATTAGAAATTAAAGCAGTTTCTTTCATTCATGAAAATTTCACAAAACAAACATTAAACTACTTAAAAGCTACAGATAAAAAATTAGGACTGCTCATCAATTTCGGTGAAAAATCCTTGAAATATAAAAGAATAATCAATTTATAACTCCACGAAAAATTTGATAAATTAGAGAAAATTCGTGCAATTCGTGTAAATATTATGAAAGGAATTATCCTCGCAGGAGGTTCAGGAACTAGATTGTATCCGCTTACCATTGCAGTAAGCAAGCAACTTATGCCTGTTTATGACAAACCCATGATTTATTATCCGCTTTCTGTATTGCTTTTGGCAGGGATTCGTGAGATTTTAATTATCACCACGCCTCAAGATCAAGAAAGTTTCAAAAAATTATTGGGAGATGGTTCTTCTATTGGCTGTAAGTTTGAATATAAAGTTCAGCCTTCTCCAGATGGTTTAGCACAAGCTTTTATTTTAGGAGAAGAATTCATCGGCGAGGATTCTGTTGCCTTAGTTTTGGGAGATAATATTTTCTACGGAAGTGGGTTACCTCAACTGTTAGAAAGCAAAACAGACGTAAAAGGCGGTTGCGTTTTCGCATATCAAGTTTCTGACCCAGAAAGATATGGTGTAGTAGAATTTGATGAAAATTATAAAGCTGTTTCTATTGAAGAAAAACCACAACACCCGAAATCTAATTACGCAGTTCCAGGTTTATATTTCTATGATAATCAAGTGGTAGAAATTGCCAAAAACTTGAAACCTTCACCAAGAGGAGAATTAGAAATTACCGATGTCAATAGAATTTATCTAGAAAAAGGAGAATTAGAAGTTGGGGTAATGTCTCGCGGAACAGCTTGGCTAGATACAGGAACTTTTGACTCGCTACACGAAGCTTCAGAATTTGTAAAAGTTCTAGAAAAAAGACAAGGTTTCAAGATTTCTTGCATAGAAGAAATAGCCTATAAGAAAGGTTTTATCAATAAAGAACAACTCCTAGCTGCTGCCGAAAAATATGGCAAAAGTGGTTATGGTGATTATTTAAAAAAATTAGTGAATTAATGCATGGCAGATTCATCTAAACATACATCTGTTATAGGTTTTTTCAATTATTACCGAAAAATTGTAGGGTATAAACTTTATGTATATGTTGTTCTTAATTTTTTAGTGGGACTTCTTGATGGGATTGGCCTCACTTTATTCATCCCGTTACTTTATCTTTCTACGAATACAAAAAGCGACAACCAATCATTAGGAAAATTACAATTTTTGGTAGACTTGATAGAAAAAACAGGTTTTCAACTTACGCTTACAGTAGCATTAATCATGATGGTTTCGATATTTTGTTTGAAAGGCATTTTATCTTACATCAGAACCATATTATTCAGTAAAATTCAATTAGCTTCTACTCGAAAAATAAGATTTAGATTAGTAGAAGGATTGAGAGACACCAGTTATATTGGGTTCTCTAAAATAGATTCTGGGGTTATACAAAACAACATGACCGGTGAAACAGGAAGATTGGTTCAGTCGCTGATTCTTTATTTTTTCACCTTACAAAATGTAATCATGGTGATTACGTACTTAGGATTAGCATTTTTATCTAACTGGCAGTTTGCATTATTAGTTTTACTTGGAGGTTTAATCACCAATTTCATTTTCCGATACCTCAATATTTACACTAAAAAATACGCCAATAGATTATCACAAATTGGTAAAAATTTCCAAGCTTTTTTGCTTCAAAATATCAATCATTTTAAATATCTGAAAGCCACCAATTATATAGCTCCTTACCAAGAAAAAATAAAAAAAGAAATAGAACTCTCCGAAGAAAATCAATACAAAATCGGCAAAATCACCGCTATTTCAGATAGCTTAAGAGAGCCATTAATTATTATTGTAATTGTTTTTGTGATTATTGTTCAAATCAATTTAATGGGCGGAAATATGCCTTCTATGATGGCGAGTTTACTATTATTCTACCGTTCACTGAGTTACTTAACTGTTATGCAAAGCTATTGGAATAGATTTTTAACCAATATTCCCGGGCTCAATTCGGTGGAAGAAATGCTTTCAGAATTTAAAAAATCTTCGGAAATAGAAAAAACGAAAACCGTAGAAAGCATTGAAAAAATTACGTTAAATAATATCTCTCTTCAATACGATCAACATCTGGTTTTAGACCAAATAAACCTCAGCATTCAGCCGAAAACCTCTATCGCATTGGTAGGAGAAAGTGGTGCAGGAAAAACTTCATTAGCCAATGTTATTTGTGGTTTGGTTGCGCCAAGTTCTGGGGAAATATTCTTCAAAGAAAAAGAAAATCTAGCCGACTATAATATCAATAGTTTCCGCGAACATGTAGGATACATTACCCAAGAATCTGTGATTTTTGATGACACTTTATACAATAATATCACGTTTTGGGCTCCTAAAACTCCAGAAAATTTAGAAAAATTCAAAAAAGCTATTCAACTTTCCTCTCTGGAAGAATTTTTAGCTTTTCACAAAAATGACGAAAATCTTCCTTTAGGAAATAACGGAATCCTTATTTCTGGTGGACAAAAACAGAGAATTTCTATTGCAAGAGAACTCTATAAAAATCCTCAACTTCTGATTATGGACGAGGCAACTTCGGCGCTAGATTCTGAAACAGAAATGATTATTAAAGACAATATTGATAGTCTAAAAGGTAAATTTACCATGGTTATCATCGCGCACAGACTTTCTACCATAAAAGATGTAGATGTAATTTATCTTCTAGACCAAGGAAAAATCATCGCTTCTGGAAACTACGCAGAACTTTATCAAAATTCTGAAAGATTCAGAAAAATGGCGATGATGCAAGACATGAACAGATAAGCATGACAGACCTAGAACTTTCAGGAAAAAAAATATTGGTGATCTATCAACCTTGGAGAAAATTTTCCGAAGGTTTACATCAACCTATGATTGAAAATCTGAAAAAAATAGGCTTAAAAGTTGAGTTTTTAGAAGTAGAAAATCCGCCAAAATTTCAAAATAAAAATTGGGTTGATAAACTGAAAAATATTTATCACAGAATTGTAAAGAAAGATAAAACCTACATTTATATAGCCGAAAAAAATCATTACAATCGTTTCAATTTAGAAAAATTAAAAGTTTTTAAAAATCAAAAATTTGATTTTGTTCTCATCATAAAACCCGACGAATTTACACCAATTTTTATCAAAAAAGCATCTGAATTAGGCGAAATAACTGCTGGTTACATTTGGGACGGAATAAGACCTTTTTTCTTAGAAAGTCTACATAAAAGTAGAAAATATTTCAAGTATCTTTATTCTTTTGACCAAAACGACATCAAGAAATTCCCAGAGCTGAAAATGGATTTTTTGACCAATTATTATGTTTTTGACGAAAACAGAGAAAACTACAATGCTAAAGAATTGGGTTTATATTACATAGGTGCTCTTGGTGGAAAATTACCTGAACAAAGACGTGATTTATTATTAGAAAAATTATTAAAAAACTTCACAGGAAAAACCGAAGTCAAAATTCATTTGGAGAAAAATTTTCTATTAAATGAAGACGAAAAACTGAAAAACCCGAAAATTGAATACATCTACGATTACGTTTCTTATCACGAAGCCATGGAAAAAACCAAATCTTCTAAAATCGTAATAGACATCAGAAAAAAACATCACATAGGGCTTTCTTTTCGCTTTTTCGAATGTATGTATTACGAAGTAAAACTCATTACCGACAATGAAACGGTGAAAAACTATGATTTCTACCGACCAGAAAATATTTTAATTGTAGATTTCGATAAAATAGATGAATATCAAGACCAGATTAAAGATTTCATCTCTGTTCCTTATCAAAAACTACCACCAGAAATTTTTGAAAAATACAGCATTAAAAACTGGGTGAAAAATATTTTCAGAATTGGCGATTACCAAAAAATAGAATATTTAGGTTAATTTTTAGCAGGAATTTTTTTCATTTTTGCCAAAGCAGATCCTACAATTTGGTGCATATCATAATATTTATATTCCGCTAATCTTCCTCCGAAAATTACATTCTCTAGCGCTTCTGCTTTCTTCTTGTAGTTATTGTAAATTGTATTATTCACCTCATCATTTACAGGATAATATGGCTCTAAATTTTCGTTCCAATCTTGTGGATATTCTCTGGTAATAATAGTCTTTTCTTGAGTCCCAAATTCGAAATGTTTATGCTCTATAATTCTGGTAAAAGCTTCTTCGTGAGACGTATAATTCACCACTGCATTTCCTTGAAAATTCTCCATATCTAAGGTTTCATTCTCAAATCTTAGACTTCTGTAATTCAGTTTTCCTGCTTCGTAATTAAAGAATTTATCAATCGGACCTGTGTAAATAATGTTTTCGGCAATATTTTCGAAATAGGCTCTATTTTCAAAGAAATCTGTTTCCAGTTGTACTTCTATTCCATCTAATAATTTTTCAAAAATTTTAGTATAACCACCCATAGGAATTCCTTGAAATCTGTCATTGAAATAATTATTGTCAAAAGTAAATCTCACAGGTAATCTCTTGATGATGAAAGCAGGCAATTCTGTAGCTTTTACACCCCACTGTTTCTCGGTGTATTCTTTGATGAGCAATTTATAAATATCATCTCCTACTAATTTTAGTGCTTGTTCTTCTAAATTTTTGGGAGTAATATCTTTGTACTTTTCTGTCTGTTCTGCAATTTTAGCGGCAGCTTCTTTTGGAGTTTTTACACCCCAAATTTGGTAGAACGTGTTCATATTAAACGGCAAATTGTACAATTTCCCATTATTAATTGCCACCGGTGAATTGGTATATCTGTTAAACTCTACCAAAGCGTTTACATAATCCCAAATTTCTTGATCATTCGTATGAAAAATATGCGCTCCATATTTATGTACATTGATGCCTTCTACATTTTCGGTATAGCAATTTCCTGCAATGTGATTTCGTTTTTCTATCACCAAACATTTATATCCTTTTTTAGTCAGTTCAAACGCAGAAATCGCTCCAAAAAAACCCGCTCCTACAATTAGATAGTCATACTTTTTCATACTTTCTCAAAATTTTTGTAAAGATATTATTTTTTTAATCTTTACATTTGTTTTTGTTAAAATTAAACTATGAATCCTAAAATCTCAGTCATTGTTCCCATTTATAATGTAGAAAAATACTTAGAAAAATGTATTTCTTCTCTTCTTGACCAAAGTTTTACTGATTTTGAACTGATTTTAGTAAATGACGGTTCACCAGACAATTGTGGAAAAATTTGTGATGAATTTAAAGAAAAAGACTCTAGAATTACAGTTCTTCATCTGGAGAATGGCGGTGTTTGTAGAGCTAGAAATAAAGGAATGGAACTCGCAACTGGCGATTTTTATGTTTTTGTAGATTCTGATGATTGGGTAGAAAAAGACTTTCTGAAAGATTTTGTAGATCACTTAGAAGATAACGAAACGCTGATTATACAAGATTGTAATCGTGATAATGACGAGAAGTCTGAAACACATTTTTTTGGATTTCAGAATAAATCTTTTGTCTTAAAAGAAGATTTCGGGAAATTATTTTACGAAAACGCCCATTACGTTCCTGGTGGTTATCCTTGGAATAAAATTTATTCTGCTAAAATCATTAAAAAAAACAATCTACAATTCGATCCTGCCATAAAATTAGCAGATGATGAAAAATGGAATTTTGAATATTTCGTTCACATCAAAAAAATGAAATTCATAGACAAGGCAAATTATCATTACATCTATAATCCCGGTTCTATTTCTAACCAAAAAAGACCTTTCGATAGAGAACTTACACGTTTTGAGTTCAAAACAAAATTCTTTGATTTCGCTCTTAAAAATTATCAAATTTCTGAAACTGATAAGAAAAAAATAATTGCCGAGGTGGAAAAGCATTTCCGAATTAACATTCTAGATAGAATGTATAAAAACGATGTCTCCAAGGAAGAAAGATTATCTCAATTGAAAGAAATTTCAAAACTTCCTAATGTCGCGCTACAATTTTTACAAAGTGATTTAAAATTCAGAAAACTAGATTATTCATTGCTCAGAAATAGAAAAATTCATCTTTTTGATGTTTTTAAAAATATGAGATTAAAACTGAATGCTTAAATTTAAATAATGAGCAAAACTATTCACCGCGAAAATAATTTTGATTTTTTAAGACTACTTTTTTCTTGCTTAGTAGTTTATTCTCATTCATTTCACCTGTTAGGAACTAAAGAATTTCTATATGATTGGTCTAATGAGCAAATAGGAGTTGGACCACTATCAGTAAAATGTTTTTTTATCATTAGTGGCTACCTTATTTTCCAGAGTTTAGAAAGAAGCAAAAATCTTATAGATTACTATTGGAAAAGAATTTTAAGACTTTTTCCCGGCTTATTAGCAATGTTAACATTTGTAGTTTTAATAATTATCCCTTTAACTTATGATTACCAAATTCCTTTGCTAAAAAACACAGAATACTTGACTTATCTTCCTAAAAATTTTCTTTTATATCCTTTTCAAGATTCCATAAAAGGTGTTTTCGTAGGAAATCATACTCAAGGAATCAATGGTAGTTTATGGTCTTTACCATATGAATTTACCATGTATATCATTATCTCTTTGTTAATTATTTTCAGTAAAAAAAATAGATTATTCATCATTAGCTTTTTATTCATTTGTTTTTTATTGCTTGCTAATTTTAAGCAAAATTTTCTACATTCTTTATTTTCTAGTTTATTATTAAGTTCTACTCATTTTTATGATTTGGCTTGTTTTTTCTTAGCAGGTTCTATTTTTTCCTATGTAGATTTTAGTAAAATTAAATTTAAAAATTTTCTCATCTTTACATGTATTATCATCCTGACAATCAGTTTATTTCTGAATCAATTTTACATTTTAAAATATTTATTTCTGCCACCATTAATTTTATTTTTTGGCAATTATTCTACTCCATATCTCAATAAAATTGGTTCTAAAATTGGTGATACATCTTACGGAATTTACATTTATGGATTTCCTATTCAGCAAACGTTACTTTATTTTTTTAATCTCAGTTTACTAGAGCATATTGTTTTCAGTTTATTAATTACCTTTGTTTTAGGATATATTTCATGGCATTTAATTGAAAAGAGAGCATTGACTTATAAAAATTTATTTTCAAAAAACACAAAATGATTCCTAAAAAAATACATTATTTCTGGTTTGGAGGAGGGGAAAAGTCTCCTCTTGTAAAGCATTGTATAGAAAGTTGGCAAAAAATCCAACCAGACTTCGAAATCATAGAATGGACAGAAGATAACTTTGATGTAAATCAATGCGAATTCTCCCAAAAAGCCTACGAAAATAAAAAATGGGCTTACGTTTCAGATTTTGCAAGAGCTAAAATTCTCTTCGAACATGGTGGTTTCTACCTAGATACAGACATGGAATTGAAACTTCCACTCAATGAATTTTTAGAAAATCAAGCAATTTGTGGCTTTGAAATGAAGGGAATTCCTTATTCTGCATTTTGGGGAGTAGAAAAAAATCATGAACTGGCAAAAGACATTCTACAATATTATTTAGATAAAAATACTTTTGAAGAAATTCCGAATACCAAAATTTTCTCTGATTTATTGGTCAAAAAATATGGAGCTGATGCTGAAAAAGACGTTTTTCAGGAATTGAAATTCGGGGTAAAACTTTATCCTTCCACTTACTTTTCGCTTGATTTACCGAAGAATTATATTGCTCATCATTTTTCTGGTTCTTGGCATGGAGCATGGAGCGAAGAAAAAAACACCTATAAAAATCTAGTCAATACGTATGGTTTGATGAAACTTTTCTCTGAAATTCCAGACGGAAAAACCAATGTAAAAAACGTAGTTTACAATCATCAAAAAATGGAAATTGACCAAATTTTAAATCAAATTCCGCTTTCTTATTTAGTGAAATATATCAAGAATCAAATTTTTAAAAAACTAAAAATCAAATGATTGTAGGAAACGGACTGATTGCGAATTTATTTAAAAATGAAGACAGAGAAAATGTAGTTTTCTTTGCAAGTGGCGTTTCTAACTCTCTAGAAACCGAAAAATCTGCGTTTCTGCGAGAAGAAAACCTTCTTAGAAAATACCTAACAGAAAACCCTAAAAAAATCTTCATCTATTTTTCTACCTGTAGTATTTATGATTCTTCTAAAAACGGAAGTCTCTACGTAAATCATAAACTAAAAATGGAGCGATTGGTAGAAGAATTGGCAAAAAAATATGTAATTCTCCGCGTGAGTAACGCAGTTGGCAAAGGTGGAAATCCTAATCTTTTGATGAATTATTTAGTAAATTCTGTGAAAGAAGAAAAAATTATCAATGTGCATACTTTGGCCACCAGAAACCTTATAGACGCAGATGACATTAAAAATATTACGTTAGAATTAATCGACCAAGGAAGATTGAACCAAATCATTAATGTAGCTTATTTGGAGAATTTCTCAACCTTAGAAATTTTAGAAATTTTAGAAAAATTCTTCTCTAAAAATGCCAAAACAGAACTACACAAAAGCGGACAAACGTATAAAATCTCTATTCCAGAAGTAGAGCCATACTTTGTTGAAAATCAATTAACCAACAAGGAAAATTATCTGCTGAGAATTCTAGAAAGATATTACTAACTCCCAAATCTCTTCCTGAAAATTTTATACCCTAAATCTGTCGGTAGATTTTGTAAGAAGTTCTTCTTTTTAGTCTCTTTAGAAAAATCAGAACTCCAATAATCTGCAAAAGCTAGAGAAGCGAGTTTTTTGTAAGCATCATAACTGTACTTCCAGAGTTCCTCATTTTTCTGCGCCTTCCAATTCATGAGAAGCGTCAAATCTTTATAATCTATGATGTACGCTAAAATTTGTTTTTTACGCTCAGGATTTTGCTCTTTTTGATAATGTTTTTCAAAAATTTGTGCAATCGTAATCCAGTTATCAAAATGTTTTTTCTTTCGATTATGAATCACAGAATCTTGGTGAAGATAGTAGATATACGTGTAATCTTGCAGAAAACACACCGATTCTAAAACCAAGGCTGTTTCAAAACTTTGGAGTGAATCTTGCGCAAAAAGTCCCGGTGTAAAATACAATTGGTTTTTCTTCAAAAAGTCCAGAAGGATTAACTTATTCCAAGACGGAACCGGAAATTTACCTTGAACAAAGAGGTCAAAAATCTGTTTATTTCCTTCTATTTTTTTCTCAGTAATTGCTAGTTTGAAGGCATCGGTTTCTTCTCGAGTGTCTAATTTTATGGTTTTTACATTTCCGCAAACCATTTGTACTTGTTCACGTTCTGCAATTTCTACCATTTTTGAGATGCAATCTGGCGTAATTTCGTCATCTGAATCTAGAAAGAAAATATATTTTCCTTGAGCGTTATCAATTCCTACATTTCTCACAACTGAAAGTCCAGCGTTTTTCTCATTTTTATAAATTTTGAAATTTAAATGAAGATTTTTCTGTACAAAATCTTCTACCAAAAGCATACTGTTATCATTTCCCAAATCATCTACCAAAAGGATTTCTATATTTTGATAGGTTTGATTTACCACAGATTGCAAGCAACTGATGATGTGATTTTCGCAGTGATAAATCGGGATGGAAATGGTAACTAAAGGAAGATTCATAGAGAAACTTTTCGTAAAACACTTGTTGTTAAGCAAAAATAGAATTATTTTGATAAATTTGTAATAGAAAACCGATGAAAAATGAAATCTTTACTGATTAAACTCTATAATCTCCAAAAAAAATTAATTTCTGAAGACCAGAGAAAAAAATTTTGTAAAAACAAAAAAAGTAGCGTTCATTCTTCTTTTAAATTGGGCATTAACAATTATATCGACATTTCTGAAAATGCAGAAATTACCATAGAAGAAGGAGTAACCATCAATGAATCTAATAATATTGCCCTCAAGAAAAATGGTCAGTTCATCATCGGAAAAAACACCTATATTACAAGAGCTACCATTGCGTGCTATGAAAAAATAGAAATTGGCGAAAATTGTATTTTAGGGGAAGGAATGAAAATTTTCGACCATAATCATCAATATACTACCGAACCTTTCTCTGTATCTAAAACAGAATTTAATACCGCTCCTGTAAAACTCGGAAACAACGTTTGGACTGGTGCTAATTGCATCATTTTAAAAGGAGTAACAATAGGCGACAATGTAATTCTAGGAGCGGGCTGTGTAATTCACAAAGATATTCCTGCAAATTCTATCGTGATCAATAAACAAGAACTGGTAATTAAGCCGCTATAATGATGAAATTTTCTGTTCTCATCGCTCATTACAACAATTTCGAATACTTCAAACAATGCTATGATAGTTTGAAGAACCAAACCTATCAAAATTTTGAAATCATTTTGGTAGATGATTGTTCTACAGATGGCTCCTTTGAAAAGATACAAGAACACTGTCAAAATGATTCAAGAATAAAATTTTTCCAAAATTCAGAAAACAAAGGCGTTGGTTTTACCAAAAGAAGATGCGTAGAAGAAGCATCTGGAGAAATTTGTGGTTTTGTAGATCCTGATGATGCACTTACAGAAAATGCTATAGAAATTTCAGTAAAAGCACATGAAAATAAATGTGTTGCTGCATATTCTCAACTTTATTTTTGTGATGAAAATCTAAATGTGCAGAAGGTTTTCAAAAACACAAAAAAAATAAAAAATAATAACCCATTATTTTTTAACATACAATTTGAAGTTGCACATTTCTTCACTTTTAAGAAAGAATCTTACCTCAAAACTGAAGGAATAAATGCAGATTATAAAGTTGCTGAAGACATCGATTACATCTTAAAACTTTATGAAATTGGGAATTTCTATTTCATTGAAAAGCCTCTTTATTACTATAGAATTCATAAAAAAGGATTATCACATGACCAAGAAAAAGTAGAACTCAAAAACCAAACTTGGAATATAGTTCTTCAAGAGGCTTTAGTAAGAAGAGGAATAAAAAAAATCTACGGAAAAAATGCTTCAGAGATTAAAAATATTCAACATTTTATCTTCTCCAAACAAAATACATTTTTTAAAAAATTAATGAGAAATATTTCATGGTAGACATCTTCATCAAGTCTTTTAACCGAGCTTTTTACTTAGACCGCTCTCTGCAAAGCATAGAAAACTTTGTAGAAGGAGACTATTGCATAAAAGTGCTTGATGATGGAACACCTGAGCCATATCTTTCTAAAATCAAAGAAAAACACCCTCAAATAGAAATCGTAAAATCTGAAAATTATCAAAATAAAGTTGCAGCAATTGCAGAAAACTTAGAATCGGGAAAAGAAATTGACGGCTTTACCATTCCTACCAACTTATGGTATAGAGCAGCAAAAAATGCTTCGGATTACTTTATCATGATAGAAGATGATGTTTGGTTTACCCACAAAATAAACGTGAATGATTTACAAGAAGTAAGTAAAAAGAATAAAATCTCACTGCTGAAATTAGGCTGGTTAGGCAACACAAAAGATGATGATTTTGTAGAAATTTCAGAAATTACAGAAGAAATTCTTCGAGTGGAACCCAAAAACTTACTCCTTTTTCCAGAATTTTTTAACGATTTATTCTTTTATAATAAATTCAAGTTTTTTACCATTCTTTACAAATTAGGAATCGTAGATAACGCCACCAAACAAAAATATTGGGCGCTTAATTCTATTTTAATGGGATTTTGGCAAAAAGAATATTGGCTTCACATTTGGAAAAACGCCAAAGGAAAAGTAGATGAAAAACAACAACTCAGAAACGCTTCTAATTACTACCGAAAACATCAAGAAAATTCTAATTTTTTGGCAAGATTAGAAAAAGAAGTATTACAAACCACTTTTCAATCTTCAGCCACCAATTCTTACCATAAATACGGTGATGATTTTGATGTGAATTACTTTAATCATCTGATTAATCAGGCTTGGCTCAATGGTAGTTTTGATGAAATGCAAAATTTCCCCAAAGATTTTTCTTTAGAATATTTTGAGAAATTTTTAAATGAAAAAATAGATAAAACAGCATTTAGAAATTGGGTGCTAAAATTTAAAAATCAATACAAAAATTTAGGTTGTGAAGTTGAATAACAAAATATTTTTTCCCGCGCTTACGGGATACCGAGCAATTGCTGCATGGATGGTTTTTGTTTACCATTTTTTTCCTTTCAAAAATCCAAACATACCTGATTTTGTGAAAGATATTGCAGGACAGCTTCACATGGGAGTAGATATGTTTTTCGTTTTAAGTGGTTTCCTGATTACCTACAGATATTTTGATGAAAATCCTATTAACTTTAAAAAATATATGGTCAATAGAATAGCAAGAATTTATCCTATGTATTTTTTATTAACAATACTTGTTTTTACAAACTCCTATTTAATCAATCACTATTGGGATTTTGAAAAAACTAAACAATTCTTATTAAGCATTACTATGACAAAAGCCTTGTTTAAAGATTACTCTTTAGCAGGAATACCTCAAGGATGGACACTTACCTTAGAAGAACTTTTTTATCTGACTGCGCCTATTTATTTCATTTTTATCAAAAAAGACAAAAGGTATCTTTTTGTAATTCCTATTTTAGTATTTTTATTTGGATATACATTAAAAATCATTTTTGATGGAAGATTTTGGGGTTTTATGCAATCTAACATTGCTAGTTATATTTTTCAGTTTTTTGTAGGAATGGCTTTAGCCTTAATTATAATTAAAAAACATTTTGAAAAAGTACATTTCAAATATTTTACATTTTTGGGATTTTTCTTCATCATTTTATATATTTTCACCAAACAGGATATTCGTGAATTTATCAATTTCAAAAATGATTTTAACAGAGCTTTAGAATTATTAACCATTGCATTATTTGGAATTGCACCCCTACTCTATGGATTAATATTCGAAAAAACATTTATTCAGAAAATTCTCTCCTCAAAATTGATGATTCTTTTAGGAAAAAGTTCCTATATTTTTTATCTCATACACAAAGGATTCATACCAATTCTTTTTAATGATTACATTTCTGAAAACAAGCTATTTCTTTTTATATTTTTGAATATTCTTTCCATATTGATGTTTCACTATTTAGAAGAGCCAATCAATAATTACATAAGAAAAAAATTTGCAACAAAAAGTGTCTAAAAACAGCAGAATAAAAATTCTTTTCCGCCTTCGCTCATTAGAAATGGGCGGGGTTCCTAGAGTAGTTCTTGATTTATTGAGAAATTTACCTAAGGATAAATTTGATTTTACCTTGATGCTCAATTTGTATCAAGGCGAATTGGTTACAGAAATCCCGAAAGACATTAAACTCATCGTGGTAGAAAAAGGCCGTGAACAAATGTCGAAAAATCCTTTTATCCAAAAAATTCAACTCGGGTTAAGAAGGCTAAAACTAGAAATTTATGACAAATTTCCTTCCGTTTTATATGCTTTAAAAGTAAAGGAAGACTTTGACATAGAAGTTTCGCCAGGTTATGCGGAATTTGAAATGGTGCTGAATTCTCCCAACAAAAAATCTAGAAAAATCGGTTGGTTTCACACAGATGTAAGTTATGACACAGACCAAAACAGAGTCATGAAACGCATCAATCTGATGAAAAAATTCGACTGGATGATTTTCGGCGCTGCGCAAACCAGACAAGTGATAGAAGATTTGTACGGCGTTTCTTATCCGAAAAGTTCTGTGATTTACAATGTGATAAAACTTCCGGAAGTAAGAAAAAAAGCAGAAGAATTTCAAACTGATTTCGATATAAGACCTACTTTTATTTCCATAGGAAGATTGCACCACAGAAAAGGCTATGCAGAACTGATGAAAGTTCATCGTAGACTTTTAGACGAAAATTTGATGCATTCTATCGCGGTAATTGGTGGCGGAAACGAGATGGAAAATTTGAAAAACCAAGCAAAAGAATTAGGTGTAGAAAAAACGTTTCTGCTTCTAGATTCTCAAAAAAATCCTTGGCCTTATGTAAAAGCGGCTGATTATTTTGTACTTCCTTCAAAATCTGAAAGTTACCCTTTAACCATTGGCGAAGTAATGGGATTACATAAACCGATTATTTCTACCAATGTAGGCGGAATTCCAGAAATGATAGATGATGAAAAAGACGGAATTTTAGTTAACTTTGATGAAAATGAAATTTTCGAAGCCATGAAAAGGTTTCTTACCGAACCAGAATTGGTCAAAAAAATCACCGAAGGAACTCTAAACGCAGATGAAAAATTTGATGAAAAGAAAATCTATCAACAAGTCACGGAAGTTTTTGAACAACAATATAATTTATTGAATAAGTGAAATTATTCCTTCGGAAAAGTGAATTGTGAATTTTAAAAATTTCAAAACTTCTAAACACAAATGAAAAAAATTACCATTATCACGCCTACTTACAATCGGGCAAAAACGCTTCCAAAGGTTTTTGAATCTCTTCTTCATCAGAGTTTCAAAGATTTTCTTTGGATTGTTTTAGATGATGGTTCCACAGATAATACTTCCACAGTGGTAGAAAATTTCCAACAGCTGAATCCTTTTTTTGAAATTATTTATAAAAAAGATAAAAACCGCCATAAATTTTTAACGGTTTTAGAAGGCGTAAAAATGGTAAAAACGCCTTATTTTATGGTGGTAGATTCTGATGATGCATATCCAGAAGACGCTTTAGAAAATTTAATTTCAGAAGTTGAAAAAATAGAAAATCAAGACGATTATATTTCTGTGATGGGACTTTCTGCTGATGAAAACGGTAAAATTGTTGGTGATAAATATCCAAATAATGGTTTTGATGGAAGCATTTTCGAGATGCGCTATAAATATAAAGTGAGAGGAGATAAATTTGGAATTTTTATTACCAAAACTTACCAAAAAGAAATTTCAGATAAAGATTTTAGTCATTATGAAGGCAAAGGTTACATTCCGCAAAGTGTGATTTTCAATGAGTATGACGCTAGAGGAATTAAGACCAGATTTGTGAATAAAATAGTGCGATTTTACCTAAAAGATGATGATGATGCAGCTTCTGTTTCCAATACAAGATGGAGCGGAAAAAATCTTTTTGGATTGACAGAAGGTCATCTTTCATTCTTAAACGCTTACGGGAATCAATTGTTTTTTTATCCAAAAGCATTGCTCAGAAACATAATTGGTTACCAAACCTATGCTTTAAAAAGTGGAAGAAAAATTTCTTCTATATTTACAAAAATTAAAAATCCTTGGATAAAATTTTTAGGAATTCTATTCATGCCTTTCAGTTATATTTACGCTAAGATTTACTAATATATGCTTTTTAACTCTATTAGTTTTGCCATATTTCTTCCAATAGTTTTTTCCCTCTATTGGTTTATGACCAATAAAAATCTGAAACTCCAGAATCTCTTGCTTTTGGTGGCAAGTTATTATTTCTATGCATGTTGGGATTGGCGTTTCATGTTCCTGCTCATGTTTTCTACTTTTTTAGATTATTATACGGGACTTAAAATTGAAGAAAGCAAAAATCAAAATCTTAGAAAATTCTGGCTTTGGTTAAGCGTAGGAATTAATTTAGGTTTTCTAGGATTTTTTAAATATTACAATTTCTTTGCGGAAAGTTTCGCGGAAATGCTACAAAATTTCGGGTTGCAAGTCAATCCTTGGACATTAAAAGTCATTCTTCCTGTAGGAATTTCTTTTTACACTTTTCACGGTTTATCATACGTTCTTGATATTTATTTTAAAAGAATTAAAGCTGAAAGAAATTTTGTAGAATACGCCGTTTTTGTAAGTTTTTTCCCACTTCTTGTAGCTGGACCGATAGAAAGAGCAACACATTTATTACCTCAAATCAAGGTTAAAAGAGAATTCTCTTATGAAAAAGCAGTTGATGGAATGCGACAAATTCTTTGGGGACTTTTTAAGAAAATGGTCATTGCAGATAATTGCGCTGTTTTTGCCAATCAGATTTTTGCCAATTCTGCTACAGCTTCTGGAAGCGAATTGGTTTTGGGAGCATTATTTTTCACGTTCCAGATTTATGGAGATTTTTCGGGATATTCTGATATTGCTTTAGGAACAGCTAGACTTTTTGGAATAGATTTATTAAGAAATTTCGCATTTCCATATTTTTCGAGAGATATTGCAGAATTTTGGCGAAGATGGCACATTTCCCTTTCTTCCTGGTTTAGAGATTACCTTTACATTCCTCTTGGTGGAAGCAAAGGCGGAAATTGGATGAGAATCAGAAATACATTTGCTATTTTCTTGGTTTCAGGGTTTTGGCACGGTGCGAATTGGACTTTTATTATTTGGGGATTTCTCAATGCACTTTTCATCATGCCTTCTATTATTTTAAAAACCAATAGAAACAATCTAGAAATTGTAGCGATGAATAAATTAATCCCGAGTTTAAGAGATGTTTTCAATATTTTACTTACTTTTTCTTTGACGGTTTTTGCTTGGATTTTCTTTAGGGCAGAAAGTGTACATCATGCTATAGAATATATTGTAGGGATTTTTAATGCCAGTTTATTTACCATTCCAGATGTAAAAACCGCAGCTTATGCTACATTAATCTTAATCGCATTTTTTATGCTTATAGAATGGATTGATAGAGAGCATCAATTTGCGTTACAAGATTTTTTAGTGAAAAAACCTAGATTCATTCGTTGGTTATTTTACGGATTCATCATACTTTTGATAGGATTATTTTTACAAACTCACGAAACTCCGTTTATTTATTTCCAATTCTAATGAAAAAGTTTTTACTTAATCTATTAAAATTTATTGCTTTTGCTATTCCATTTTATGTAATTGCAATTTGCTTGTGGAGTTGGATGATGCCTCAATTTTTGGCAAAAAATACCCGAAATAAATTGGCGAGTTACGGTCATCTTTTCTCAAGAGCAAGAGAAGCAGAAAATATTAAAAATCCAGATATTTTATTTCTTGGTTCTTCTCATGCTTACAGAGGTTTTGACACTCGAGTTTTTGCAAAACAAGGCATCAAAGCATTTAATTTAGGCTCTAGTTCACAATCTCCAATCAATACACAAGTTTTTTTGAAACAATATTTAGATAAAATTCAACCGAAATTTGTGGTGTATGAAGTTTACGCAGGAACGCTTTGTACAGATGGTGTAGAAAGTTCGCTAGACATGCTCATCAACGGAAAAATTGATAAAAATGCAGTCGATATGTCATTCAAAGTTCATAATTTAATGACTTATAATACTTTGATTTACGGATATTTTCGTCAAATTTTTAATCTTAATCAAAATATTACTGAACCCGAAAAACAAGGAGATGATTTTTACGTAAAAAATGGTGGCTTCGTAGAAACTACTGTTGCGAGAGAAAATACTTCTTTAGATTCCGAAAAATCAAAATGGGAATTAAATGACAAACAAATTCAGGCGTTAAAAGAAAATATTGAAATTCTTCAACAAAGAAAAATTCCTTTCATATTGGTTCAAACTCCTATTACCAAAGCTTTGTACAAATCTAAAACCAACAATAAAGAAGTAGATGATTTACTCAGCAAATTAGGAAAATATAAAAACTTTACAGGAGATTTTAATTTTGATGACAGAAAAGATTTCTACGATGACAATCACATGAATCAAAAAGCAGTGGTAGAATTTAACGAGAAGTTTATTGAATATTTAAAAACTCAAAACCTAAAATTTTAAATTTTGGAAAAGAAAAAAATCCTTATCAGAATTGGTTCTCTGCGTCACGGTGGCGCAGAAAAAGTTCTCGTGACTTTTCTTAAAAATCTTCCAAAAGATAAGTATGAAATCGATTTACTGCTGAATTTATACTCTGGGAAATATCTTGCAGAAGTTCCTGATTGGATTAGTGTACTTTATCTGAACAAAGGTGAAATGATTACCACCAACAGAATTCAGGATATTCCGAAGAAAGCATATCGTGTTTTGTATCAAAATTTATTGAAAACATTTCCGAAAATTCTCTACTCTACGATTCTTAAAAATAAAAAATATGATGTAGAATTTGCTGCCATTCACGGAATGAGAGATGATATTTTGAATTCTCCTATCAAATCTTCTAAAAAAATCGTTTGGATTCACAATGACTTGAGAAAGACAGAATTTCACCATTATACCGACCAAGAAATTCGCAAGTTTTTTGGTTTTGATAAAATCATGGTAATTTCTGAACACATCCAAAAAGATTTTGAAAATTTAGCCCAAAACGAAGTCGAAAAATCTAAAATCGTGAGGATTTATAATCCTTTAGACACAGAAGAAATCTTAATAAAGAGCCAAGAGCCAAGAATCAAGAATCAAGACCAACAACCAACCTTTGTTTCGGTGGGAACTGTTTTTCCACAAAAAGGCTTTGATAGATTGTTGAAAGTCCATAAAAAATTGCTTGATGAAGGGTTTATGCATCGCATTCAAATCATTGGCGACGGTTATGATTTTGAAAATATTAAGAATTTAAAAACGGAATTAGGTGTTAACGAAACTGCAGAAATGTTGGGCTTTACAGATAATCCTTACCCTTATGTTAAAGCTGCAGATTTTTACATATTGAGTTCTAGATACGAAGGTTTCCCTACCGTTTTATTTGAAGCCATCACCTTGAAAAAAAATATAATTGCAACTGATGTTTCGGGAGTTCAAGAAATGTTAGAAAACGGAAAATTAGGTCTTATTGTAGAAAATTCAAAAGAAGGAATTTACGAAGGCATGAAAAAAGCATTGACTGAACCTGAATTTTTTGAACAATATCAAGAAAATCTGAAAGACTACAAAATGCCTTTCAACCTAGAAAATTCCGTTAATTCTATTTGTGAAATTATTGATGAATTATAACTTCTTTTTGCATTATCTTTGTTCTAATGTCTGAAAAAACAACTATCCAAAAAGATTTTTACAGAGAAAGCGGAAAATGGCTTTCAACAGGCGAAATTTGGGCAAAATGCATTAATCCTAATTTGCATTACGTTTATCTTTTGAGAAAATGTCAACAACACTCCAAGAAATCGGTTTTCGGAATTTTTTGGAGATTCGTTTTGCGCCATCATCAGATTAAATATGGTTTTCAAATTTATCCAGAAACTCAAATTGGGGAAGGTTTTTATCTAGGACATTGGGGAACGGTGGTGATTAATCCAAAAGTAAAAATTGGCAAAAACTGCAATATCATGCAAGGAGTAACCATCGCACAAGCGAACCGAGGGAAACATGAAGGCGTTCCAGAAATTGGAAACGAGGTCTGGATTGGCACAAATGCTGTCATCGTTGGCAAAATAAAAGTTGGAAATAATGTCTTAATCGCTCCAAATGTTTATCTCAATACAGATGTTCCCGACAATTCTGTAGTAGTAGGAAATCCTGCTCAAATTATATCAAAACTTAATGCTACTGAAGATTATATCAATCATAAAGTATAAATTTGCACCACAAACTAGACTGTTAAAAAGTCTTAAAGTCCTTATTTTGGAATAAAAATTGATGCTATCTATCGGAATTTAGATGTATTTAGAAATTTTTTATTCTACATTTGTAAATGAAAAATTATGGGTAAAAGCTACGAAACTATTTTCGAAAATAATAGAAAATGGGTTGAAGAAAAACTAGGTCAAGATGCTGATTTTTTTAAAAAATTAGCAGAAGGTCAAAGTCCAGAATATCTTTACATAGGTTGCAGCGACAGTCGTGCAACCGCCGAAGAATTAATGGGCATGAAACCCGGCGAAGTTTTTGTGCATAGAAATATTGCCAATTTAGTGAATACCCTAGATATGAGTTCTACTGCTGTCATTCAATATGCAGTACAACATTTAAAGGTAAAACACATTATTGTGTGTGGCCATTATGGTTGCGGTGGTGTAAAAGCAGCGATGACGCCTCAAGATTTTGGATTAATGAATCCTTGGCTAAGAACCATCAGAGATGTTTACAGATTGCACCAAGAAGAATTAGACGCAATAAAAGACGAGCAATTACGCTATGACAGATTGATTGAACTGAATGTTCAGGAGCAATGCATCAACGTTATTAAAATGGCTTGCGTACAAGAAAGATATATTTTAGACCAATATCCTATAGTTCACGGTTGGGTTTTCGACCTCAAAACAGGGAAATTAATTGACTTAAATATAGATTTCGAAAAAATATTGAAAAATATTCAAAAAGTTTATGACCTAACCAATTCTGATTGGGTGATGAGCAGAAAAAATAATAAAAACTTCTAAGAAAGTTTACGATATGAAGTATTTGAGCATTTTTGTTCTGGCAGTTTTCATCAATTTTACAGCTTTACCAAGTATCGCTGTGATTTTTGATTGGGAAATTCCTACGCTCAATAATAATATTTCAGAAGAAGAGGTTAAAAATAATCTCGCCAATTATAATGAAAAATTTCCGCCAAAACCTTATAATTCTAAAGATTTCATTGGCGTTTTCTTTTCTGATAAAAAGATCAGCAAATATATTCTTAAGGACGATTCTATTCATCTAAGTCCTTTTAAAACGATATTTTCTCCGCCTCCAGAAGTTTAATTTTTAAAATTTCATAGGAAAATTATGCCCTTTTTTCAAAAAAATGGGCTGTTCCTTGACGCTTTTTAACAAATTAAATTTTCAAACATTAGAATTGATTGCTCATCTCTAAGTAATTGATTGTAAACTCATATCGATATTCATACAATGAAAAAAACAAACACTTTATTCGGCGGAATAAAAGAAAATATTCCTTCGGGAATTGTAGTATTTCTCGTAGCATTACCACTCTGTTTAGGTATTGCATTAGCATCTGGTGCACCACCACTTTCTGGAATTTTAGCAGGAATTGTAGGCGGAATCGTGATAGGATTCATCAGCAACTCTCCCATTTCCGTTTCTGGACCAGCTGCAGGTTTAGCAGCCATCGTTTTAGGAGCCATAACCGATTTGGGAAGCTTCGAACTGTTTTTAACTGCAGGTTTAATTGCAGGTTTTATACAATTGGCACTTGGTTTTCTAAGAGCAGGAAGTATTTCTAACTATTTCCCCAATAACGTTATCGAAGGAATGTTAGCCGGAATTGGAGTCATTATTATTTTAAAACAAATTCCACACGCTTTAGGTTACGACAAAGATTTTGAAGGAAACCTTCAGATTTTTGACGGTTTTAATTTATCTGAATATTTATCAGGATTAGCAAATGCTGTTACACCAGGAGCGGTTTTAGTGACGATTATTTCCCTAGCTATTCTTATTACTTGGGAAAAAGTAAGTTTCCTCAAAAAAATAAAACTTTTACCAGGAGCTTTAGTTGCGGTAATTGTTGGGATTTTATTCAATGAAGTTTTCAGAGGAAGCGCGCTAGAAATTTCTAGAGAACATTTGGTAACACTTCCGGTTCCTCAATCAGTTGAAGATTTTAAAAACTTAATCACTTTTCCAGATTTCTCAGGATTTCTTAATCCACAAGTTTGGATTATTGGTGCAACTATCGCAGTAGTAGCTTCCATAGAAACATTATTATGTATAGAAGCTGCAGATAGAATGGACGTACACAAAAGAATAACAGATACTAACTTAGAGTTGAAAGCACAAGGTATTGGCAACTTAGTTTCTTCTTTTATTGGAGGTTTACCTATGACTTCGGTGGTAGTGAGAACTTCTGCAAATGCTAATGCTGGTGCAACAAGTAAAATTTCGGCTATTGTTCATGGTTTTTTATTGTTAGTATCTGTTTTATCTATTCCATTTTTATTGAACAAAATTCCTTTGGCGACTTTAGCAGCAGTTTTATTAATGGTAGGTTATAAATTAGCAAGCCCTGCAAAACTTAGCCATTTCTGGAGCAAAGGAAAATATCAATTTATCCCTTTCATCGCTACTATTATTGCGGTGGTAGCATTAGATTTATTAAAAGGAGTAGGAATTGGTTTAGCCATCAGTATTCTTTTCTTGCTCCTTGGAAACATGAAACGTGCTTATTATTTGAGCAGAGAAGATTTAGAAAGCGCTGATGAAATCACCATAGATTTGGCAGAAGAAGTTTCATTCTTAAATAAAGCAGCCATCAAAAAAACGCTTAAAAATATTAAACCCAACTCTAGAGTGATTATTAATGCTAAGAAAACTTCTTATGTATCGGATGACATCATCGATTTAATATCGGATTTTGCCAATGTAAGAGCTAGAGAAGAAGATATAGAAGTGGTTTTAGAAGGATTTAAAACTTCTTACAAAGAATATGAAAACGACCAACATTCACACATTACCATCTCACACAGAAGAGTAATTTAAAAATATCATAACTTCATACCTATTAAATTAACATTGTGTCCTTTTCGGAACCAATATTCAGTGTTCCGAAAAGGTTTTTAAAAAAATTAAAAGAAAAAATTATGAAAGCACATACTTCAGAAACTCAATCTACGATTACCCCAGAAAAAGCACTTCTTTTTTTACAAGAAGGAAACCAAAGATTTGTAAACAATCTTAAAGTAAACAGAAACCTTCTTGAGCAAGTAAATGATACCAGAGAAGGACAATGGCCTTTTGCAACGGTACTCAGTTGTATTGACAGTAGAACTTCTGCGGAACTTATTTTCGACCAAGGTTTAGGTGATATTTTCAGCATCAGAATTGCAGGAAATTTTGCTAATCAAGATATTTTAGGCTCTATGGAATTTGCCTGTAATGTAGCAGGTTCTAAATTGGTAGTGGTTTTAGGACATACCAAATGTGGCGCTCTAAAAGGTGGATTAGATGCTCCTCAAATTGAAGGACTTGGAATGGATAATCTTAATCACCTTATCTATCATTTCGAGCCTTGCATCCACGAAATCATCAAAGAAGGAGAAGAACGTTCTTCTAAAAATGATGATTTATTAGATAGATTAACGCTTTGCAATATCAAAAAAACCATCGAAGATATTCGTCACCAAAGTTCTACTTTAAGAAATTTAGAGAAAGAAGGAAAGATAAAAATTGTAGGTGCAAATTACGATGTGGAAACTGGAGTTGTAACATGGCTCTAGTTTTTGCGACTAACATATAACACAAGCGAGAATTTCTTCATATAACTTTGATTTTTAATTAACACTTTCTCGCTATAGCCCCTTAATTAGGGGCTTTTTTTGTACTTTTGATAAAATTTTCACCCTTTTGAAAAACATATCTATAATTTGGTTCTCCCTACTTTTCTATTTCTGCGGAATAGAATTGGTAGTACTTTTTACACAACCAAGCCTTTTTTTAGACCTCATTTTTTTTGGAGTCCGACTTTTATTTTTAATTATTTTTTTAGCATTTCTCTTTTTGAAAAATAAAATTTCTTCCAAAATTTTTTACTTAGTCGAAGGAATTACAATTTACGCTTTGATGACTTTTTTATATAAAGAAACTGCTGTTTTAAATACTTTAATTTTCCCCAAAATTGATGGCTTTCTATCTCATTTAGACCAAAAAATATTCGGCTTTCAGCCTTCAGTAATATTTTCTGAAACTTTTAATTCTTGGTATTTCAGCGAATTATTTTACTTCGGCTATTTTTCATATTACCTATTACCATTAGCTGCTTTTTTGATAATTTATCTCAAAATTCCACAGAAAATAGAAGAGTTTAGCTTCGTTTTAATCGCTTCATTTTTACTGTATTATTTCACTTTTATATTGATTCCAGCAGAAGGTCCTCAGTTTTATTTTCCGTTTCCAGAAAACACGATTGAAACCCAAGGAATTTTCGGGAATATGGTCAAACTCATTCAAAAAAATGGCGAAGTTCCCACCGCTGCTTTCCCAAGTTCACATGTAGGGATTTCCTGGATCGTTATTTTTTGGCTTTATCAAAATTTTAGAAAATCAGTAAAATATTTCATTCCGTTTGTTGTTCTATTGATGTTTTCTACGGTTTACATTAAGGCGCATTATTTTGTAGATGTAGTTGCGGGATTTATTTCTGCGCCGATTGTATTTTTTCTTACCTTTAAGTTTTACAAATTTTTAAACCATAAATTGGATGTCCGTTTCAATTAAAGAAGTTAAGACCAGAGAAGACTTAAAAACGTTTATTTATCTTCCCGAAAAAATTCATAAAAACCATAAAAATTGGCTTCATCCTTTGTATATGGATGATGAAAAATTCTTTGATAAAGACAAAAATTCTCTTTTCAAACACAACGAAGCGGTACTTTTCCTTGCACACGAAAACGGAAAAGCTGTTGGCAGAATTATGGGTGTAATTCCTACAGATTACAATAAATTTCACGGGAAAAATGATGCCAGATTTTCTTTTTTTGAATGTTTTGAGAATAAAGAAGTTTTCAATGCTTTAATTACTGCAGTGGAAACTTGGGCAAAATCTAAAAACTGCACAGAAATCATCGGACCAATGGCATTTTCAGACAAAGAACCTCAAGGTTTTCTTACCAAAGGTTTCGAAGAAAAAGCAATGCTGGTTACCAATCACAGTTTTCCTTTTATGGTAGATTTCATCAAGGAAAATCACTACGAAAATTTTGTAGATTTGGTACAATATGATGTTCCGATTACGACTCAAATTCTTAACAGATATAAAAATTTCAACGAAAGAGTTTCTAAAAATTTAAAGATAAAAACGGTAGAATTTACCTCGACAAAAGCGGTAAAACCTTATGTAAAACCTGTTTTTGACCTCATCAACAAAACCTACACCGAAATTTACGGCTTCACCAAACTCACCGAAGACGAAATGACGGAATTTGCGGAACGTTTCTTACCGCTTCTCAACCCAAAACTCATCAAAATGATTACCGATGAAAACGGCGAATTGCTAGCTTTCATCATTGCTATGGCAGATTTAAGCCAAGCGATAAAAAATTCACGAGGAAGAATTTTACCTTTTGGTTGGGCAAGAATTTTATGGGCAATGAAAACTTCAAAAAGGCTTCAACTTTTGTTGGGCGCGATTCATCCCAATTATCAAAACAAAGGTCTGGATGCGGTTTTAGCAACGATGCTTTTCGGTTCTGCATTGAAATTAGGATTCAAAACAGTAGATTCTCATCTCATTATGAAAGACAACCTGAAAATGCGTGGCGAAATTGAGAAATTGGAAGGTTTTAACCTATATAAAGAGTATTGTATTTTTAGGAAGAAATTATGAAAATGTAAAGTTGTGAAGTTGTGAAGTTGCAAAATCGTAAAACTGTTAAATTAAAAAACAACTTTACGACTTTACAAATCAACGATTTTACAAAAATCTACTTCCCATTAAAAGTATTCATCGTATTATTCATTCCTGCAAAAACGAATGATAGACAAGCTTTTGCGAAAACATCTATTCTGTCTTGCAAGGTTTTTAGTTCTTCTTCGTTCCATTTTCCGAGAACGTAATCTACTTGTTTTCCTTCGGAAAAATCTGCAGAAATCCCGAAACGCAATCTTGCGTAATCTTGAGTTTGTAAAACTTCTTGAATATTTTTTAAACCGTTATGACCAGCATCTGAACCTTTTTTTCTCAATCTTAAAGTTCCGAAAGGAAGTGCCAAATCATCTGTAACCACCAAAACATTTTCTAACGGAATATTTTCTTTTTGCATCCAAAAACGAACAGCATTCCCAGAAAGATTCATGTAGGTATCTGGCTTTAGCACAAAAACTTTTCTGCCTTTGTATTTTCCTTCAGAAATCCAACCAAAATTAGCTGATTTAAACGGAGCTTCTAAAGTTTGTGCAATTTTTTCGGCTACTTTAAAACCAATATTATGACGCGTTTCTGCGTATTCTTCACCTTTGTTTCCTAAACCTACGATTAAGTATTTCATGAATATTTATTGATTTTGCAAAGATAATTTTTTGAAAATAAAAATCTCAACCTTTATATAAGATTGAGATGAAATTTTGTATTTATAAATTTTATAAACTCATATACTCAAAAGTACTTTTTTCACCTGAAACTGTCATCGAAGTAGCATAATTTTGTGAGTCATAAGTATAAGAAACCGTTTCTGTAGTAGTGGTTCCCATCATAGATTCTGTCATCTCTACTTTGGTAAAATTATTAGACATTCCATAAACGCCTAATCCTTTCTCAGACATAGAAAACTCGTTATAATTATTTCCTAAGGTAGAAGTTGGCGAAATCTTATTATCATAACCCGAATAATTGGTCGTAACAATTACATCTGGAATTGGTCCTAAACTCAGCTTAGTTGTAAACACCATTTTAGTAAGATTTTTCCCTGAGTAAGTATATTCAAAAATTCCAGTTTGGGTAGAAATTCCTGCCATAGAATATTCTTGAGTAACTTTAGCAACCTGGTTTGCAGCATTATAGACATAAGTGCTCACTTTTTGGGTAGTGTTAATCAGAGTTCCGCTTAATTTGGTTACTTCGGTGGCTTCTACTTTAGCAATATTTCCCGTTGCGTTATAACTCACAATAGAAGTAATGGTAATATCTTCAGAGGTTTCTGCATCTACCAAAACACTTACCACTTTAGAAATTTTACCATTATTGTAAGAAATGGTAGAAGTATAAGAATTATCAGAAGTAGTGATTTTAGAAATTGCTTTATTGGCGTAAGTAAAACTGAAAGAAAAAGGATCGCCATTATCATCAAAGGTATTGATTTTTGCCAAAACTTTAGTTCCGGTAGTTCCAGTTCCGCCACCACTTCCTGTTCCACCACCATTTCCATTACCGCCACCTGTAGAATCTAAACCTAAGAAAGAAGATGTTTCTGGCGAACAAGAAATAATAAATAAAGAAACTAATGCCAGCCAAAAATGTTTGATTTTCATGATTTTTATTTTTTACAAAAGTACAATTTTCTAACTTAAAATCTTGGTCAATAAAACATTCACCTCATCTACATTTTTCACGGCATCTTTTCTCATCATCAATTGATTGCCTTCTTTACCAGATTTTTCTTTCAGTTGAGCTTCTCGTGGATTTTGAGAAAGATAAGCGATAATATTTCTGAATTTTTCACTTTGATAGAATTTATCTTGCGGATTATCTGGAAAATAACCGAGGAAAATTCCGTTTTTCATCACAATTTTATCAAAACCAATTTCCGCAGCGAGCCATTTTAATTCTACAGATTTTAACAAATTTATTGCTTCTTTTGGAAGATTTCCGAATCTATCAACCAATTCATTTTCAAATTTCTGCAATTCTTCTTTGGTTGGAATTTCTGCTAATTTTTGGTATAAAGAAAGTCTTTCTTCGGTAGAATTCACATAAGAATCTGGCAACATCAACTCAAAATCTGTATCAATATTGACTTCTTTCTGAGATTTGAATAATTTTTTACGGTCTTCTTCATTTTCAAATAAATCTTGGAAATCATCTTCGTTTTGCAATTCTTCCAATGCTTCTTGCATTAATTTTTGATAGGTTTCAAAGCCCATTTCATTGATAAAACCACTTTGTTCTGCTCCCAGTAAATCTCCAGCTCCTCTGATTTCTAAATCTTTCATCGCAATTTGGAAACCGCTTCCTAAATCCGAAAACTGTTCTATCGCTTCCAAACGTTTTCTAGCACCCGAAGTCATCATATCAAACGGTGGCGTAATCAGATAACAAAACGCTTTTCGGTTGCTTCGCCCAACTCTTCCACGCATTTGGTGCAAATCTGCCATTCCAAATTTTTGTGCATCATTAATGAAGATAGTGTTCGCATTCGGAACATCTACTCCAGATTCTACAATCGTGGTAGAAACCAAAACATCATATTTCCCTTCCATAAAATCGAGAATTCTGGCCTCCAATTCTTTTCCGTCCATTTGTCCGTGACCTGTAATCACTCTCGCATCTGGAACCAAACGCTGAATTAATCCTGCAATATCCTTCAGATTTTCAATTCTATTATTGATGAAATAAACCTGTCCGTCTCTTTGAATTTCGTAAGAAATCGCATCTCTTAGAATTTCTTCATTAAATCCAATAATTTGTGTGTCAACTGGTTGTCGATTTGGTGGTGGCGTTTTAATGACCGATAAATCTCTTGCAGCCATCAAAGAAAACTGAAGCGTTCTTGGAATTGGCGTTGCTGTTAAAGTCAAAGTGTCAATATTTGCTTTTAGCGTTTTGAGTTTATCTTTTACATTTACGCCAAATTTATGTTCTTCATCAATAATCAATAACCCTAAATCTTTGAATTCTATATCTTTACCAACCAATTGATGTGTTCCGATAACGATATCAATTTTACCATTTTTGAGACCTTCTTTGGTTTCATTTTTTTGTTTTGTAGAACGGAAACGGTTCAAATAAGAAATATTAACAGGAAAATCTTTCAACCTTTCTTTGAAACTTCTGTAATGCTGAAACGCCAAAATCGTGGTAGGAACCAAAACCGCGACTTGCTTTCCATCGGTTGCCGCTTTGAAAGCCGCTCTAATCGCCACTTCCGTTTTTCCGAAACCAACATCTCCACAAATCAATCTGTCCATTACGCCATCATTTTCCATATCATTTTTCACATCTTGCGTTGCTTTTTCCTGATCTGGAGTATCTTCGTAAATGAAACTCGCCTCTAATTCATTCTGCAAATAAGAATCTGGCGAAAACGAAAAACCTTTTGCCGTTTTTCTCTGAGCATATAATTTGATGAGGTCAAATGCAATTTGTTTAACTTTTGCTTTGGTTTTTTGCTTTAAAGTTTTCCAAGTTGGAGAACCGAGTTTATTCAGAACGATTTCTCTTCCATCTGGTCCGTTATATTTTGAAATTTTATGCAGCGAATGGATGGAAACGTAGAGCAAATCGTTGTTTTTATACGTCAGTTTGAAACATTCCTGCGTTTTTCCATCATTGGTAACTTTCACCAACCCCATAAATTTACCAATTCCGTGGTCAATATGCGTAATGTAATCGCCTACTTTCAGAGACATTAAATCTTTAAGCGTTAATTGCTCAGATTTGGCAAAAGAATTTTTGGCTTTATATCTTTGGTAACGGTCAAAAATCTGATGATCTGTATATACCGAAACTTTTAGTTCGTAATCTACAAAACCTTCATGAAGCTCAGATTTGAAAGATTTAAAAGGTAAATCATGATTCAGTTCCTCAAAAATACTCTCTAATCTTTCCTTTTGTTTTTCTCCCGAAAAAGAAATCCAAGTTTCATAACCTTCTTCTTTTTTTTCTTTCAAATCTTCAGCGAGAAGCTCAAAATTTTTGTGGAAGGTGGGTTGTGCGGTTTGATTGAGATTTATCGTTTTAATTTTGTCATTCTGAGCAGAACGAAGTGAAGCCGAAGAATCTATTTTATTTTTAAGAGATTCTTCATTTCGCTTTGCTTCATTCAGAATGACAGATGAAAAATCTATACTTTTGAATTTTTCTAAATCTCTTAGAAAAACTTCATCAGAAACGAAAAGAATTTCTGGTTTTTGGTGCTTGATTTCTTTGCTTAACGTTTCAAATTTTTGTTCTGCTTTTTCGTAGAAATCTTTGAGTTTTTTTACGGTGAGATAAGCATTTTTAGTCACAATAAAACTATCTTTTGGCAATAAATCCAATAGAGAAACCTTGCTTCCTGAAACCGCAAAATTCATATTAGAAACCAATTCAAAGTCATTGACTTTTCCTGTGGAAAGTTGAGTTTCGATGTCAAATTCCTTAATACTTTCTACTTCATTTCCGAAAAAAGTAATTCTGAAAGGCTTTTCGTAAGCGTAAGAAAAAACGTCTACAATTCCGCCTCTCACAGAAAATTCTCCAGGTTCAGAAACAAAATCGGTATAATTAAAATTGAACTGATTCAATAATTCTTCCGTAAAATCAAAATCCAGTTGGTCGCCAACTTTTATCGTGTGAGAAATCGCTTTGAAATCTTCCTTTTTCAACACTTTTTCTGAAAGCGAAGAAGCGGTTGCTACAATGATTTTTTTCTTTTTATCAAAATTTAAACGATTGAGAACTTCGGTTCGTAAAACGATGTTTGCATTTTGGGTTTTCTCAACTTGATAAGGTTCTAAATGCGTTTCAGGAAAATACAAAACGTTTTCTTCGCCTATCATTTCCTCTAATTCTGAAGTGATATAATTAGAAGATTCTTTATCGTCAATGATAAAAAGAACATCTTTCTTCTGCGTAAGAAATAATTCTGCCACCAAAATAGACGGAACAGAACCTGCAAAACCCTTCACAGAAATATATTGGTTTTGGTCTAAATTCTCAAAAAGTTCTTTTCCAAAATTCTTTCTTAAAAAATCAGGAATAAGCGTTTGACTAATATTTTTTAGCATTGTAATATCGTAAAATTGTATATTTTTTCATCATTTTTCAAAATTTGATAAAACGACAAAAGCGATTTCGGGTTGCTCCGAAATCGTTTGACGGTGCAAAGATAGTTTTTTCAAAACTTATTTTTAACTTTGGCAAATGATAAATTTCTTAAAGAAAAGCATCGCCAAAATTTGGGCGAAAAACCATGTTGCCAAAACAGAAGACTTCAAAAATAACGCCGAAGTTCTTCAGGAAAAATTATTATTAGACTTGGTCAAAAAATCCGAAAAAACACTTTTTGGACTTCAGCATAACTTTTCGGAAATAAAATCGGTAGAAGATTTTCAGAAAAACGTGAAAATCTCTGACTACGAAGACCTAAAACCTTTTGTAGAAAAAGTAAAACACGGAGACAAAAATATTCTTTGGCCAGAAAAACCAGAATATTTCGCGAAAACTTCTGGAACCACTTCTGGAACCAAATATATTCCTCTCACCAAAGAAGGAATGGACTACCAAGTGAAAGCAGCACAATCTGCACTTTTTCATTATATCGCTCAAAAAAATAATGCCGATTTTGTAAACGGAAAAATGATTTTCTTGCAAGGTTCACCAGAATTAGAAGACATTAACGACATAAAAACAGGCAGACTTTCGGGAATTGTAGCGCATCACATCCCAAAATATTTGCAAAAAAACAGATTGCCGAGCTACGAAACCAATTGCATAGAAGATTGGGAAACTAAAGTGGACAAAATTGTAGAAGAAACCGAAAAAGAGAACATGACTTTGATTTCGGGGATTCCGCCTTGGTTAATTATGTATTTTGAAAAATTGATTGAAAGAAATGGCAAGAAAATAAAACAATTATTCCCGAATCTTCAACTCATTGTAACAGGCGGTGTAAACTACGAACCTTACCGTGAGAAAATGGAAGAATTATTGGGAGGAAAAGTAGATATTATTCAAACATTTCCTGCAAGTGAAGGTTTTTTTGCTTTCCAAGATGATTATGAAAAAGAAGGACTTCTACTACAATCGAATCACGGAATTTTCTATGAATTTATTCCGCTAGAGTTGTATGGTAAACCAGATGCACCAAGATTAACCTTGAAAGAGGTAGAACTCAATAAAGATTATGCGTTGATTTTGACGACAAATTCTGGACTTTGGGCGTATTCTATTGGTGATGTGGTACGTTTTATTTCTAAAAATCCGCATAGAATTTTAGTTTCTGGAAGAACGAAACATTTTACCTCAGCTTTTGGGGAACACGTAATTGCTTTTGAAGTGGAAGAAGCAATGAAAGCAACCGTAGAAAAATTCCCAGCACAGATTACGGAGTTTCACCTCGCTCCACAGGTAAATCCCGAAAATGGAGAATTGCCATACCATGAATGGTTTATAGAATTTGAAAAAGAGCCAGAAAATTTAGAAGATTTCCGTCAAAACCTTGATGCAGAAATGCGCAAAAGAAACACGTATTATGATGATTTGATTTCTGGAAATATTTTGCAAGTTTTGAAAATCACCAAATTGCAGAAAAACGCCTTCCAAGAATATGCTAAATCTGAAGGAAAACTGGGCGGACAAAATAAGATTCCTCGTTTGGCAAATGATAGAAAGATTGGCGATTTTTTAAAGAATTTTAAAATCTAACTACTCACCCACAAATTTCAATCCTACGATTGAAATAATTAAAGTTGACACGAAAAAGATGCGCCAAAAAGTGGCTGGTTCATTAAAGAAAAAGATCCCCATCAAAACGCTTCCTACCGCTCCAATTCCCGTCCAAACTGCGTAAGCTGTACCAATTGGCAAACCATTTTCGCCAGCAATAGCTTTGTACATGAGAAACATAGAAACAAAAAGGCAAACTGCAAATCCAGACCACCAATAGAGGTTTTCTTTGCCTGTGGTTTCTTGTGCTTTTCCTAAACAAAACGCAAATGCAGTTTCGAATAATCCTGCGATGATGAGTATCAACCAATTCATTGCACAAATATAGACTTTAACTATTAAAAAAATATTTCTAATTCCTTTATATTTGCTCAATGATTTCTCTTGAGCCCATTAAAACTCTAAAAAATAAAGAGTTCCGAAACCTACTTACCGGAAGATTTTTTCTAATTCTAGCGTTTAGAATGCTTGCCACGTTATTAGGATGGTGGGTTTATCAGCTTACAAAAGACCCATTTTCAATTGGTTTGATAGGACTTTCAGAAGTTATTCCTGCCGTTTCTACAGCTTTGTACGCTGGTCATGTTATCGACATGAATGAGAAAAAAAGAATGCTTCTTTGGTGTACTTCGGGATATTTTTTGCTCATTGCGTTGTTATTAATCCCTGCATTTTACGCATCTAATCTTCATTTTACAGGTCACGAAATCACATATTACATCTACGGAATTATATTTTTCACAGGAATTTGTAGGGCTTTCATCGGCCCGATTGTTCCGGTAATGATTCCCAAAATTGTGGGACAAGAAAAATTAGCTAACGCCATTACCTTAAACCAAGCTACTTTTCTTACCGCATCTGTTTCAGGACACGCAATTGGCGGATTTCTTATCGCTCTCATCACGATAAAATGGACTTTAGTCGTCATTTTATTTTTAATTTTATTGGCATCTTTATTTTTCTTTCAAATCAAAAAACAACAGTCAGAATATCATAAAAATGAGTTGCAAGTTTGGGCTTCTATGAAAGAAGGAATCACTTACATTTATAGAACGAAAGAAATTTTAGGAGCACTTTGTTTAGATATGTTTGCCGTACTTTTTGGCGGAGCAGTTGCCATGATTCCTGTTTTCGCAAGTGATATTTTAAAAGTAGGAGCTGATGGTTTCGGACTTCTCAACGCAGCATCAGATATTGGTTCTATGATGATTATTGTAACGCTTTCTTTCATTCCATTAAGAAAAAATCAGGGCAAAATTTTAATCGGTGTAGTAGCTGGATTTGGTTTGTGCATCATTGGTTTCGGCTTGTCAAAACTCTACTGGTTATCTTTCTTATTCCTTATGTTGAGCGGAATTTTTGACGGAATTTCAGTCGTGATAAGAGGAACCATCGTACAGTTGAAAACTCCTGACCACATCAGAGGAAGAGTGATGAGTGCAAATTCTATTTTCATTATGTCTAGTAACGAAATGGGACAATTTGAAAGCGGTGTTGCTGCGAAACTTTTAGGCGTAGTAAGATCAGTCGTTTTTGGAGGAACCATGACCGTACTTATTGCACTTTTTGTAGGGAAATTTGTTCCAAAATTGAGAAAAATGGAATATTAAAAAAGCTCAGAATTATTTTCAAAGAAGTTTAAATATCAATAAGTCAAAAACTTATCAACATTCGGAATTTCGCTTCATCTTCCATTAACAAAGCATTTGCAGATTATTATCCGCAAAAAGCAGATTTAACCTCAAAAAAATTTTAAAAATTCTATCTTTGTGCAATGGCACAGAAGGAAACATTATCAAGTTTAACACATGGTAATTTCGCGAAGGAACTTTCTATTTCAGCAGGCAAAATGCCGCCTAATGCAGTTGAATTCGAGAAATTGGTTATTGGAACTTTTTTGATTGACAAAAAAGGATTAGATTATTCTATAGATTTATTAACTCCCGAGGTTTTTTACGACCCGAGACATCAAGTTATTTTTTCTGCAATCTTAAAATTGTACGAAAAAAACGAGCCTGTAGACTTAATGACCGTAATCCAAGAGCTCAAAAAAGAAGAAAAACTAGGTTTTGCTGGAGGTGACCATTACATTATAGACCTTACTATGGGCGTTTCTTCGAGCGCTCACATAGAATATCACGTTCGTGTAATTCTAGAAAAATTCATTCTCAGAAGTTTGATTAATGTTTCTGCGAATGTAATTGATAGTTCTTACAAAGAATCTACAGACGTTTTTGAATTGTTAGATAAAGCCGAACAATCTTTTTTTGAAATTACCAATGGAACCATCAAAAAAGGTTTTGACACCGCCAATTCTTTGGTAAAAGAAGCGATTGATAAAATTAAATCTTTAAAAGACAAAGAAGGACTGTCTGGTATTCCATCAGGATTTAGAGATGTAGACAAAGAAACAGGAGGATGGCAAAGTTCTGACTTAATCATCATCGCGGCACGTCCTGCAATGGGAAAAACCGCATTTCTACTTTCTATGGCGAGAAACATCACTGTAGAACACAATATTCCGATGGCGCTATTCTCTCTGGAGATGGCATCTGTACAGCTCATCACAAGGATGATTGCCTCAGAAACGGGAATTTCTTCTGAAAAATTGAGAAAAGGACAAATGTCTGAAGAAGAATGGCAAAGACTATTCTCAAACGTTGCCGCTTTAGAAAACGCACCGCTTTATATAGACGAAACACCTGCACTTTCGGTGTTTGATTTCCGTGCAAAATGCAGAAGATTGGTAATGCAACATGGCGTAAGAATCATCATGGTGGATTATTTACAGTTGATGACCGCAAATTCCGGAGGAAAAGGCGGCGGAAACAGAGAGCAAGAAATTGCAACGATTTCTCGTTCACTGAAAGCCATTGCAAAAGAATTAAACGTTCCAGTTATTGCACTTTCTCAGTTATCCAGAACCGTAGAAACCCGTCCAAATAAGAGACCTCAACTTTCTGACTTGAGAGAATCTGGAGCGATTGAGCAAGATGCGGATATCGTTTCCTTCATCTACAGACCAGAATATTATAAAATTGATACTTGGGAAGACGAGACTCCTTCTGCGAACCAAGCAGAACTTATCATTGCGAAGCACAGAAACGGTTCTATTGCAGATGTAAGATTAAGTTTCCACGGAAGCTTAGCCAAATTCTCAGATTTAGACGTTTTCGGAAGCTATCATTCTTCTGGTTTTGCGCAACAGGATGAACCAAGCGGTTTTGATAAATTGCGAGTTTCAATAGATCCAGGCGCAGCATTTGGCTTACCAGATAACGGAAATATTTCTGGTTCTGCCATGAATGATGATGACGATGATGCTGAAATGCCGTTCTAAAAAATGTAAAATCGAAGATTCGTAAAATTGTAAAAGTATATTTTTGCTCACGATTTTACGAATTTTCTGTTTCACGAATTTACTTACATGAAAATCGAAATTTACACAGACGGCGCTTGTAGTGGCAATCCTGGAAAAGGAGGCTATGGAATTCTCATGCGTGTTCCCGAGAAAAAATATCAAAAAACTTTTTCCGAAGGTTTCCGTTTGACCACCAATAACAGAATGGAACTTTTGGCGGTGATTGAAGCACTTGAAAAGTTAAAAAATCCCGAAGAAAACGTTCATGTTTTCACTGATTCTAAATATGTAGCCGATGCGATTAACCAAAATTGGATTTTTGGATGGATAAAAAAAGGCTTTAAGAATGTGAAAAATCCTGATTTGTGGCAAAGATTTATTCCGCTTTTTAGGAAACATAAAATAGAATTTCATTGGATAAAAGGTCATGCTGGTCATCCTGAAAATGAAATCTGCGACCAACTCGCTGTAAAAGCTTCTCAATCATCTAATTTAAAAATTGACACCTTCTTTGAAAATCAAAAAGAGGGCGGATTGTTTTAAATCTGAATAAAGATTATAGTCAATTTCTTTAGCAGAACTCTGCCTATTCTTTTCAAAATCCTTACATTTGAAATGTAGTTTTACAGACTTTCTAATTTCAAATCTCAATTTTTAAAATGATAAAAACAGATGTATTGGTAATCGGCTCAGGAATTTCGGGACTTTCTTACGCCATTAAAATTTCTGAAAAATTACCAGATGCTAAAATCACCATCGTCACCAAAGCGGAAGAAGACGAAACCAACACCAAATATGCTCAAGGTGGCTTAGCAGTAGTAATGGATTTAGACACAGATAATTTCCAGAAACATATAGATGACACGATGCGCGCTGGAGATTACGAAAACAATAGAGAAGTGGTAGAAATGGTTATCAAAGAAGGACCAGACCGTTTCAGAGAAATTGTAGAATGGGGCGTAAATTTTGACAAAAAAGAAGATGGCGAATTTAAACTCGGAAGAGAAGGCGGTCACACCGAATTTAGAATTGTTCACCATAAAGATATTACAGGTGCCGAAATAGAACGGGCACTTTTAGAATATTGCAACAAATCTCCAAACATTCAAATTCTTGATTATCATTATGTTATTGATTTAATCACACAACACCACATTCCCAATAAAAACTTTGATTTAGAAAATATTTCTTGTTATGGAGCTTATGTTCTAGACCAAAAAAATAAAAAAATAAAGAAAATTACCGCAAAAGTAACCATGGTAGCAACTGGAGGAGCTGGTCACGTTTATAAAAACACCACGAATCCAAAAATTGCAACTGGAGACGGAATTGCTTTTGTTCACAGAGCTCGCGGTAAAGTTTCTAACATGCAATACATTCAGTTTCACCCTACTGCAATGTATTCTAAACGAGACGGAATGTTGTTTCTCATTTCGGAAGCAGTTCGTGGTGACGGCGCAAAACTCAGAACCAAAAATGGCGAAAAATTCATGCATAAATATGATGAGCGAGAAGAATTAGCTTCGCGTGATATTGTAGCAAGAGCCATTGACAACGAAATGAAAATTTCTGGTGATGAATATGTAGGCCTTGATTGTAGAGAAATGGATAAAGAAAAATTTATAGAACATTTTCCTAATATTTATCAAAAATGTATAGATGAAGGAATTGATCCATTTAAACAACTGATTCCTGTGGTTCCTGCAAGTCATTATTTAATGGGCGGAATCGTGGTAGATAAAGACGGACAATCTTCTATCAAAAATCTATTTGCAGTGGGAGAATGTACCAATTCTGGATTGCACGGCGCGAATCGTCTCGCTTCTAATTCACTTTTGGAAGGTTTGGTTTATGGTCATAATGCTGCCATGAAATCTGTAGAATTACTTCACAAAGACGAATTTAATTACTTCGACCTCGAAAACGTACCAGAATGGAATGAAGAAGGTATGAAAGTAATGGAAGAAAAAGTGCTCATCACTTATCTCAGAAAACAACTTCAGGAAATGATGAGCGATTTGGTAAGTATTGTAAGAAGCAACGAAAGATTGCAACTGGCTCAAAAAAAACAAAGAGAAATCTACGAAGCGGTTACAGAATTGTATAATTATTCAGTAATTTCGCCAGAATTATCAGAATTAAGAAATCTGGTGAATGTTTCTTACCTTATTATTAAGCATTCTTTGGCAATGAAAGAAAACAAAGGTGCTTTTTATAATAAAGATTTTGCTTAAAGATTCATCACGGATAAAAACTTGAAATTTACATCTATGAAACATCCACATTACGTAACCGATAAAGCCTTAAAACAATTTATAAAATCTGCTTTAGAAGAAGATATTCAAAGCGGTGACCACTCTACTCTTTCAACCATTCCTAAAGAATTGGTACAAAGTGCTAAACTTTTGGTAAAAGAAGACTGTATTTTGGCTGGTGTAGAATTAGCAGAAATTATTTTTAAAACTTTTGACAAAGATTTAAAAGTAGAGGTTTTTATTAAAGATGGAGAAAATGCAAAAGTTGGCGACATTGCTTTCATCGTTACTGGAAGTGCGCGTTCTATCCTTTCTACAGAAAGATTAGTGTTAAATTGCATGCAAAGAATGTCTGGAATTGCGACTTTAACTCATGAATGGGATTCTAGACTTCTAGGAACCAAAACCAAATTGCTTGACACGAGAAAAACTACTCCAAATTTCAGAATTTGTGAAAAATGGGCGGTAGCAATAGGTGGCGGAACCAATCACAGATACGGATTGTATGATATGATTATGCTAAAAGACAATCACATAGATTACAACGGAAGCATTACCAATGCAGTGAAAATGACGCAAGACTACCTCAAAAAAAATAAATTAAAACTAAAGGTAGAAGTAGAAACCAGAAATCTAGCCGAAGTAGAAGAAGCTGCAAAACTTGCTGGAAAAGGAATTGATAGAATTATGCTAGATAATATGGATGTAAAAACCATGACAGAAGCAGTGAAAATTATTGCTGGAAAATGCGAAACCGAAGCTTCAGGAGGAATTTCAAGAGACCAACTAAACGAAATCGCCAGAACAGGTGTCACTTATATTTCGGCAGGAGCACTTACCCATTCCGCAGAAAATATAGATTTAAGTTTAAAAGCCATAAAAAATTAAAAATAATAAAAACACGCTAATAGCGTGTTTTTTTGTATCAAATTGAAAATCAAAAGTTTCATTGTGGATAAAAAATTATGGATTTCATAAAATTTTAACACAATGTTAATTTTAGTTAAAAAAAAATAATGTATTTTGCATAGCGATAAAACAATGTTTGAAATAATATAACTTTATGAAAATCAACTATTTAGGAAAGTCAAGACTTTCTGTGGTTATTGTATTAAGTGCTGCTAGTGTAGCATTTGCGCAAAAAACTAGAGATTCTATCAACTCTAAAGACATCGAACAAGTTGTTCTTACTGGGGTGGCAGATATCGCAAAGGACAGAAAAACTCCAGTTGCTGTTTCTACTATTAAAGAAGCACAAATTGTAGAGAAATTGGGTAACCAAGAATTCCCAGAAGTCCTAAACACTACTCCTTCTGTGTATGCAACTAAATCTGGTGGAGGTTTTGGAGACTCTAAAATTAACATTAGAGGTTTTGCTCAAGAAAACGTAGCGGTAATGATCAATGGGGTTCCTGTAAACGACATGGAAAACGGAGCTGTATATTGGTCAAACTGGGCTGGTCTATCAGATGTAACTTCTGCTATGCAAGTACAGAGAGGTCTAGGTTCATCTAAATTAGCTATTGCTTCTGTAGGTGGTACTATTAACGTAGTAACTAGAGCTGCTGACAAAAAACAAGGAGGAATTGTTTCTATAGGTGTTGCTAATGACGATTACTTAAAAACTCTATTTGCTTACAATAGCGGTAAAATGTCTACAGGATGGTCTACTTCTTTCCTATTAAGTAGAACTGCTGGTAACATGTATGCTAATGGTACAGAATTCGAAGGATATAATTATTATTGGGCATTAGGTTACCAAAACGGTAAACATGATTTCCAATTTACCATTACTGGTGCTCCACAATGGCACAACCAAAGATCATCTTTCATTACTATCGCTAACTATATTAAATATGGTGGTGTAAATGGTGGTGATCCAAACAGAAAATATAACGCAGATTGGGGACTTCTAAATGGAGAGGAATACTCTATGAGAAGAAACTACTACCACAAACCAGTAATGTCTTTAAACTGGGACTGGAACATTTCTTCTGCTTCTAAACTTAATACAGTAGTATACGCTTCTTTTGGTAGAGGTGGTGGTACTGGAGATACTGGTTCAGTAGGAGGTAAAAACTTCTCAAACGCAGCTTGGAGACTTCCTGATGGAACGGCTAACTTTGACGCAATTTATGCAGCAAATGCAGCTTCTACACCTACAGCTGGTGTGTTAGTAAGAAGAGCTTCTATCAACTCTCACAACTGGTTTGGTATCATTTCTAGTTTTAACCAAAAAATTAATGACAACTTAAAACTTACCGCAGGTATTGATGGTAGATATTACTATGGTTACCACTACCAAGTAGTAAGTGATTTCTTAGGAGCTACTGGTTTCAGAGATACTACTAACAAAAATGCTATTTCTACAAGTAACCCAACTGGTCAAAGAATTATCGTAAATTCTCATGATGCTACTCCTACTTGGAATCCTTTTGGAGGAAAAATTGATCCAGAAGCAGATATGATTTCTTACTGGAATGATGGAGAAGTTCTTTGGTATGGTGGTTTCGGTCAGTTAGAATATTCTAATGATAATTTATCAGCATTTGTACAAGGTGCAGTTTCTAACCAAGGTTTCCAAAGAATTGACCACTTTATCGTAGATGGTGTTTCTTTATTAAACGGAACATTAGCATCTCCAACTAACCAACCTACTGCTAAAAACCCAGCACTTAATACTAAAACTGGTTTCAAAAATTTAGTTGGTTACAATATTAAAGGGGGAATCAACTATAATATTAATGATCACCATAACGTTTTTGGAAACATCGGTTACTATTCTAAGCAACCTTTCTTAAACGCTGTTTATCCTAACAATAAAAACTTCTTAAACCCAAATCTTACCAATGAAAAGATTTTTGGTGCTGAATTAGGATATGGTTTCCGTTCATCTGCTGTAAACCTTAACGTGAACGTTTATAGAACTTCTTGGAAAGATAGATTCTTAAGAAGAGGTAATTTAAATATTCCAGATCCAAACAATGCTGGTGTAACATTTACTAATGCATATGCTAACATTGCTGGAATTACTGAAATTCACAGAGGTGTAGAAGTAGATGGTAGCGTAAAAGTAAACCAATATTTATCTTTCACAGGTATGGTTTCTGTAGGGGATTGGTATTATGAAGGAAACGCAACTGGTACTTACTTCACTGAAACAAACGAAGAAATCGCTGGAACTAGCTTTGCTGGAACCACACTTTACTTAGACAAAGTAAAAGTAGGAGGATCTGCTCAGAATACTTATGCTGCAGGTTTCGTTCTTGAACCAGCTAAAAACTTCAAATTAGATGGAACATACAGATATGTTAACAATCTATACGCTAACGTAAACCCTATCAACTTCCAAAGTCAAGCTGCTGGAAACTTAGGAGCTCTTAAACTTCCTAGTTTTGGATTATTTGACTTAGGTGCATCTTACAAGGTAAACCTTAATGCTAAGCAATACTTTACTCTAAGAGCAAACGTTTATAACGTTTTTGATAAAGTTTACATTGCAGAATCTAACACTAACTACCAGAGCAACCTTTCTGCAGCTGATTACGCAGCTTATGGTTCTTCTGCTCCTTCTTACACAAGCTATGTACAAGCAGGAGAATGGAACGGTGTTTCTCAACAAAACCAAGTTTTCTTTGGATTTGGTAGAACTTGGGCTGCAACATTCTCATTCAACTTCTAAAAACAATTTTAGATTTTATAAATCACGAATCCCGGCTATATTTGCCGGGATTTTTTATATTTGTAATAAATAAAAAATATGGATACATTTAACATTATTAGAGAAGCTCACAAAGGTTTCGGTTATTTAATTTTAGTAGCAGCATTAGTTTTCATCGTAGCATTATTGATGGCTATGTTTGGCTATTCTGGTAAAATCAGCAAGCTATTAAAAAAATCTACTCTTTTTACTATGATTTTGTTTCACTTACAATTTTTAATCGGGATTGCAATGCTTGTTTTTTCTCCAGGACTAAAAGCAGCATTAGATAGCGGAACATTAATGAGCGATTCTTACAATAGAGTAACTTTCGTAGAGCATCCTTTTTCTATGTTAGTGGCAGCTATTTTATTGACCATTATTAACAAATATTTAAAAAAGAACGAAACCTTAGCACTAAAAGTAGTTTTCATGGGAGTTCTGGCATTGCTATTATTTGGCTACGCTTTCCCTTGGGCTAAAGTTTTCGGAGCATAAAAAAGGAAAGGTGTAAAATTGATTTAAATCATTTTATCGCAAAAGATAATTTTCACTATCTTTGTAAAAAATTTAGATAAATTTTCCAATAAACAATTTTCAAAAGGATTATTTATAACGAATTTTATTAAATATTAGATTTAAACAACATTTTACACCTTTAACTTTTTAAAAAATTTAAAACAATTTCAATTATGAAAATCGCAGTAGTAGGCGCAACCGGAATGGTAGGCCAAGTTATGTTGAAAGTTTTGGAAGAAAGAAATCTTCCTATTACAGAATTAATTCCCGTAGCATCAGAAAAATCTGTAGGAAAGAAAATCACTTTCAAGAGTAAACAGTATGACATCGTTTCTATGGAAACTGCGATTTCTATGAAACCTGAAATTGCTATTTTCTCTGCAGGAGGTTCTACTTCACTAGAATACGCTCCTAAATTTGCAGAAGTAGGTTGTACTGTGATTGACAATTCTTCTGCTTGGAGAATGGACCCTACCAAAAAATTAGTAGTTCCAGAAATTAACGCTCACGTTTTAACCAAAGAAGATAAAATCATCGCAAATCCTAATTGCTCTACCATTCAAATGGTGATGGTTCTTAATCCTCTTCATTTAAAATACAAAGTAAAAAGAGTAATCGTTTCTACTTACCAATCGGTTTCAGGAACAGGAAAAGCTGCTGTAGACCAACTGAATGCAGAAATTGCAAATGCTGTAAATCCTGGTTCTGTAGAAGTAAACGCTGTTTATCCTTACCAAATTTTCAAAAATGCATTACCACAGTGTGACGTTTTTGATGCAGATGATTACACCAAAGAAGAACTTAAACTCATCAAGGAACCTAAAAAAATCATGGGTGATGATTCTATTAAAATTACAGCAACTGCGGTGAGAATTCCTGTACAAGGAGGTCACTCAGAAAGCGTAAACATAGAATTTGAAAATGATTTTGACTTGGCTGAAGTTAAAAATATTCTGGCTAATACTCCAGGAATTGTTCTTCAGGATGATGTAGAAAATAAAGTTTATCCTATGTGTTTCTACTCTGAAGGAAAAGATGAAGTTTTCGTAGGAAGAATCAGAAGAGACCTTTCTCAACCCAATACATTGAACTGCTGGATTGTAGCAGACAATCTGAGAAAAGGCGCCGCAACGAACGCGGTACAAATCGCAGAATATCTCATTGCAAACCAATTAGTATAAAATAACATCCCGCGAAAAGCGGGATTTTTTGTTAGAACCTTCAAACTTTTAAAATTAAATACATGGAAGTCGCTACCATCAATAAAAACAAACAAAAATTTACTTTCCAGAGAAATGTAGCCATCGTTGGTGCCATTTTATTCATCGGAAAGCTGATTGCATGGCATCTTACCAATTCTGATGCTGTTTTTTCAGATGCTATGGAAAGTATTGTGAATATTATTTCGGCTTTCATGGGATTATATTCCTTGTATTTAGCAGCTCAACCTAAAGATGAAAATCATCCTTATGGTCACGGAAAAGTAGAGTTTGTAACTTCAGGAGTAGAAGGTTCATTGATTATTTTTGCAGGGATTATGATTATTGTAGAAGCTGTGGACAGTTTGCTTCATGGCAATACTTTAAAAAAATTAGATTATGGAATTCTCATTGTCTTAGCAACTGCCATTATCAATTATTTGATGGGATACTTCTCCATCAAAAAAGGAGAAAGAGAAAATTCAGTGGTTCTTATTTCTTCAGGAAAACATCTTCAATCAGACACTTGGACAACTTTGGGTGTAGTCATCAGTTTAGTTCTAGTGTATTTTACTAAAATTTATTGGATAGATGCAGCCGTAGCTTTGGTTTTTGGTTCTTACATCATCATTGTAGGGTACAAAATTGTAAGAAAATCACTTAGTGGAATTATGGACGAAGCAGACCCAGATTTATTAAAAGCTGTAGTAGAAGTTCTCGCCAAAAACCGAAAAAAAGAATGGATTGACATACATAACATGAAAATCCAACAATACGGAAGTGGTTTACATATCGACGCTCACATTACGCTTCCATGGTATGATACGCTTAGAGAATCTCACCAAGAAATGGAAAACATCATCAAAACTTTAGCATCAGAAACAGAAAGACATGTTGAATTTAATTTTCACATGGATGATTGTAAACCACACTCTTGCGAAATTTGTCAACTAGAATGCGCGCACAGAATTCATACTTTTAAAAAGAAAATAGAATGGACTCCTGAAAGCGTTTCTCAAATTTCTAAACATTGTCTAGAAAACAATCCTTAAGCTTTTGCAAGTTTTTTTCTGTAATAAAAAATAGGAATAATCAACAATAAAATTACCGGTTGAATGACAAATCTTCTCACTGAAAACGTGAAAAGATAACCTACTTCCATTTTTGAATACAAACACCAGAGATAAATCGGGAAGAAAAATAAAAACGCAATCGTCATTAAAGCAATAGCTTGCAAAGTCCATTTTTTATTTAAAAACATAAAATGAACTACAACTGCCGAGAAAAATAAATTCAACAAAAATCTTAACAAATGACTCGTAATTAATTTGACCGAATCAAAATCTGGAATCATTGCTACTTTATAATCTCCTTTGAAAAAAGCTAAAAATGGGTCGTAGAAAATTTTATCTTCTAAAAAACGCACAGAAATTAATCCTAAAATCCCTACGAAAACAAACAGCCAATTAAGAATTTTTCTCATCGGTAATGACAAATTTATTAATCCAAAGTAACCACAGAACCACTACTCCGCCATAAATAATTGCAGGAAAAAAATAATCGTGCGCAGGTTTAGTTAAAGCAGGAAAATCTACCACAATCACATTCAGCACATAAATTCTAAAAAGATTTAAAATATAGAGCAAAACAATTCCTGCAAAAGCGAAATAAAATGTTTTTACGCCTTTATAAAAAGCAAAAACAAACGCTAAGAACATGATCATCACCGAAACCGCATTACAACCTTCTACCATTCTGGTTGCCACTTTTCCATTGATATAAAACTGAACGGTTTCATGACTTGGAAAATCTTTAGTAACGGTTTCATAACCTGTAAAATTGAGCAAGAAAGCACTTTGGTCAGAAATAATTTTAGTAAAGCCATCAATATTTCCAGAAAATTGGTTCAAATACCATTGATACAAAAGAAATAGCAATAGCCAAATCCCCAAAAATCTAAGCAAAACCCACAATATTTCTTTGAAATCTTTCATATTATAACAAAAATACACAAAAAATCCCTTTTCAAATTATTATATTTGCTTGGTAATGAAAAATCAAGAAATAGCTCAACTTTTTTTCGAAGAGTTTTTAGGCGAAAAGGCAACCGAATTTTTGGCATTGCCACAAAGTGGTTCTGCGCGAATGAATTTCATAGGAAAATCCTCGAATGAAACTTACGTGATTACTTACAACGAAAATATTCTAGAAAACGAAGCGTTTTTCTATTTCACAGAGGCTTTTTCAGATTTAAAGTTGAATACGCCTCAGATTTTTAAAATCAACCAAGAAAGAAAACTTTACATTCAGGAATTTTTAGGTGAAAAAACACTTTCTGAAATCATCACTCAAGAAGGCGAATCTGAAAGAGTAAAATCTTTGGTCAAAAAAACATTAAAACATTTGTTTGAACTTCAAGAAAAGACCCAAAACAAAATAGATTTTTCTAAGACTTTCGAGTACGAAAAGTATGACGAACTGCCCATTACGCATGATTTGTATTACTTCAAAAATTATTTAATAGACATTCTAGAGTTGCCTTATCACAAATCTACTTTATTGAAAGAGTTCAAAAAAATTGTAGAAAAAATAGAAAATTCGGCTCCAAAATCATTGATGATAAGAGATTTTCAGGCAAGAAATATTTTGGTAAATAATCAAGACGAAGTTTTTTTCATCGATTATCAAGCGGCAATGGAAGGACCTGCTCTTTATGATGTGGTTTCTTTTCTCTTCCAAGCTAAAGCCAATTTTTCTGAAAATTTCAAAAAGGAAATGCTAGAATATTACTTCTCTTTTCATCCTTTAGAACAAAGAAATGAATTAGAAAAATCTTTGAAATATTGTAAAATGATTCGTTTTATTCAGGTTTTAGGAGCCTATGGTTTTAGAGGACTTATTCAGAGAAAACCGCATTTTATCGCAAGTTTAGAACAGGGAATTCAGAATTTAGTAGAATTCACCAAAACGGAATCTGAGATGAATGAATATCCAGAGCTAAAAAACTTAATTCTACAACTGAACACAACAGAAACTAAAAATAAAATTCAAAAATTAATTAATCTAAACCGTTAAGATTTTGAAATTTCAAAATTAATTAAGAGATTAAGAATATTAAGTTTAAAAACTAAAGTTTTTAAAAATGACAAAAAAGAAAGTAACTCAATTATCATATGAAATAATAGGACTTGCCATAAAAGTTCATAAAGAACTTGGCGCTGGTTTATTAGAAGGTATATATGAGGATTGTTTAAAATATGAGTTAGAAAAAAATGGCTATGACGTGAAACAACAGTTAACTGTTCCTATTATTTATGATAATAAAATTATGGAAACTAAACTAATTGTTGATTTGTTGGTAAATGACACCATTGTTGTTGAATTAAAAGCAATTGAAGAAACATTACCAATTCATGAAGCTCAACTCCTAACATACATGAAAGTTCTAAAAAAACCACAAGGATTATTAATAAATTTTTTCTCCAAAAACATCACAAAATCCATGAAGCCTTTTGTTAATGAATATTTTAACATGCTTCCTGATTAATTTTTGATAAATCAAAAATCCTTAATTTTCTTAATACCTTAATAAATACTTAATGGTAAAAAATAAAAATCTTAATTTTAAAAAATGAATAAACTAAACATAGACATTTACAGTTTTTCTTATAAAAAAGGCGGAATACCAGTAGACAACAGCGGAAATGGCGGCGGTTTTGTATTCGATTGCAGAGGAATTCTCAATCCGGGAAGAATAGAAGAATATAAACCTCAAACTGGTAAAGATAAAGGCGTTCAAGAATTTCTAGAAACCAAAACTGAAATGCCTCAATTTATAGACCTCATCAAAAATTTAGTAAGCATTACCATCAATGATTACATCGCTCGTGGTTTTGATCATTTGCAAATAGCTTTTGGTTGTACTGGTGGTCAACACAGAAGTGTGTATTGCGCCATAAAACTCGGAGAATTTTTGCAGGAAAAATATCCAGAATTGGTAAATGTTACGGTAACGCATAACGAACAACCTCAACTTAATTAACATTGTAAAATCTGCAATATTCATTCTACATGATTAAGAAAGCGCTAATTTTCGCAGCAGGAAAAGGAACTCGTTTAAAGCCTTTTACAGACAGTCATCCCAAAGCATTGGCTTTGGTGAATGATGTTCCGTTGCTGGAAAGAAACATAAAATATCTGCAAAGTTTTGGAGTTAAAGAGTTTGTGATTAATGTACATCATTTCGGGGAACAAATTGTAGAATTTTTAGAGAAAAACAATCATTTTGGAGCTAAAATTGATGTTTCTGACGAAAAAGATGAACTTCTAGAAACAGGAGGTGGCTTGCTTTTTGCTCAAAAATATCTGGAAAACGAAGAGAACTTTCTCATTATGAATGCTGATATTCTTACCGATTTAAATATTCATGAATTGGTAAAATTTCACGAAACACATCTCCCATTAGCTACTCTAGCGGTTTCGGACAGAAATTCTTCTCGAAAACTTTTCTTCAATTCAGAAATGGTTTTAAAAGGCTGGATGAACAAAAATACTGGGGAAACCAAAATGGCAAAATTCAATAACGATTTTAAAGAATTGGCTTTCAGTGGAATACATTGTATTAATTCTTCTATCTTTGACAAAATAAAAAGAAGAGGAAAATTCTCTATCATGGAAGAATATCTTGATTTAATGTTTGAAAATAACATCTTAGGATTTCAGCACGAAGCCAGATTAATAGATGTAGGAAGACCAGAATCTGTGATAGAAGCAGAAAAATATTTTAAATAATTTTTAAACCATTAAGTTCCGAATTTTATCGGGATCATTAAGAAATTAAGTGTATTAAGAGGGTTTTTACTTTCAACTTAACTTTCTTAATTCCTTAAAAAGAACTCAATGGTAAAATAAAACTAAATTTTTGAAAAATGCTAGACGATAACGCATCAGAAGATAAAAGATTACAAGAAAGTTTAAGACAAAAAACTTGGGACGAAACCGTAACCAAAGACTCTTGGATGGTTTTCAAAGTGATGTCCGAATTTGTAGATGGCTATGAAAAATTAGCCAAAATAGGACCTTGTGTTTCTATTTTTGGTTCTGCAAGGTTAAAACCAGAAGATCCTTATTATCAAATGGCGGTAGATATTGCCAGAAAAATTACAGAAATCGGCTTCGGTGTCATTACTGGAGGTGGTCCTGGAATTATGGAAGCAGGAAATAAAGGGGCGAGAGAAGGTAACGGAAAATCCATTGGATTAAACATAGAATTGCCATTTGAACAGAATTTTAATGCTTTTATAGATAAACCTTATTCCATTAATTTTGATTACTTTTTCGTAAGAAAAGTGATGTTTGTAAAGTATTCTCAAGGCTTCATCGTTTTACCTGGAGGTTTCGGAACGCTAGATGAACTTTCAGAAGCGTTAACATTAATTCAGACACATAAAATCGGCAGATTCCCAATCGTTTTGGTGGGAACAGAATTTTGGAGCGGACTTCTGGATTGGTTTACCGGAACTTTACTGAAAAACCATTTGATTAAAGAAGAAGATTTAAGCCTTTTCCGAGTGGTAGATACAGCAGATGAAGCAGTAGCACACATTAAAGCTTTCTACGATAAATACTCTGTAAGCGTAAATTTCTAGAATTTGGCACAAGATTTGACATTTTTTATATACATTTGAAAAAAATACAACTTTGAAAAAAGTATTAAATAAGAAAAAAATGAAAAAATTTATAGGAATAATTGCAATAGGTTTAATCACAATGCTGATGAGTTTTACACTCTCAGATTTTTATTCTTCTATGACCAAGGTAGATTATGTAGAAGGCAGTAAAACGCTAAAATTTACTACAAAATTAAACTCTGGACACATAGCAGAAGTTTTAAAAATTAATCCTAATACTACTGCTTTTGAAGCGGAAGTGAAAAGATATGTAAATGACCATTTTGACGTGTATGTAAACGGTCAAAACAAAGCGCTTACGTTTACAGGAAGTCAAGTGAATGGAGAAAGTGTTTGGGTATATTTCGAAGCGAATGGCGTTTCTGATATTTCTAGCTTAAAAATTAAAAATAATCTTTTATTAGAAGCTTATCCTAAACAACTCAACTTGGTAAACATTGCTTATAAAGGTTCACAAAAAAACATGACCTTTATGCGTGGTAAAGAAGTAAACGAAGTTTCTTTCTAACAAAAATTTTAAAGATAAAAGTAAGCCTTACAGAATTTTGTAAGGCTTTTTTTATAGCCATAATTTTACGATATATTCTATTTGTAGTTATTGGCTTTTGGAGCAAAATCTTTAGGCTAAAAATAAGCTACTTTTTAAGAGAATAGAACAAATTATTTGAGATTTCATCATCATATTTACACAAAAAAACAGCTTCATTTCTGAAGCTGTTTTATGAATATATATGAAGTTAGATTTATTTTCTACCTCTTACTTTTACGTTATCTACTTCCCAAGTTGCAGAAGCTGTAGCCGTAGAAGTATATTTAAATGCAACTACAACATTTTTACCTGCAAAATTAGAAATATCTAATTTACCTGAACTTACAAATGGTGCAAACTTACTTAAATCTGAGTCTAAGATTGGGTTAAGTTTAGTCCAAGTTGTAGTAGCATAGTTTCCTGTATAGTTATCTGTTACATAAACTTCTAACGGATTTGAAGGAACGCTTGCTCTACCATCAGTTTCAAAACTTAAGTAGTAATTTTTATATCCTGCAAGTGTAATTGGTTTAGAAATTAACCAGTCTTCATTACCGTTTCCGCTCATTACAACACATGGTTTTGGATTACCAAACTGTTGGATATTCCAAACAGCAGTTCCAAGAACGCTTACAGCCGTCCAGTTATTGGTTAATGCTCCAGAGAAATCTTCATTAAAAATGCTTTCAAATACTGGTGCAGGAGAACCATCACATCTATTTCCATCAAAGTCTGCTCCAAGTGGATTGGTAATCCAAACTTCGTACTTGCCATTATATTTGGTTAATACACCATAAAGGTCTCCTTTTCCGCTATCAATTTGTCTACTTGCAAAAGTCGCAAAGCTACTTGTAGTAAGAGAAAGTTTAGCTCCAGAACAGTCTTCTAAAGTTCTAGTAGTATTAGATGCTCCTGCATAAGTTTCTCCTAAATCATCATTAATGAATTGAAGATCTTTAATTTTGATCCATCTGCCTACATCTGCATCAGTAAGACCCGCGATTGTTTTTTCTGTCGCTACCACTTCTGTGAAGTCTGTAGTTGGGAAGAAATATTTATATACATTACTAGGCGCAACCCTACCAACTAAAGTCTGATTACTAGAATTTGTAAATAACTCCCCTAATTGTACTTCGCCATTAACTGGTCCTACATAAAGATTCTTAAGGTTTATTAATAAATGTTTACCTACAAAAAATCTAGGGTCAGCATAAAGAGAAGTCATATCTATGTTTACTCTAATACCGCCTGTCTTGTCTTCTACATAAATGTATTTAAATAAGTTACCAGTTTTATCATTTGCAGTTACTTGGGCTTTTAGGTATACATTATCGGTAACTTGAGTATAATTACCAGAAGTATATAATAATTTTAACTCTGAAACAGAAATTAATTTTTTTCCTTCAGTATTATAAGAACAAGAAGGTGTAGAGCCATCTAATCTTGCCCCTTTCATGTTAAGATCTGAAACTCTATTAATAAAAAATTGATAATCAGAATTAAATTTACTTAAAATACCTATAAAAGTTCCATTTCCAGAAGGTAATTGATCTGCCGCAAAAGATGCATAACCACTGTTTCTTACTACTCTAGAATTTATTGGAGTAGTCATTGTCGGGTCTACAATTTGTCTATTTACGGTAGTTCCATTTGGCGCATAAATGTTACAAAGTAAATTGATTGGAAATTCTGCATTATTTATTTGTACTAAAGCACCAATTAGAGGATCAACAGTAGAAGTATTCGTTAAACTTGCTAAAGTTATTACTTTAGGTACTATTTTCACTTTTGGAGCGCAAGATCTCACTAAGTGATTCCCTACTAATTTTTCTGGAATTCTACCAAAAGTACCCTTATTGGTTACTGGGTCCACATTCATATAACCCACTTGTAAAACGTTACCATATTTACCAAAAGCTAAACCTTTTAGTTTGATGTATACTTTAGAACCTTGTGGGTAAGAAGTATAAGTACTTACTGCATCTACACTTACTACTAAACCTTGAGTAGGGTTTTCTGGTGCATCTTGTAAATAAATAGTTTTATAAACGTTTCCTGATTCATCAGAAGAAGAAACATACCCTTCTATAATGATATCATCTGTAATGGTAGCAGTGTTATTCGCATAAGCTGTTTTTACCTCTGCTATAGTTTTCGTAGGCGTTAAAGTCTGACACTTTCCTTGTAAATCTGGTGTCGAATACTCATCATCTTGTACACAACTGGTTACAAAAACCGTAAGTGACAAAATGAAAATTCTTATAATTGAAAAATATTTTTTCATGTTTTAATATTAATAAAATTAAAATCTTAAATAAACATTAGCAAAGAAAGTAGTTCCTCTGTCATACCATAATTTCGGACCAAATAATGAAACTGGCGAAATTACATTATCTACATATGATTCTGTGAAGTTTGATTTTCTACCTTGTTCAAAACCACCTGTTACATAATCTCTATTGTTTAGGATATTGTTTACGCTTAAACTAGCTCCTACTCTATATTTACCAAATAAGAAAGACTTACCAATATTTGCATTAAGCATGAATTGGTCATCAAATTTCTTTTGTTTGTTTAATGCATCTACATCACTCTGAGTTACTACTTGTCCTGTAACTGGGTGAATATAATTATCACCAGTAGTTGGATCTGTGTAGAAGTTTGGAGTTCTATTTAATGCAGAGAAATCTAAATATTGATCCATTAAATAGTTTGCAGACATACCAAACCACCAGTATTTAGGTGAGTTATATCTGAAGCTTAAAGAAGCTGCTTTTTGTGGAGTTCCTGCAACTTTATAACCTTTAAGTTTTGCAGTTCCGATTTCGTCATAACCATTAGGATATAAATCTGAATCAATAGAAACATAAGCTGTAGGATTATTGCTAATAGTATAATCACCATAGCTTACTACTAAAACTGAAGTTAAAGTAGGGGTAATTTTTACATCTGCAGCAAATTCTGCCCCCATGTATTTTTTATCAATTCCTGATAAAATCTCAGCTACGAAAGCATCTTGTGCAGTTGCATCTGTACCTAACTGAATCCCTTCTGCAAAATATCTAGAAATTTCTGTAGAATTTTTGATTGAGGTATAGTAACCAGTTAATCTTAATTTAAGAACTTGACCTCTTGTAATATAACTGAAATCAGAAGAAGCAATTTCTTGGTTTTGCAAGTTTGGAGTTACAAAATCATTTACTCTTGGGTTAATGAAAATCTCGTTCAATGTAGGTGCTAATGTAAAATAAGCTCCGTTTGCCACTAAGAAATTTCTACCATTAATCTTATAAGTAAGTTTACCTTTTGCACCATAGTCTAGAGAATTGTATACATCACTTTTCCCTTTAGAATTATTTAAATAGAAGTGGTTTCTGTAATGACCATCTCTGAATGATTCTGAATAAGAAGAGAAACCAGATAATACGAAGTTCCATCTTTTTAAATCTAACTCAGTAGAAATATTTAATGCAGCTGCATCTCTATTTAGGATATAAGAATATTGTGTTCTATCACCTTTGTAAACTCTAGTGCTCATTCCGTCTACGTTAAATGGTTTATCGCCACCGAACGCATCTAAATTATTTGCATAAGCTGCACCTAATAAATCTTTAATTCTTCTAAAGTTATCTGATCTTAGATTTTGGTAGTTAAAGTTTACATTTAATTTCCAGTTATCTTTTAATCTAGTATCAAAGTGAGAAACAAAATTTAATGTTTTATCTCTATTCACATCTTCTACCATTGTATATCTCGCGCCGATTTCAAGATTTCTCAAATTCACATCATATAAATGGTTCCAATCAATCTGTTGTCCTGCTTTATCTTGTCTCCAATCGTAGATTCCTCTAGCGTAAAGTGGTAAATAAGCATTAAATTCTGCAGCAGTAATGCTATAACCTCCATCGCTATCTTCATAAGTAGCTGGAGCAAAAATGTAGCTTGGTAATTTTCTGTAGTAAGTTGGATTAGGATCTGTAGCATGGAACCAGTCTAATCTACTTCTAGCATCTTCACCTTGTTGGTAAGAGAAAGTAGAATTTAAATTAGATGATTTACCTATTTTCCAATAATGAGCCATTTGAAATACTGGTTCGAAAACTTTTCTAATTCTAGAATTTCTTTTCTCACCATCTTGCCATCCCCAATAAGAGTTGTAGTTTTTACCCGCTAAATCATATACTTCTTGTGTATTTGGACTGTTTGAACCTCTGTAAGTTGGTGAACCAAATGCTGTAAAGTTAAGAGCATGTCTTTCTCCTAATCTTTTTTCTACAGATAAGAAATATGCATAAGCATCTTGATAAGTACCTTCTATCACCCCTTCTTCTGCCCATCTTCTACTTGCAGAAATAGAGTAAGCCCATCCTTTTTTGTTAAGTCCACTGTTATAAGTAGCCATTGCTCTGTGGAAATAGCTTCTGTTAGTTAATGAATAAGCTAAAGAAGTTCCTTTTCTATAAGAAGAAGCTCTAGTATTGTAATATGTTACACCACCTAAGTTACCAAAAGTAAATTCTGATGGAGTAAGATTTTCTACATTTTCTAATGGATATCTGGTTACGTCATTAAGACCTCCCCAGTTACTGAAATCTACTCTACCGTCATCATTTTTAGACATAGAAACACCGTTGAATAAAATATCTTCAAAACGATTATCTACACCTCTTGGTCTAAACCAATATGCTCCTAGTTCAAATGCCGCTACATTAGCAAAAGCATCTCTACCAGAGCTTAATAAACCTACTGTAGGTTGAGTACTACCATTGTCTGAATCTTGAGTGTCAGAATCATCAATCGTGATAACTCCTAAATCTGCCATATCAAGCGAAGGAGCAAGAGAAATAGAACCTAAATCTTTTTTCTTCTCATTTGCATTAACATCAAATTCAATAATTTTGTGTTCAAAGCCCGGCTTCGAAATTGTAATGGAATAATGTCCCGGTTTCATATCCACAAATTGGAAATAGCCAATTTTATCAGCCGTAACATCATTGTCTGAATCTCTCAAATCAACTTCAGCATTTTCTACTGGTTTGCCTTGTGCGTCTTTTAGATAGGCATAAACTGTAGTTTGCGCTTGTAGTGCTGAGAAAGAAAGTATCCCAAATATTGAGATAATTGATAATTTCTTAATCATAACTTATTTTATTTTTTTCCTTCTTTACAATAGTGAACTATTGAACCTACAAATTTATGTGAAATTTCCTTTACTTTAACTTTTTTTAATCTTTTTTTCACAAAAATTAAACCTAATAATTGTCATATTTTTTTTAATAATGTTTAATATCATGCTAATCTGGCATTTTTTTGGATATATATTTGCAAATAATTATATGCGTTATTCGAACTAAATGATTTAAATTTGTAACCCACTTTTTAATTTTATAAAATGAGAAAATATTTTAGCCTTATTGCAATAGCGATTTTCTTTATAGGATTTGCTCAAAAACCACAAGTTCAGGTTAAAAGAGCTACTATTGCTTTCCTAAATGTAGAAAACCTTTGGGACACCATTCCATCTGCTGATTACATTGATGGAACCTTACCAATTAATAATCCTGCTTTCCATAGAAGCGTACCTATTGATTCTCTTAAATTTTTACCCGTAACTGAAGAATACAAAGGTCAGTGGAGCGACGAATTGCTTATTGGGAAAAAAGTAATCAGATACCAGAACTTAGCAGATGATTTTACTCCAAAAAGTGCTAAAAACTATAATTCTAAAGTTTACCAAACTAAACTTGCGAATGAGTCAAAAGTAATCTCTGAGCTAGGATATCAATACACCAAAACTTTACCCGCAATCGTAGGTTTAATTGAGGTAGAAAACAGACAAGTTGTTCAGGACTTAATTAAACAACCTGCGCTTAACAAAGTAGAATGGGGAATCGTACATTATAATTCTTATGACGCAAGAGGAATAGATGTAGCTGTAATTTACCAAAAGAAAAGATTTACTGTAACAGATTCTTACAAAAAAGAAGTGGTAAATTATAATGACGAAGGAAAAAGAAGCTACACCAGAGATGTGATGGTGGTAAAAGGTTTATTAGACGGAGAAAAAGTAGCGGTTTTCATGAACCACTGGCCAAGTAGAAGTGGTGGCGAAGCCGCATCTGCACCAAGAAGAAATGCTGCCGCTGCAGTTTTAAAAGCAGAAATGGATAAAATAAGAGCCGAAGAACCAGATAGACTTCTTTTTGCAATGGGCGACTTTAATGATGACCCGGTAAATGTGAGTTTAACAAAACATTTAGGAGCTGTAGGTGATAAAAAAGAATTATCAGAAGAAAGACCTTACTATAATTTAATGTATAAAATGTTCAAAAGCGGTGTAGCATCATTAGGTTACAGAGACGCTCCGAACTTATTTGACCAAATTATCGTATCTAAAAATGCTTTATCTGATACACTTCAAAAAAATTACAGTGTTTACAAAGCTGAAGTATACGCTCCTTCTTATTTGATTACTCCAGATGGACAATACAAAGGTTATCCTTACCGTTCTTGGGCTGGAGATACTTTTACAGGAGGTTACAGTGACCACTTCCCATCTTTAGTAGTTTTACAAAAAGAATTTACACCAGCTCAATAAGCTGTAAATAAATAAAAATTAGACCGCTTCAATTCTTTTGGAGCGGTTTTTGTTTTTTATGATTAACTTTACTTTAAAATAAAACCACCTCATCATGAAAAAATTAATTCTAATTATTGCTACAATATTCTTAATTATCAGTTGTAGTAGCCCACAAAATATTGCTAAAGACGCCAATAATCAAACTGCAATGAAGCCAGAAAAAAATGATGATGGAGAATGGGATTTAGACGTAATCGATACTCAATACGATTATTTCTTAAACGCCATTGCAAAACCAATGAGCTTTTACTCCGAAGAATATTTGAAATCTAGAAACACTTTCCTTGTAAACGAATGGAACAGTTATTACTATTCTGGAAGATATAGAAACATTATAGAATCCTCTATTGACTATGATCCCAACGAAAAATATGGCTTAAAATTCGAGTATAAACTGTATCAGGTTTTTGCCTATGTACAATGGAAATACGGTCTAAAACTACAAGGTTTAAGCATGACAGAAGTAAGATAATTTCTAAAATGTAGAAAACAAAAAAAGGTTCAGAATTACTCTGAACCTTTTTTATTGAAATTAAAAGTGATTATAATTTATTATAATTTTCTTCTACTTTATCCCAGTTGATTACTTCAAAAAATGCTGAAACGTAATCTGGTCTTCTGTTTTGGTAATGCAAGTAATAAGCATGTTCCCAAACGTCTAAACCTAGAATTGCAGGATTTCCGCAACCCACTCCTGGCATTAAAGTATTATCTTGATTAGCCGAAGAACAAACTTCTAAGCTACCGTCTTCTTTTTTACATAACCAAGCCCAACCAGAACCGAATCTCGTTTTAGCAGCCGTAGAAAAATCTTCTTTGAATTTTTCAAAACCTCCGTAAGCTTCGATAGCTGTTTTTACATTTCCTACAGGCTCTTTGCTACCTCCTGGAGTAAGAATTTCCCAGAAAAGCGTGTGATTAAAATGACCACCACCATTATTTCTAATAGCAGGAACATCAGAAGCTGTTTTACAAATTTCTTCTATTGATTTTCCTTCGTGCTCTGTACCTTTTATAGCATTGTTTAGGTTATCTACGTAAGCTTGATGATGTTTTGTATGGTGAATTTCCATAGTTCTTGCATCAATTACTGGTTCAAGAGCATCATAAGCGTAATTTAATTTTGGTAATTCGAATGACATAATGTTTATGTTTTTAAATTTCTCCAAAGATAAAAATTCTCATCATACTTTCATTTATAATTTTTTTTAAAAATTTTATACTTAATATAGATGAAACCAAATATTACCTTCCTCACAAAAAAAGAACACGCATTTTGCGTGTTCTTACTTTTTAACTAAATCTTATATTGAAAGTCTTTTATCTATTCATAGACATTAAAAACTCTTCGTTATTTCTAGTGGTTTGCATTTGTTTTTGTACAAATTCCATTGCTTCTAAAGGATTCATATCTGCTAAATATTTTCTGAGAATCCACATTCTTTGTTGCGTAACATCATCATGCAACAAGTCGTCTCTTCTGGTAGAAGAAGCCACTAAATCTACAGCTGGGAAAATACGCTTGTTAGAAATTTTTCTATCCAACTGAAGTTCCATATTACCTGTTCCTTTAAATTCTTCGAAGATTACTTCGTCCATCTTAGAACCTGTATCAATAAGTGCAGTCGCAATAATGGTTAATGAACCACCGTTTTCTATTTTTCTAGCAGCCCCGAAAAATCTCTTTGGTTTATGCATAGCATTTGCATCTACACCACCAGAAAGCACTTTCCCTGAAGCTGGCGTTACGGTGTTGTAAGCTCTTGCCAATCTGGTGATAGAATCTAATAAAATCACTACATCATGTCCGCATTCTACCATTCTTTGCGCTTTTGCCAAAACCAAATTCGCTACTTTCACGTGTTTTTCTGCAGATTCATCAAATGTAGAAGCTATTACTTCTGCATTTACACTGCGCTCCATATCTGTAACTTCTTCTGGTCTTTCGTCAATCAAAAGAATCATCATATACGCTTCTGGATGGTTCGCCGAAATAGAATTCGCAATTTCTTTCAATAACATCGTTTTACCCGTTTTTGGTTGGGCAACAATCATGGCACGTTGTCCTTTACCAATCGGAGCAAAAAGGTCTACAATTCTGGTAGAAATCGTAGCATTTTTCCCTGCTAAATTAAATTTTTCTTGCGGGAAAAGCGGCGTTAAGTATTCAAACGCTACTCTATCTTTTATAAAGTCTAAATCTCTACCGTTTACTTCTAAAGCTCTCTGTAGAGAAAAGTATTTTTCGCCTTCTTTAGGTAATCTTACAATTCCTTTTACAGAGTCACCCGTTTTAAGTCCATAATTTCTGATTTGTTGTGTAGAAACAAATACATCATCTGGTGAAGAAATGTAAGAAAAGTCTGCTGAACGAAGGAAACCGTAATTGTCTGGTAAAATTTCTAAAACACCTTCTACTGTTACAATATTGTCAAAGTTAAAATCTTTTTTAGGTGGATTTTCTTCGGTGTTTTCTTGGTTTCCGTGAGATTGATTTTGATTTTGGTTATTTTGAGCACCATTTCCGTTTTGATTACGGTTTTTATTTTTTTGTTGATTTTGCTGATTCTGTTGGTGCTGTTTTTGCTTTTGCTGATTCTGTTGCTTCTGCTGATTTTGATGAGAAGCAGCCTGTGGAATTTCTGGCTCCGTATCTTCGGTTTTTGCGACTACTGCAGTTTCTGTGGTTTCTGCAGTAACTTCTGTCTCTGTAGCTTTTTCTTCTGTTTTAGGAGCAATTCTTTTTCTTTGCTTTTTAGAAGAAGTATTTGCTTCCGCAGGTTTTTCTGCTGCTTCTACTTTCGGTTCTGTTACCTCTTCAGGTTTCGCTTCAGGAGTAGTTTCTTCGAAGAGTTCTGCAGGTTTTTCTGCGGGCTTTGTTGCTACTTTCTTTTTTGCAGGAGCTTTCGCTTTAGGTTTTGGAGATTCTTGTTTTTCTTCCATAGTATTTTCGGTAGCGTTAAAATATTCCTTTGTAACTTTCGGATTAGAAGCTTGGAAATCTAAAATAGCAAAGACGATGGTTTCTTCAGTACTATTTCTAGGAATTTTAACGCCTAAATCTTTTGAGATTTTGGTCAGTTCCGATAAGGACTTAGACCTTAACGTTTCAATATTAAACATAAAATATGTGAAAAAGTTGTAATAATATAAGTAATTGTAAGTAAGAAAGTTGAATCAGGCGATTCTTCTTTTTTGCTGAACTTGTTACTTGCAAATCTACACTTTTTTTGACAAATACAAAAAAATAAATTATTTTTGCACTGAAATGATACAGAGAATACAAACTATATTTTTACTAATTGTAGTATTGGCGCAAGTTGCACTGCATTTTACAGGGTTAGATGTAGCCCTTTTTGGCAGTATTTATGTCATTGCTACCCTAAGTTTAGTATCATTTTTATTGGCTTTAGTATCGATTTTCAGTTACAAAAAGAGAATGAGACAGATTCTGTTGAATAATATCAACATTTTCATAAACGCTTTGTTGACTGGTTTATTGATGTATTGGCTACTAAGTTTATCTGGAGGAATAGATTTTCCTGAGAAAGGTATTGAGTTAGCATTCCCTCTGATTTCTTTGTTTGGTTTGTTTATGGCAAACATCAATATCAAGAAAGATGAGAAACTCGTAAAATCTGTAGACAGAATTCGATAAATCTTACCAACGATTTATTTTGAGTGAAAACAGTTTCGGAAACGAAGCTGTTTTTTTTTATTTAAATCTTCAAATTCTTTCATTTTCAAATTTTCAAATTAAAAAAGTGTAATTTTGCACTTTATTTTAAATATAAATGAGTCCACTAAAAAGAATACTTGCTTTTGCAAAACCTCATCAGAAATATCTTTTTCTAAGTATATTTTTCAATCTTTTATATTCCGTTTTTCAGATTTTTTCCGTTTTGGTCATGCTTCCTGTGCTACAAATGATTTTCAATGTAGACCAAGAAAAAATTACCAAACCTGTTTACAGCGGAAAGTTTTCAGAATATTTTTCTTACATCAAAACTTCTGCTTTTTACAACATCCAAGAAAGCATCACAGAATATGGCGCCATAAAAGTTTTGGCAGCGCTATGTATTATCACCGCAACTTCGTTCTTGTTTAGAAATATCTCTAGATATTTTGGTTCATTCATGCTGGTGAACTACAGAGTAGGCATTACCAAAGATTTAAGAAGCAAAGTCTATCAAAAATTTCTAAAATTACCGGTTTCTTTCTTCACAGAACAGAGAAAAGGTGACATGATGAGTAGAATTTCAAACGACATCGGGAGTATCGAAAATTCTATTATGGGAAGTTTGGTAGACGTTATCAATGCGCCTTTTATGATTACGGCTTCTCTCATCACGCTATTTGCGCTTTCACCAAGTCTAACCTTGTTCTCTCTATTGGTTTTCCCTGTAATGGGCGGAATCATTTCTTGGGTAGGAAAAAGCTTGAAAAGAAAGTCTAAAAAAGCACAAGAAGAACTCGGGAATCTTTTTTCTATCGTAGATGAAACCTTGAAATCATCAAAAATCATTAAAATTTTCAATGCTGATATCATTCTAAACGCTCGTTTTGAAAAAACCACACAAAACTGGAAAAATCATGCGATTGCCATGAGCCGAAGAAGAGAATTGGCTTCTCCAAGTTCAGAATTTCTAGGTTCGGTAACCATTTTGTTAATCACTTGGTTTGCAGGAATTCAAATTCTAGAAAAACAAACCATGGATGCGGTAACTTTCATAGGATTCATCGCTATCTTTTTCCAAATTCTAGAACCTGCCAAAAGATTATCTGCCGCTATTTCTAACATGCAAGGTGGAATTCCTGCAGTGCAAAGAGTTCTGGAAGTTTTAGATTACGACTTAAAGGTAGAAGAAATTGCCCATCCTATTTCTATCAAAAACCTCAATCATCAAATAGAATTCAAAAATATTTCTTTCTATTACGACAAAGACAATCAAATTCTTAAAAATTTCAATTTAACCATTCCGAGAGGAAAAACAGTGGCTTTGGTAGGACAATCAGGAAGCGGAAAAACCACGATTGCGAATCTTTTAGCCAGATTTTATGATGTAACAGATGGAGAAATTTTAATTGACGGCATCAATATTAAAGACTTAAATTTAACCGAATACCGTAAACTTCTGGGAATGGTTACTCAAGAATCGGTATTGTTTAATGACAGTGTTTATAATAACATTTGGATGGGAAAAACTGAAGCATCGGAAGAAGAAGTGATTCAAGCTGCAAAGATTGCCAATGCTCATCAATTCATAGAAAACTTACCAGAAAAATACCAAACCAATATTGGCGATGACGGGAACAAGCTTTCTGGTGGACAAAAACAAAGGATTTCTATTGCAAGGGCAGTACTTAAAAATCCGCCAATTATGATTCTAGACGAGGCTACTTCTGCACTCGATACAGAATCTGAACGCTTGGTTCAAGACGCACTAGATCACATGATGGAAAACCGAACTTCTATCGTAATTGCACATAGACTCTCGACGATTCAAAAAGCAGATCACATCGTAGTAATGGAACGCGGAAACATTGTAGAACAAGGCACTCATGACGAATTAATTGCCAATAATAATGTTTATAAAAAACTTGTAGAATTACAGAATTTTGGGTAGGATTTTTGCCACGCAAAGGCGCAAAGAATTTCGCGAAGAGCGCAAAGTTTTTTTTAAAAATTCTGATATTCAATATGAAAAAAGGTAAAGATTTTAGAATCTTTACCTTTTTTATTTTAAAAATATTGGCGTGCTTTGCGTTTCAAAACTTAGCGCTCTTTGCGTGAAATTTATTCTTTCATCTTCGCAATTACATCTATTCCACCTTTGGTTTTATCCCCAATTTTACAAGTAATTTCTGTGTCTAACGGTAAGAAAACATCCATTCTAGAACCGAATTTAATGAATCCAAATTCGTGACCAGCCTTAGAAGTATCACCTTCATTACAATAGAAAACAATTCTACGTGCTACATAACCAGCAATCTGACGAAAAACAACTTTATGATTGGTTAAACTTTCTACAGCTATTGTAGTTCTCTCGTTTTCGGTAGAAGATTTTTCGTGCCAAGCTACTAGATATTTTCCTGGGTGATATTTCTTATAAATCACTTTCCCAGAAACTGGATATCTACAAATGTGAACATTCAGCGGAGACATAAAAATAGAAATTTGAATGGCTTTTTCCTTTAAAAACTCATCTTCGAAAACTTCTTTTATCATCACCACTTTTCCGTCTACTGGTGCAATTACGTTTTCTTTATGGTCTACAATATCTCTATTGGGAACTCTGAAGAACCAAAAAACCAATCCATATAAAATTAATAACGGGATAATGATAATTAATGACCAAATTTCTAGAAAATATACTGCTAAAAAACCTAATACAGCTACTGCAATGGTAGCAACTAAAATGGTTCCTTTACTTTCTTTATGTAGTTTCATTTTTATGAGTTAATAAGTTATGTTTTTAGAATATGTTTTCTAAAATAAAGTACAAATATACAACAGGCGCTGCGATTATAAAAC
>Ga0114982_1000033_pt1 | contig 64369 bp, 56 predicted proteins | sample Shrwel_input2_FT_FD_87183 | JGI IMG/M metagenome (GOLD analysis project Ga0114982, IMG submission 87183) | Subsurface microbial communities from deep shales in Ohio, USA - Utica-3 well 1 S input2 FT | ecosystem: Environmental > Aquatic > Deep subsurface > Shale gas/oil reservoir > Produced... | reverse complement strand
CGGATAGGCAAATGCTTAAAAAATCTATAATCTGACCGCAGTTTTAAAGCCGATGCGATCTTAACGCAAAAGCGGGTGTTGAGGAAATCCATTGATAACATCTGAGATCGGACTGATGATGGCAACCGCATACTTATGCGGCTCTGTCTCCTCTGCCGTGATTGTCTGCAAACTGTTCCGGCTACCGGACCCACGCCAGCATGGTTCTGGCAACCCCGGTGCCACCAATGTGTTGAGACTCGGCGGCACCCTGCCTGCCGTGCTGGTATTGCTGTTTGATGTGCTCAAAGGCACCATCCCGGTTTGGGGCTCCTACTTTCTTGGTATCGAAGCTTTTTATCTGGGCATGATCGCCGTTTGTGCCTGTATCGGCCATATCTATCCACTGTTTTTCGGTTTTCAGGGCGGTAAAGCCGTCGCCACCGCTTTTGGCACTATGATGCCGATCGGACTGGATCTGGCCGGTTTATTAATCGCCACCTGGATTATTCTGGTCGGGGCCACCGGTTATTCTTCTTTTGCCGCCGTCATTACCGTCAGCCTGGCGCCCATTTTTACCTGGTTTATTAAACCCTTGTATACCATTCCTGTCTTAATGCTCAGCATCCTTATTGTGGTCAGACACCGCGAGAATATTGTCAGGTTATGGCAGGGTAAAGAATCCAAAGTCTGGGATAAAACCAAAAGACCAAAAGAATAAAACAAAAATGAGTCGCCAGGGCGACCCATTTTTTAGCTCATGACTAGGTAAGCACTGCAATCCCACTCAGGGTAACACAAAACCAACCGCTTCATTCACCTTGGCCAAAGTCTGCGCTGCCCGCGCTCTGGCATTTTCGGCGCCGGCACGCATCACGGCATTTAATGTCGTCTGATCTTGACGTAACTCGGCAAAACGCTGTTGCACAGGCTCTAACAATGCAATCACAGCATCTGCCACATCGCCTTTTAAGTGTCCGTACATTTTACCTTCATATTCAGCAACTAAGGCATCAATCGGCTTGCCGGTGACGCCGGATAAGATGCTCAACAGATTGGCAACGCCTGGTTTCTGTTCCAAATCAAAATACACCCGTGGTGGATCTTGGGAATCTGTCATCGCCTTTTTGAATTTCTTGCTGATCATTTTAGGATCTTCTAACAAGCCGACAAAGTTCCACGGATTTTCATCCGACTTTGACATCTTCTTGGTCGGTTCCTGCAGGCTCATCACGCGCGCGGCCACTGGCGCAATAAAAGGTTCCGGCACGGTAAAAATATCACCATGAATAGCGTTAAACCGCATCGCCACATCCCGCGCCAGTTCCAGATGTTGCTTTTGATCATGACCCACCGGCACCTGATTGGCCTGATACAACAGAATATCAGCCGCCATCAGCACCGGATAAGTAAACAAACCGGCATTGACGTTATTATTGTGCCGCTCCGACTTATCTTTAAATTGTGTCATCCGGCTTAATTCACCAAATTGGGTATAGCAATTCAGCACCCAGGCCAGTTGACTGTGTTCAGGCACATGCGACTGCATAAAGACGGCAGAGCGTTTCGGATCAATACCACAGGCCAGATACAAGGCCAGCGAATCTAATGAGGCATTGCGCAGCGCCTGCGGATCTTGCCGTACGGTAATGGCGTGTAAATCCACAATGCAATACAAGCAGTCATAAGCATCCTGCATCTGATCCCACTGTCTTAATGCACCTAAATAGTTGCCGATGGTCAATTGCCCGGAAGGCTGAGCGCCGCTTAATACAATAGGCTTGGCGGTCGATGTTATTGCTGTCATGAATGATCCTGTCTGAGGCAGGCAAGATGCCTGCGGCTAAGCAAAAAATTGTCGCGATTATAGCCTGCCAACACTGAAATTGGCAGTCCGCTCAACGGCGTACTTTGGCCAGTTCAGCGCGCATGGCGTTAATCACAGTGGCATAATCCGGTTGACTGAAAATGGCTGAACCGGCCACAAACATATCGGCACCCGCTGCGGCAATGTCGGCGATATTGTCTGTTTTGACACCACCATCGATTTCCAGCCGGATCGGTAAGCCACTTTGGTCAATGATCTGCCGCGCCCTGGCCAGTTTGTCCAGGGTGGCCGGAATAAAACTTTGGCCGCCAAAACCCGGATTGACTGACATCAGCAAAATCACATCGACTTTGTCCAGCACATAATCTAGGTAACTGAGCGGTGTGGCCGGGTTAAACACCAGACCGGCCTGACAGCCCTGTTCCTTGATCAACTGCAGGCTACGGTCAACATGGCGGCTGGCTTCCGGATGAAAAGTGATGATACTGGCGCCCGCTTTGGCAAATTGCGGGATCAAAGCGTCCACCGGTTCCACCATCAAATGCACATCAATAGGCGCAGTAATACCGTAATTGCGCAGCGCACTGCAAATCATCGGTCCGAAGGTCAGATTCGGCACATAATGATTATCCATCACATCAAAGTGCACCACATCGGCTCCGGCGGCCAGCACCCGCGCAACATCGTCGCCCAGTCTGGCAAAATCGGCCGATAAAATAGAAGGTGCTATTAAAAATGGCTGCATCAGCATGGTCTCCAACAATCTGATGATTCACAAAGCAGCTACTTTAACCGATCCACCGGCGTTTTGGCAGCCACAGGGCTCATCCCTACCGCCCAAAAAACAAGCAGTAGCGCACCAAATTTGCACATTGGCGGTTCAGCGCTACACTATATTTTCACTAAGTATATGAAATTACGTGACATCACCCCATGGCACAAAACTGGAATAGCAGATTGGGATACTCATAATAAAGGGCAATGCAAATGAAACACAGCGCAGCAACAATGATGAACTCCCGTAGTAAAGTTTTAACCAGCGCTTTGCTGCTGGTGCTTGGTCTTGGCAGTGGTACGGCGATGGCCGAGCCGAAAGTCAGCGGTAATCTGGGCCTGACCTCAGACTATTTATTCCGTGGTATTTCCCAAACTGACGAAGGTATGGCGCTGCAAGGTGGTTTAACGCTGACTGGCGACACGGGTTTTTATCTGTCTGCCTGGGGTTCTAATATCAATTTTGGCCAGGGCTCAATGGAATTAGATGTATTGGCGGGCTGGACGGGTCAGTTATCTGAGGAATGGACCACAGATATTGGCGTGATGCAGTACCGTTATCCAAATGGGGATAATGCCACTGACCAATTTAACTTTGTCGAATTCTACAGTAAGTTGATTTATGGCGGTATGACCTTTGGCCTGGCCTATTCCAGTGATTATTTTGGCACTGACGTCGACAAATATTATTATCTGTCAGGCGATTACAACTACATTCTGTCGGATAGTTTCAGCTTACAATTTCACGCTGGCTTGAACCAATTTGAAGATAATACCCAATACAGCACTTTTCTGGCCGCAGGACCGGTTGGCGGTGACTCTTACATCGACTGGAGTGTGGGGGTAACGACCACTGTGCTTGGCAGCAGTGTGGCGCTGAAATACGCAGATACCGATATCGAGAACTCAGCCGAGTGTTATTTATGTGATGGTCGTGTTGTGCTGAGTCTGACTAAAGCCTTCTAATGCCAGCCACAATCACAACCCGCCGTTAAATCGCAGCGCATGCAATGACCGCATGCGCTGCCTTGGCTTTTTTCTACGAAAGTAATTGCATACTTGTTAATTTTTCGCTTCTGCGTTATGCTTTGGCGGTTTTTTCCACAACCTAGGCTTAGTGATGAAGACATCAGTCCTGTTTAAAACTACCAGCTTGCTGCTCAGCCTGGTCGCAGGTACTTATTTGTTGCAAGCTGAACCCACTCCTGTGCAAGCCAGCTGTCTGCAATTAGTGACCGTCAGCGACTCCGGCATTGAAACCTATCAGCAACAATGTCAACCTGCCCCTCAACAAAGTTGGTTGGCATGGTTCAGTGGTCAAAGCCGTTCCACTCAGTTCCACTTTATTGATTTACTGGAATTGCTGAACAGCTTTAAGCACCAGTCCCACTGACAAGTCCCACTGACCAGTCCCACTGATGGCGACTAAGCCAGGTCTCAAACAAGTGATCAAAGCTGTGGCTGGCGCCTTTATTGGTGTACAGTCGGAACAACAGCGGCAACAAGATTTTAATAGCTCGGGGCCACTGCCTTATATTGTGGTTGGCGTGCTGATGACAGTGCTTTTTGTGCTTAGTTTATTACTGCTGGTCAGTTGGGTTCTGCCCTGACGGCTACTTTTTTGCCGCGTCAGCGCGATAGAGTGCAAATAATTCCGCCACCTTACCTCTGCTACTACCTTTTTGGCTGATCGAACGTCCAACCTGAATACTGTGCAACTGTGCAGCATGATAAATCTTTCTGGTCCAGCTGGTATCATGATTACTAATCAACACATGGTGACCTTGTTGCTGAGCTTGTTCCGCCAGATTGGCCAGATCCGCCTGATCATCCAGATTAAAGCTGTTTTTGGCATAAGAGGTAAAATTAGCCGTCTTCGATAAAGCAACATAAGGCGGATCACAATACACCGCACTGTTGGCAGGCAAACTGGCAAATACCTGCTGGTAACTTTGACAGGTGAAAGTGGCTTTGCGACTTTTTTCCGCAAAAGCTTCCAACTCAGCTTGCGGAAAATAAGGCTTTTTATAGGAACCAAAAGGCACATTAAAAGCACCGGACTGATTGTAACGACATAAACCGTTGTAACAATGCCGGTTCAAAAACAAAAATAACAAGGAGCGCTGATAAGGATCGACCGTCTGATTAAACTGCTGACGCAAGGCGATAAACGTACTTTTATCATTGTTTTCCGCTTTGAATAGCAGCTTGGCATCGGCAATTAATTGCGGCGCATTCTGTTGCAAGCCCTGATACAAATGGATTAAATCAGCATTGATATCATTGAGCTGATAATGCTGAAAATCAGTATTTAAAAATACCGAACCGGCGCCGACAAAAGGCTCCACCAACACATCGGCGGCTGGCAAATGACCGGTAATGGCTTCTACCAGATTAAATTTACCGCCGGCCCATTTCAGAAATGCCCGCTGTTTTTTGCTTGCCAAAGTTGCTTTCAAAGCCTGTCCACCTGCTTATTGAGTACTGATTTCGCTGTGGATATCGGCCAGCGACTTCACAAAGGCTTGTTGCAGCGGCGCCGGTAGCGTCGAAATTTTGGCTTTAGCCGCAGCGGCATCGGCAAAAGGTGCCAACACGACAACCAATTGGCGTTGGCCATTTTTGCTGCGCTGATAGGTATGGGTTTTTAATTGCGGGTTATTGCGGATAAAGTTTTGTTGCGCCACGTCATTAGAAAAAACCACCAGCTGTAATGCCACCTGCTGACCAGACATCGATAACAACGCTGATTCAGAAAACAAATAACCACCTGTTGGCGCACTCTGGCTGCGCGACTCTGTCACGGCCGGGGCAACAGTGGTCGCTTGAGTGGCTATTTCAGTGGAAAGCTCAGCGGCCGCTTGGGCAGCCAAATCCTCTTCCGGTTCAGCAGCGACAGTTTCAGGCACCACTTGCTGTTGTGGTAACGCCAACTCCGCGGCCATCTGCTGCTCCAGTGAGCTTTCCGTCGACTCAACTTCAACCGCTGGCTCTGCGGTCACCGCAGGTTTTGGGGTCCCAGCACTGTCAACGGCAGCTGCTTGCTGCCCGGCGGTATTGGCTGCCGCCACAGTCCGATCCGGCAAGCTTTGTGGGTTCGCCGCAGCTGTTGGCTTCGTTTCGACGGCGTCAGGGGCTGCACTATGGGGCTGTGACGCTAAACTCTCTGTCTGCGTCGCTGCGCTATCAGCCGTTTCAGCTGCAGTGCTAAAATCAACGTTGCGCGCCATGCCAGCCACTTTGGAGCTACCAGCCGGCGTTTTTACTTCTTCCAGTTGGTCAACCAACTGCTCGACCACCGCTTTACTGGCATGCACTACAGGCGCGGCAGGTTGCGGTTCAGCATTGATTTCCTGCTCAGCCGGTAAATAAGTCAGTTCGCCCAGACCATCCGATTGCAATTGTTGTTCTGACCAGAACCAGAACCCAACCACAGCGGCAATCACCAGCATACCGCCGCTAAAGACCAGCAATGGCGGTACTAACGAACCCTTCCCAGTGACCACTGTGGCAGACGTTTTAACCTTAGCCAGCGCAGGCTGCAGCAAAATATGCATATTGCCATTGGCGATATCCAGCCGGTCTGCCACCGACAACGTGCTGAGCTGCTGATCCTGCAATAACAACGTCGCATCTTCCAGCGTCAGGGCCGGTAACGGCAGATTTAATTCCGCATGCGGATCCGGTTGTAACGTCGCCGCCACCACCAGACAAGGTAATTCGGCCAGCTCGGCCCATAATTCCAGCGGCAGTTGCTCTGCCTGATCCAGCACCAGTGCCAGCGGCTGCTCAGACTGGCGTTCACCCACCAGTTGCAGCAAAGTACGGCTGGCATCTTTACAAAAACCAAACCAGCTTTCGACCAAATGTTGCCGCACCCGCACTGGGGTCAGTTCAGGTTCGGCTTTGAGCAGTGCCAGATTAAAGTCGCCGGAGAGCAAATCAGCAATCGCCAGCGTGAGGGTGCTTTTACCTGTACCAGGGCCACCAACCAGATGGATCAACTGATAAGGATTAAATTCCAGCTGAAATACCAAACGTTCTAACCACTGCTGTTGCGATGGTAATAACCCTTTCATCTGTTTCAGCTTTTTTTGTAAATCAGACATCTTTTCCGGCAAATACCTGTAGTAATTCAGTTTCGGTCACATCATCACAAATGATGGCCTGTCCCAGCTGCTGTGGCAGAATAAACCGCATCCGGCCCGCTTTGACTTTTTTATCTGTTTTCATATAAGGCATAAAATCGCTGATCTGCATCTTGGCAGGCGCCACGACCGGCAAACCAAAATGCTGCAGCAACTGGCGGACCTGGGTCACTTCCGCCTGAATGACCCAGCCGCGGCTGGCCGCCAGTTCAAACGCCATCATCATGCCAACGGCCACAGCCTCACCATGCAGCCACTGGCCATAACCTAACCAGGCTTCAATCGCATGGCCAAAAGTATGGCCTAAATTCAGCAGTGCCCGCTCGCCCTGTTCAGTTTCATCGCGGCTGACAATATCTGCTTTCATCTGACAACAATGCCGGATCATCTGACTAAGTGCCGGCTCCTGCAACTGCGCAAGGGCGTGCTTTTGCTCTGCCAGCCAATGGAAAAATGCCGCATCACCCAGCAGACCATATTTAATCACTTCAGCCATACCAGCCGCAAATTCACGCGGCGGTAAAGAGCGCAGCACACTGGTATCAATCAACACGGCTTGCGGCTGCTTAAAAGCGCCAATCATATTTTTGCCAAGCGGATGATTGACCGCTGTTTTACCACCAACAGAGGAATCAACCTGCGATAACAAAGTGGTCGGGATTTGGATGAAGTCAATGCCACGCTGATAACAGGCGGCAACAAACCCCGTCATATCACCAATCACACCGCCGCCGAGCGCCACCAATAAGGCATCACGTGGCACGCTGTTTTGCAGTAAAAATGAGTTGGCCTGTTCAAAAGACGCCAGGTTTTTATAGGCTTCGCCATCAGGAAGCAACAGTTCAAACAGCTGTTGACCGGCAAAAAGTTGACGCACAGCAGGCAAATAAAGTGCTGCAACCACCGGATTGGAAATGATAGCGACTTTGGCATAACGCCAGAGCATGGACAGCTCAGGAATTTGTCTTGCACCTGATAACAGATCAGGCGCAATGACAATAGGGTAACTGCGCTGGCCAAGTTGAACGGCAACTTTTTCCACTGGCAGCCCCCTTAGCTGGAAAAATTAAAAACCCAGTTGTTCAACAATCTGATTGGCAACAGAACGGGCACTTTGCTCGTCGGTCCGGATGGTGAAATCGGCGATTTCTTCATACAACGGGTTGCGTTCAGCTGCCAGACGTTCCAGCACGTGTTGCGGCGCTTCTTCTGTCTGTAACAGCGGACGGCGTTTATCGCGTTGGGTCCGGGCCACCTGTTTCTCAATTGGAGTTTCCAGGTACACCACAATGCCACGTGCCGATAAACGGTTGCGGGTTTCTTTACTTAAAACTGAACCACCACCGGTTGCCAGCACAATGCCTTGCAAACCTGTTAAGTCTTCAATCACGTTTTCTTCACGTACCCGGAAACCTTCTTCGCCTTCCAAATCAAAAACCCAGGCAATATCGGCACCGGTACGGCGCTCTATTTCCTGATCTGAATCGTAAAAGTCGAGATGCAGCATTTCTGCTAAATGACGGCCAATGGTACTTTTTCCTGCGCCCATAGGGCCAACAAGGAAGATATTTCGTTTCTCTGCCATATGTCGTAATGCTAATCAGCTAACTAGTGAGGGTTAATGTCAGGGCCTAAAAGCTCCCACGAAAATTTGAAGCGCTGAATTATGTCAGCTTTGCCGAGTTGTTAGCAAGCGATATTTCACCGGACGCCGTGGCGTCCGGCATTAACTTGCTAGCCCAGCTATTTGTTTTCATTCAAAATTTTGGGCGTGACAAAGATCAATAATTCTTTTTTCTCTGTCTTATCCAAAGATCGGCGGAACATCAGGCCAACATAAGGGATATCGCCCAAAAAAGGCACTTTCTGCACTGTATTGATAGTTTGTTGCTGGTAAATTCCCCCCAGCACCAGCGTTTCACCATTATCGACCAACACCTGGGTCTGGATACGCTGGGTATCAATAGCCACGGCATTGCCGGTGGAAGTTTGCACCACTTTGCCTTCGGTATCCTGGGTCACAATCAGATCCAGAATGATTTTATTATCCGGCGTGACTTGCGGCGTCACTTCCAGACTCAGCACGGCTTTTTTAAATTCCACTGTAGTCGCGCCACTGGAGGCCGCTGAGACATAAGGAATTTCCACACCTTGCTCAATGCGGGCTTTTTTCTGATTGGCGGTCGAAATCCGCGGCGACGCCACAATTTCGGCTTTGTTTTCTTCTTCCAGTGCCGTCAGTTCCAGATCAATTAAGGTACCATCGCCTAATTTGGCAATATGAAAACCAATCCGGCCAGCGGAGGTATTGGTCAGTGGCAAATTGACGTTATAGCGGCTATTGCCGGACAAGGATGGGATCCGGCCATTGGCCAGCTCATTGGCCGCCTCCAGTGAGCCGCCAACGGCTTTGGTCAGCTGTTGGTCATTAAAACCCCAGCGGATCCCCAGCTCATCAGCCACACTGTCTTTGACCGTTACCATGCGCGATTCAATCAGCACCTGTTTCACCGGCACATCCAGCCGCTCAATTAAACGCCGCACATTTTCAATCGCTCTGGCGGTGTCTTTGAGCAACATGGTATTGGTTCTTTCATCCACCGACACCACACCACGGCTACTGAGTAGAGACGCATCTTTATTACTGAGTAACTTGGCCAAATCTGCGGCTTTGGCATAATTGATTGCAATAAATTCCGAAAACAGCGGCTCCAGTTCAGCGACTTTATTCCGTGCTTCCAGCTCTTTGGCTTCCCGATCGGCCAGCTCTTCGGTCGGTGCCACCATCAGAATATTGCCATCCATCCGTTTGTCGAGGCCACGGACTTTTAGCCCAATATCCAGCGCCTGATCCCAAGGTGTCGCATCCAACCGCAACGTCACGTTGCCGGTCACCGAATCACTGGTCACTAAGTTAAAACTGTTATAATCGGCAATGATCTGCAGTACAGTCCGAACCGGAATATCCTGAAAATTCAACGAAATCGCCCGACCTTTATACTCCTTGCCCTGATTCATCAAGCCGGTAGCATTCAGATCTTTTTCTACATCCAGTGTAAAGACATTATCCAGTTGCTGATATTTGAAATGAAAGGCCGCCAGCGGTTCAATCACCAGCCGGGTGACTGCCCCTTCTTTAAAAGTTTCGATGCCTTTGACGACAGTGCCAAAATCCATCACATCCAGTTGATACAACAAATCATCCGGAATATCGGTGTTATAAAACTCAACCACCACTTTGCCATCTTTTTCCGCCACATTCACCGCACTGCTGTGTTCTTTCAGGAACACGAACAAGCGACCTTCGCCTTTTTCACCGCGACGAAAATCAATCGACTGTATTTTGTTGATATAGAGCTGTGCCTGGTTACTGCGTTGATTGCCAAGCCGGGATTTACTGCTGTCGGCGATATGCAGATAAAAGATATTCTCTTCCACCCGGCCGTTATAAACCTGTAATTGGTCCAGATAAATTGAAGTGATAAAGCCATCGGCGAGAAATTCAGTACTGGCTTTTTGGATGCCTGCTTTATCAATCAGCACAGTTGACAGATTTTCGGCAAAATCAGCCTGGTTAAAAATCACATCGATGCGGGCCGGATTATTTTGCACCTGCAATTGCGGCATCGCACTGAGCTTTTCGTCAAATACAAAAGCCACTTCGGTATCGCCACTTTGCAACGGGCTGTAACGGATTTCCGACAATAAGGGTACCGCAAAAGCGGGTAATGCCAGCCACAGCAAACTGCTCAGCAGCCAAAAGCGCAGCCAGGTGTTGATCTGCTCAGGTGTAGTTATTTTTTTCATTTTTAGCCCATACATATTATTTTCCAGCTTCCGTTGCCGGTCCGGCCATTTGTAACACTGTGGTGCGCTCTTTCCAGCAACCGGCGCCATCGGGAATTAATTCCAGAATATCAATCTGACCCGGCCCCACCTGCACCACTTGCCCATGGAACAATCCCAGATAATTATGCTGAGTGATCCGGTGTAAAGTTTTATCCGAAGCTTCAATTAAAGCCCAGACGTTGTCGGCATCGCCCAAAGTACCACGCATTTTCAGGTTATCCAGTGCATATTTTTCCAACGGCTCTTTTTGCCGGGTTGGGTCCGGACTGAGGCAGTCTTGCAGCTGCGAAAACTTTTCCTGAATAGCTTCCGGTCTTGGGCTGCTGAACGGACTGCGGGCATCGGCCGATTTATAAGGGATATGCACAAAAGGCTGCACTTGCGGCAAAGGCGGGATCCTTGCCGGGGTATTGGCTTTGACTGTGTCCATAAATTGCTGGATATCACCGATTTCGTCATAACAGCCGGTTAAGCACAGCAGCAAGCATGGCAGTGCCAAGGAAGCTCTCACTATTTAGCCTCCTTATAACGATAGGTTTTTGCCACCACATTAAACACCAGTCGCTCATTCTGATCCGTGCTGACGGAGAAATCGTGTAACGAGACAATCCGCGGTAGTTTCGCGACTTCACTGACAAAATTACCAAATTGGTGATAATCACCGACCACATCTATTTTAATCGGCAGTTCAGTGTAAAAATCTTTTTCAATTTCAGGCAGCCAATGGATCCGGACAAAGGTCAAGCCAGTTGAGGTGCCGGCAAAAGTAATATCATCTAATAAACCTGGCGTTTCATGGGTGGCAGGTAGCTGTTTCAGCAAATAAGCAAAGGTTTGCTCCATTTCGGCCATTTGGGTTTTATAAAGTTCCAGATTCACCGCCGAAGCGTATTTTACCCGGTAAATCTGCCGTAATTCCTGCTCTTTTGCTGCCGACATTTCCAATTGCAGAATTTTGTCATCCACCAGCAAAAAATACGACAAAGTGCCAATCAGCAACACCAGCACCAGCGTCACCAGTCCTTTTGCCACTGTGGGCCAGCTGCCCATATCGGCCAAATCCAGATGATTCAGCTCTTCCCAATCGATATTCAGTTTCATTTCGCTGCCCCGCCCGCGCTCGCCGGCGCTGTTTTGGCGGCGCCCTGCACGGCTTCAAAACCTTTGACCGTCAGGTGGATTTTAAAGTCACTGAGTAACTGGGTTTGATCTTTGCCGGCTTCGATAAATTCCAGCAAGGGTTGGCCGAGCAAAGCTGAACTCTCAACGGAACGGATCATGGCCGATAACCGGTTATTCGACTCACTTTTCCCCACCAGCAACAGGGAAGGCCCTTGCTTTTGCAGATTGGTCAGATAGACACCGGCTGGTACTACTGTGGCAATCTCGTCCATAATCTGGGTACCCAAATTACGGCTGCTTTGCAGCTGAGCAATCAATTCCATCCGTTTTTGCAGATTTTTTTTCCGTTGCTCCAGTTCACGAATTTCAACAATCCGCTGTTCCAGAATGCTAATTTCGTTCTGCAAGAAACTGTTGCGATACTCCTGGCCTTCAATCCGGGCGGAATACACCGCACCCAGTGCAAAGATAACGCCAAAACTGACCAAGCCAGCAGCAGTCAGCAGCGTCATAAAGCGGGTTTGTTGTTGTTTTTTTTGCGCTTCCCGCCAGGGCAGCAGGTTTATAAATGCCATGCTGAAAAACTCCGTAGCGCTAACCCGGTGGCCACCATTAACTGCGGTGCAATTTGCTCCAGATGCAGTTTATCCACCGCAGGTGCAGTGTCCAGACTGCGAAATGGATTGGCCAGCACCGTATGAATGCCAAGCTCTTCCGTCAGTAATTTATCGACGCCGGCAATCAGGCTGCTGCCGCCGGACAATAGCAAATAATCGATATTGTCGCGGCCTGAGGTGGTGAGATACATCTGTAAACCACGGCGCACTTGCTGTAATAACATGGTCTGGAAAGGCGCCAGCACTTCAAACAGGTAATTTTGCGGTAGTTCGTTCCTGACTTTGTTGCTTTCTGCTTCTTCGTAACTTTTACCGTAATAAGACACTATGCCGCGGGTGTAATGTTCACCGCCAAACATCTGGTCTCTGGTGTACAAGGTTTTGCCATCTTCGATAATACTGAGCAGCGTCATAGTCGCGCCAATGTCGACCACAGCCACCAGTTTATGCCGGGCATCCTGGGGTAACTGGCTGGCACAAAGCTCGGCCGCCCGGCTTAAGGCATAACTTTCGACGTCGATGACTTTGGCGATAAAACCGCCATTTTCCAGCGCGCTGGCGCGGGTCTGGACACTTTCGGTACGGGCTGCGCTCAGTAACACATTGACTTTAGAAGGGTCATTGACGTTCAGTTCAAGTTTTTCAAAATCGATACTGACTTCACTCAGTGGATATGGGATTAGACTATCGGCTTCAACTTCAATCTGACTGGCCAGTTCAGCGTCTGACAGACTGGCATCCATAAAAATCACCTTACTAATCACCGTCGATCCCGACACTGCGGCAGCGGCAAATTTGACTGATTTGGGTATTTTTTTCCGGATCTTGCTAATTACATTGGCGACTGCTTCAATATCCTGGATCTCGCGTTCATTCACAGAACCTTTAATCATGGGTTCAATTGCAAAGGCTTCTACTTTATAATGCAAACCCTGTTGGCTGAGTAACACCGCCTTGACGGTGTGGGCACCAATATCAACGCCCAGAATTAAAGGGCTTTTCGATTGAAACAGACGTTTTATCATAGCTTCCTGCGGCCGTATCAAATTATGAACATGATGGCATGAACGTCGGGCTGGTCGGATTTCAGACTAAAATTGTCTGCAAAACGACTGCTAAAAAATTATACTAGCAGCCTATTTTGTGAAATGGGAGCAAAAATTGGGGCTATTCAGTGTCTTGGCTTAAAAAACTTTTAATTATCGCCTTATGCAGCTTTGTTGCTGGCATAACCTTTATATTTGGTAGCTATCTTTACCTGAAAGATGATCTGCCCAGTGTAGAAACATTAAAAGACGTCCGGCTGCAAACCCCAATGCGGGTCTTCAGCGAAGACGGTGAACTGATTTCGCAATTTGGTGAAAAGCGCCGTATTCCACTGAAAATTGACGAAATCCCGCCTTTGTTGATCAAAGCGGTGTTAGCCACTGAAGATGCCAGATTTTATGAACACCCGGGTATTGATGTGATTGGGGTGTTACGGGCTTTTACTGTGGTCGTCGCCACCGGTGAACCAACCCAGGGCGCCAGTACTATTACCCAGCAATTAGCCAGGCTGTTTTTCCTCAGCCGGGAAAAGAAAATCGTCCGCAAAATTAAAGAAGCTTTTCTGGCTATCCATATCGAAGAATTGCTCAGCAAAGACGAAATTCTGGAATTGTATTTAAACCGGATTGAACTTGGTCAACGCGCTTTTGGTGTAGGTGCGGCCGCCCAGGTGTATTTTGGCAAAAACATTCAGGATCTGACCTTATCTGAAATCGCCATTATTGCCGGTTTACCGCAGGCTCCTTCAGTGTTGAATCCGGTGCGTTCACCCAGCCGCGCCCGTGCCCGGCGCAATATAGTGTTAGGCCGGATGCTGACTGTCGGTTATATCACCCAGCAACAATATGACGAAGCCATCCAGGCGCCGGTGGTGTCAAAACTGCATGGTGCCCAAATTACCGCGTCAGCGCCTTACCTGGCGGAAATGGTCCGTAAAGAAGTGGTCGACACTTATGGTGAAGAGGAAGCCTATTCCAAAGGTTTCCAGGTATTCACCACCGTGAACGCCAGCCAGCAAGCCACTGCGGTGGCGGCATTACAACAAAATTTATACCACTACGATGAACGGCATGGTTATCGTGGTCCGGTCGCCGTGGTGTGGCCAGCCACCTTGCAACAGGATGATGCAGGCAACAGCAGTTTTAAAGAACAACAGCCGTTATCCGATGAAGCCATTCTGGCTTATCTGGATCAGCAAGATGCGATTGAGCAATTGATCCCGGCGGTAGTGACCGCAGTCGGACAGCGTAGCGCCGAAGTGATGATTGCCGGTGGCCGCAAAGTGCAACTGGACTGGGACGGCTTAAAATGGGCACGGGCTTTTATCAGTCATGAACGCCAGGCCAATCCGCCCAAAGCCGCCAGCCAGATCCTGGCACCTGGCATGCACATTATGGTGCGGGAGTATCAGGGCGAATGGCGCTTATCGCAATTGCCACAAGCCAGTAGCGCTTTAGTGGCGCTGGATCCGCAAACGGGCGCCATTCGTGCTTTGGTCGGCGGTTATAGCTTTGGTCAGACCCAGTTTAACCGGGTCACCCAGGCCAACCGTCAGGTCGGCTCCAATATTAAACCTTTTATTTATTCTGCCGCGCTGGAGCATGGTTATACCCTGGCCTCCATTATCAATGATGCCCCTATCCACGAATGGGACGCCGGTTCAGGCACCGCCTGGCGGCCGAAAAATTCTCCCGATGTGTATGATGGTCCCATCCGCTTACGTGAAGCACTGGCGAAATCAAAAAATGCGGTTTCGGTGCGTTTGATCAGTGGCGTCGGCATAGATAACGCCATCAATCATCTGGAGAAATTCGGTTTTCACAAAACAGATTTACCCCGCAACCAGACGCTGGCGCTGGGTTCAGCCTCACTGACACCACTGGAACTGGCCACAGGTTACGCTGTATTTGCCAATGGCGGTTATCTGGTGAAGCCTTATGTAATTACCAAAATTCTGGATGATCAGAACAACCTGATCTATCAGCATGAACCAGTACAAATTTGCCAGGATTGTGCCGCCACTGAGACGGCTACGGTTGATACCGCAGCGCCAGCCACTGCCGCCACGCCGGCAGCAGCAGCACGTTATGCTCCTCAGGTGATTTCAGCCCAAAATGCGTTTTTAATTTCAGAGGCAATGAAAAGTGCCATTTGGGGCGGCCCAGGCTGGGATGGTACGGCCAAAAATCTGAAAGCGTTAAAACGGCGTGATTTATCGGGAAAAACCGGTACCACCAATGATGTGAAAGATGCCTGGTTCTCCGGCTTTACGCCAGATCTGGTGATCACCAGTTGGGTCGGTTTTGATGATGCCGAAAGTGTGCTCGGCAAAGCAGCCTGGAACAGTAATTTGGGCACTGACCAAATTGCCGGTGGTGAATCTGGCTCCCGCACTGCCCTGCCGCCATGGCAGAAGTTCGCGGCTGCCGCCCTGAAAGACGTGCCGGAAAAGTTTCCGCCGGCCCCTGTTGGCATAGTCTCAGTCCGGATTGACAATGCCACAGGTCTGTTAAGTCAGGCCACCGACAGCAGCAGTAGTTTTGAGTTCTTCCGGCAAGGGACAGAACCAACCCAATATGCCAATCCGAATAATCCGGATTTGCCGCAAAACCAGCAACAACAGCAGGAAATCGATATTTTCCGCTGATGCTGTGAAAAAACCAGCCTGGACCCGCCGCGGCGCGGCAGTCCAACGCTTGGCGTCCAACACTTGGTGTCCAACACTTGGTGTCCAACACCTGCCACCAAGCACGTTAATCCGCAGCGACCTCCTGCATGGCGCTGCGCACCGCCGGGATCAACCGGCGGCTGACCGGTACCTGCTGACCGCTGGTTAACAATAACACGGCACCGCTACCACTATCGGCATCTGTAGTGGTGCGAAATTGCCGCACATGCCGGACATTCACCAGATAAGAACGATGCACCCGGATAAACCAGGCGGGTAATTGTTGTTCCAGCAAGCGCAGAGTACCGCTATACAATTGCTGATGGCCATCCAGCAACCAGATTTCACTATAATCACGTGCCGCCTGACAGTAGCCAATCTCATCCACCGGCAACAACTGCACTTTGCCGGCGCTGGTTAAGGTCAGATTCGCTTTCGGCCCGGTGGCGCTATTTTGTTGCAGTTGTTGCTGTAATTGTAAGATGAGCTGCTGATCTGCCCATTGCAACTGTTGCTGCTGCTGATGCTGCACCGCCTGCTCAATAAACAAAGCACACAACAGCAGCGTCATCAGCACAAAGGCCAGGATCTCCTGGAAGATGCCGGTCAGTAGCACCGCCAGCAGCAGATACAGCAGCAATAACAAAGCACTGGTCCCGGCGCCATCAGCAGCGGGATAATCCACCTTATCAGCCACATGCCAACTAAAGGCTGCCAGCAAGGCTGCCAGGCAGCAAGGCAATAAAGTTGCGACGGCAATGCGCGCATCAAAACTGTCCAGCCATAATAACAATGGCAGCGTCAGCACAACAGCCGTCACCAGCCAGTAATGCCATTGCGCACGCTGATAACGTAACGCCGTCAGCAGCAACAAACAAAAACCAAAACCGCAGGCACAAAACAACAGGGCCAGCAGCCGCAAATCATGCAGTGGATAACGATAACCCAACAGGCCCCGCGCCATTTCCAGCCAGAGCTGACCGGCAGCAAAAAAGCACAGCAGCGCCAGCAGCGTCGCTTGCCAGCGTCTTGACACCAGCGGCGAATTGGCAACTACAACGGCCTCAGCATGCGGACTACAGAGCGCCAACACGCTGAAATACAACAACCCGGTCAGCAGAATACCCAGCAGCACCAGACCTAATTCACTATGCTGCTGCAGATGGGCATTGGCAGCAGCATAAGGCCCAATCCCAATAAAATGAATGGGTTGTGCCAGGGTCAACCAACCATGCTGGGCTGACATCTGCAACACCAGTTGATTATGACCAGGCCGGAGCAAAGACGGTGGCAAATAAAAACGACTGTCCATCGCCCCTGGCACTTCATCTGCCGCTAAACCCGGCTGGCCATTTTGACCAATCAACTGACCGTTTAAATAAACTGCGCTGGAAGCTCTGGCGTTGATAAACAGCGCCAGCGGCAATGACGGCTGTGCTGTGCTTAAGTGGCTATGCTGCTGCGGTTGTTCAGCGCCTGAATTTTTGCCTGTTGACTCAAAGGGCTGCTCAAACGACAGCAACAGCCACAACAGCCGTTGTTGTGGATCTGCTGCAACCTCATGTTGTTGCTGGCAGCCGGCTTGCTGAAAGTCTGTCGGTAGGGTGTTGATTTTCTGCCCATCACACCAGGCGATAATCTGAAGCGGCTGCAACTGCGCTGGCAGCATAGGTTGACGCAATACCAGCCACAGGCAAGCCGTCAGTAATAACAGCAACAGTGTGATCGCACCATAACGGGAAAGACCTGCTTTGGCCGGTTCAGGGTTTTGCATCGACAACTCCATTGTGTAGAAAAAGTCCACCTGTCAGCGGCAAAAACACCACCGTTCAGCCTTTGCGCTGCGCTTTCTGCTACCGCTGGCAGAATAACACTCGCCAGGCTGCAACAGCCTTGTTTAACTTCAATCAACTAAACCAGGGAGAGCATGTTATGTTATTGAAATGTATAAGCACAAGCCGTCGATGCCGTCACCCGTCTGGCTGGCACTTCTTATTCAGCATCGCGGTTGTGGCGGCAGGTTTTGCTACAGCCGGCGACGCTCCAAACAGCCACACCGCAACACCACGCCAGTATGCCAATGAAACAGCCATCCGCTTTACTGCTGGCAACGGCGACAACATCGCCGCGTTTAGCGGATTCTTGCTGGTACCGGAAAATCGTCAGCGCGCAGGTAGTCGCCTGCTGAAACTACATTATGTGCGTTTCCCGGCGCAAACCGACCAGCCCGGCTCACCGGTGGTATATCTGGCCGGAGGCCCGGGCGGTTCAGGCATTCATACGGCAAAAGGTCCTCGTTATCCGTTGTTTACCGGTCTGAGCCAGCATGCGGATGTGATAGCGCTGGACCAGCGTGGCACAGGTTTGTCCGCCGATATGCCCAATTGTGTGTCAAAAGTGGTGGTACCGGTTGATCAGCCATTCGATGAGCAAAAATTCAGCGCATTACACCAACAAGCTGCGCTGGAGTGCAGCCAGTTTTGGCAACAACAAGGCGCCGACGTGCTTGGCTATACCACAGTACAGAATGCGCTGGATTTAGCTGATTTGCGTCAGCATCTGGGCGCAAAAAAACTGACGTTATGGGGCATCTCCTACGGCACTCATCTGGCGTTGGCAGCCAGCAAACTGATGCCGGAACAACTGGATAAACTGATGCTGGCCAGTGTGGAAGGACTGGACCAAACCGTGAAGCTGCCGGCCGAAACCAGCTTGTATTTACAGCGTGTGCAGCAACTTATTGCCCTGGACCCGGTCCAGCAAGCCCGTTGGCCCGACATCAAGGCCCTGATGCAGCAGGTGCTGATCCAACTGCAACAAGCGCCAATTCAGCTGAGCCTGCCGCAAGCGGAGGGTAAAACCCGGCCATTTTTGTTTCAGCGTATCCATTTACAGCTGCTCACCTCAATGTCACTGGCTGATCCTAACCAGCGGTTGGGTCTGTTATTGCAGTTATATCAAGGCTTACAAGCAAATCCTGAGGCGATGAAACCCATGCTGACGGAGCTTATCGGCAGTGGCATTATGGATGGTTTTGCCGCCGGCCCGATTGAACTGCGGCTGATGCCATTAATGACTGATCTGGCGTCCGGCATCTCAGCGCCACGGCAGCAATTATTCAAGCAGCAGCAAGCCGGCGCTTTATTAGGTGGTTTGCTGAATTTCCCGATGCCACAGTTAAACGGCAGCATCCCTGGCCTGGATCTTGGACCGGCGTTTCGCCAGGAAGCCAGCCATGCCATCCCTACGCTGGTGTTCAGTGGCACCCTCGACGGTCGGACTTATCTGGCTGAGCAACAACAAGCCGTCGCCGGTCTGACGGCAAAACAACTGGTCACAGTCCGTTACGGCGGTCACAACTTGCTGGAAAGCTCGCCGCAAGTGCTGCAGCTGATGCAACAGTTTTTGACGACCGGTAAAGTGAACCAGCAAGTGATTGAGTTACCACGTCCTGATTTAACCCAGACATTGGTCAAATGATGACAAAGCTGCCGCCTGTGAGACAGGCGGCGTTTGTACTGATCAGAATCCAACCTTATGGTGACAACATGTGTCTATCACAGCGGCTTACAAAGCCGCAAACCATAACTCGGCTGCGGTCAGGGCTGCGCCGACCTGCTCAGGTGAAGTACCGCCTAAGGCGGCGCGTTTTGCCAGACCAGCTTCAATGGTCAGTGCTGAGTACACATCATCAGCAATCAGTGGCGATACCTGTTGCAGTTCGGCTAACGCCAAAGCTTCCAGCGGCTTTTGCTGAGCTGCGGCTTTAAGCACCAGTTCGCCGGATAATTCATGCGCATCGCGAAAGGCAATGCCTTTGCTGACCAGATAATCGGCCAGATCGGTGGCATTGCTGTAACCCAGTTCCGCGGCGCGGCGACATTGACCGGCATTGACTGACAAATGCGGCAGCACGGTAGCCAGCACTAACAAACATTGCTGCCAGGTCGACATCAAATCAAAAAAGCCTTGTTTGTCTTCCTGCATATCTTTGTTATACGCCAGCGGCAGGCCTTTGAGCACATGTAAAATCGCCACTAAATGCCCCAGCACCCGGCCGGTTTTACCACGCAGTAATTCAAACACATCCGGGTTTTTCTTCTGTGGCATTAAAGATGAGCCAGACGAAATCGCATCCCCGAGTTTAAAGAAACCGGCTTCGCCAGAGCAGAAGAAAATCACATCTTCCGATAAACGTGATAAATGAGTTAAACATAAACTGGCGGCAGCGGAGAGTTCGACGACATAATCGCGATCTGACACGGCGTCGAGACTATTACGCGCCGCGGCGGCAAAACCTAACCGTTCCGCCAGCGCTACCCGATCTAACAACACACCGGTGCCGGCTAAAGCCCCACAACCGAGTGGACAAACATCCATTCTGGCAAGCGCATCATCAATCCGGCTTAAATCACGGCGGAACATTTCGACATAAGCTAACGCCCAGTGGCTCACCAGCACGGGCTGCGCCCGTTGCAAATGGGTAAAACCCGGCATCACTAAGCCATGATGACTGCGGGCGAAAGTTAGCAAAGCACCGATGGCCGCTTGTAATGCATCCCGCACCAGTCCGGCATTCAGTTTGCTCCAGAGCCGCAAATCAGTGGCCACTAAATCATTGCGCGAGCGACCGGTGTGCAGCTTTTTGGCAGCGTGACCAATTTTTTCGCCAAGTTTGGCTTCTACCCAGCTATGAATATCTTCTTCCTGGGTTTGCAGTGGCAACTCCGGGTTGGCTTCAACTTCAGCCGCCAGTTCAGCCAAAGCGCCGTCCAATAACGTCGCTTCTGCAGCCGTGATAATACCGGCTTCGGCCAGACCAATAGCCCAACTGCGAGAAGCGGCGATATCTTGCTGCGCTAATAAATAATCAAATCTTAAAGAGTCGTTAAATGCCCGAAACTCATCCAAACTTGCTTCCTGAAAACGTCCGCCCCACATCGCCATGATGGTGTCCTCGAAATTCTGAATATAAAAACAGCGGCCGAAACCGCTGCTGTAAGAAAGGTGCTCTGGGACCTGAATGACCCAGCTGTTTAAGGCTTATTTGGTGTGTAAGGCCCGAATCCGGCTGGCCAGTGAATACAAACGGATAAAGCCGGCAGCATCTTTCTGGTTATACACTTCGTCACCGTCAAAAGTGGCAAAAGCTTCTGAGTAAAGGCTGTTTGGTGAGCGGCGTTTTGCCACAGTGACCTGACCTTTATACAGTTTCACCACGATATCACCGGTCAGTTGTTCTGCCAGCGAGTTAGACGCTGCAAATAATGCGTCTTTGAGCGGCGTGAACCAACGGCCGTCATACACCAGTTGTGCCACTTCCAGCCCCACTTCTTCGCGGTATTTTAATGAAGTGCGATCATAAACCAAAGACTCCAGCGCCCGCAGTGCCGCCACAATAATAGTGCCGCCCGGGGTTTCATAACAGCCACGTGATTTCATGCCGACTAAACGGTTTTCCACGATATCAATCCGGCCCACCCCATGTTCAGACCCAATCGCATTCAGTTGCTCAATGGCTTCAATAGCGCCAACCGGATTGCCATTAATGGCGGTCAGTTCGCCTTTTTCGAAACTCAGCTGCAGATATTCAGCTTTGTCCGGCGCTTGCTCCGGTGACTTGGTCCACATCCAGACTTGCTCAGACGGTTCGTTCCAGGGATTTTCCAGCTCGCCGCCTTCATGCGAAATATGAAATAAGTTGGCGTCGCGGCTATAAATTTTAGTGGCTGTCGCTGTGGTTGGTACCTTCTTTTCAGCCAGGTAATTCAGCAGCGATTGACGGGAATTAAATTCCCACTCCCGCCATGGCGCTATCACTTTCAGTTGTGGTGCTAAAGCGGCAAAAGCGCCTTCAAACCGCACCTGATCATTACCTTTACCGGTACAACCGTGACAAAGCGCATCAGCCCCCAGTTTCAACGCCAGTTCAACCTGAGCGCGGGCGATAATTGGCCGCGCCATCGAAGTGCCCAGTAAATACTGACCTTCATACACAGCACCGGCTTTGAGCGTCGGATAAATCACTTCTTTGACAAACTGCTCGCGTAAATCAACGATATAGCAGCTGCTGGCACCGGATTTAATGGCTTTTTCTTCCACACCCGCTAAATCTTCTGCGCCCTGACCAACGTCGGCGACAAAGGCAATCACTTCACAGTCGTAGTTGTCTTTTAACCAAGGCACAATGGCTGAAGTGTCCAGACCACCGGAATACGCCAGCACTACCTTTTTCACGTTTTGTTTTGCATTATTCATGTTCGGCCTCAGGCAAATAAACTTACTAAAACGGCATTTTGCGCATGCATGCGGTTTTCCGCCTGCTGCAGTACTAAAGAACAGTCACTATCAAGCACTTCGCTGGTGACTTCATGGCCACGATGGGCTGGTAAACAGTGCATAAAGTTTTTCACTGCCAACCGCTGCATCACAGCCGTATTAATCTGATAAGGCGCAAATACGGCCTCCACCACGGCCGGATCGGCTTTGTTGCCCATCGACATCCAGGTATCGGTGTAAATGGCGTCGGCACCAGCGGCAGAAGAAACATGCTGGCTCAGTGTCAGCTTAGCACCGCTTTCCTGCGCCAATGCCTGGGCTTTGAGCAGCACATGGGCATCCGGGCCAAAACCTGGTGGCGTCACCACAGTCAGCGTCATGCCCATAATCGCGGCACCCAGCATCAGCGAATGACAGACATTATTGCCATCACCGACAAACGCCAGATGCACCTTGGTTAAATCACCAAATTGCTCTTTTAAGGTCAGTAAATCCGCCAGCGCCTGACATGGGTGATACAGGTCACTGAGCGCATTAATCACTGGCTTTTTACTGCTTTGCGCCAGCTTGATTAAACTTTGCTGCGAATAGACACGTGCGACTATGGCATCCGTCCAACAAGCTAAGTTGCTGCCGAAGTCTTCCACCGACTCGCGCACACCCATAGCGCCATTTTGTTGATCCAAATAGACACTGTGCCCACCCAGTTTGTGGATACCGACATCAAAGCTGACACGGGTGCGCAAAGACGGTTTTTCAAACAACAAGGCAATACTTTTGCCTTTAAGCGCCGTACTGTACTGCGCTGGGTGTTGTTTAATCTCCAGGGCTAAATCCAGCAAGCCCGCCAATTGTTGTTGATCCAGTTCAGCTAAACATAACAGCTGTTTTAATTGACTCATAACTCACACTGCTTCACCGCGCTGCGGCTTCCTTATTGGGGAAATCGGCCCGAAAGCCGACCCTGTCAGGCTTTCGTTGGAGCGGATTTCAGTGGGATTGAGGGCATTACAACAGACCGATAAAGCCCCTTATTCACTGATGCAAGTACCGACTGCTTGGTGTTGCATCAGTTTTAATAAATCATCTGGCTGTTGCCAGCCTGCGACGACAATGGATCGTCGCAGCGCTGCCGCAGTTTCCAGTGCCGCATCTAACTTCACTTTCATGCCACCTTTAATCACGCCACTGTCGACCAGCGCTTGCGCACCTTTGCCATCCAGCGTGCTGATCAGTTTGCCTTCAGCGTCCAGAATGCCTGGCACGTCCGTTAACAACACCAATTGCCCTTGCACCAACTGACAAATGGCTGCGGCGGCTAAATCGGCATTCACGTTCAGCAGTTGGCCATCGTCACTTTGACCAATAGAGCTAAACACCGGCACAAAACCGTTTTGTAATAAGGTGTTGACCAAAGTACCGTCGTTGGCTTTGGCAATGCCAACCGCGCCGAGTTTGCTATTGACGTCAAACTTCAGGCTCCGGCCGGCGGCCAGGGTTAAACCCACGGCTTTTAAGCCCTGCAACTGCGCGCGCGACACCATCAAGCTGTTGACGGCACCGGCTAAAGCGCCGGTAATCACGGGCATTTGTTCTGGCGGCGACACGCGTTGGCCGTCAATTTTCTGCGTGCTAAAGCCAAAAGTCGCCAGCCAGCTATCGACCTGATCGCCGCCACCATGCACCAGCACTATTGGATACTGCGTCGAAAGTTCGGCCACGACGGCTAATAAGGCGTCCAGTGCTGCATGGTCCTGCAGTAAACGGCCACCCATTTTTAACACTAAAGGTGTAGTCTGCTTCATCACAGGGCTCCTGGGGCAAAGCTAAACAAACCGGCAGTTTCTGGCTTGCCAAACTTAACATTGGCCGCTTGCATCGCCTGTGCTGCCGCACCTTTGAGCAGGTTATCAATGGCAGACACCACTACCAGTTGCTCGCCATCTTGCTGCCAGAAAATATCGCAAAACGGTGAGCCTTCAACGTCAGCCACATTGGGCGAACTGGCGGTTAACCGCACCAAAGGTTTTTCAGCGTAAGCAGCAGTAAAAGCCGATTGCACTTGTGCAGCGGTCACCCCAGTTTTCAGCGTGACCACGCTGGTCGCCAGAATACCGCGCTTAAAATTACCTAAATGCGGTGTGAATACTACTTTACGGCCTAAATTCTGTTCAATTTCCGGTCTGTGCCGATGGTTAAAAAAGCCATAGGCATTGAGGCCAACTTCGCAAAATGAGGTATTTAACGCCGCTTTACGGCCAGCGCCAGACACGCCACTGGTGGCATTAATCACCGGGATACAGTCATCCGCCACTAACCCTGCTTTGAGCAAAGGCAACAGGGCCAGTGAACAGGCCGTTGGATAACAACCTGGCACAGAAATCAGCTGCGGCAGATCCTGCTCCAACCATTCCATCAGAGAATAAACTGCTGCGTCCAATAACTCAGGATGCTGGTGCTCATAACCATAAAACTTCGGATAAAGCTCAGGCTGCTTTAACCGGAAAGCACCGGATAAATCAACGACCACTATGCCGGCCGCCAACAGCTTAGGGGTCACTTCTTCACTGGCTTCATGCGGCAGCGCTAAAAATGCCACCTCAACCTGGCCCTGGATCTGGCTAATCTCAGCATCGGTCCAGGGTTGCACCAGAATATTCACTTGTTGTTGGAATCTTGGATACAACGAAGAAAAAGGCTCCGGTTTGCGCCCGGCAGAGGCATATGCAAAGCAGAGCTCAAAAAATGGGTTTCTACTCAGCAAAGCACAAAGTTCGGCACCGCTGTAACCGGCAGCACCCAACACTGCTGCACGAACCTTAGGTGTTTGAATCACAGCAGTGGCATTCAATTGTGATGACATCAGACGTCTGTCTCCAAAAAACAATAAAACCGGGCCACATCAAAAAACTGTGGCCAGTGTACTGAGTCGCTCATGCATATTCAAGAATTTTTATGCTGAATTTATGAATTTTTATATAGCAAACATCCAGACAATAGTTATCTTGCTGCTTGCGACCCAACAAGATTAGCGGATTTTAAGCAAAATCAGGCTGAATAAACATGACTTTATCGGCGGATGCGATTAATGGTAAGACGGTAGCCGCCAAACCCAATCAGCGACTGGCCAGCCACAACCTCAAAGGATGAAGCGCAGGCAGGGCTATGGTGATGAGGCTGGTTGCGAGTGAGCTAGCGAGAGGCGCGGGCAAAGAAATGCAAGCTAGAGCGCCGCTTGCAGCTGACGCCGCCAGGACATCAGGGTCCCAGCGGCGGAGCACGTTATAAACCGGCGTTATCTAACATATGTGCGGTTTGATATTGGCGTTGATCCTGACGTTTGGGCAGCACTTTTAACGCCTCATGCAAGGTCGGATAAAACGCCAGCAAACCTTCCACCGGACGAATTTTGGCTTTGGCCAGTGTTTTTAACGGCTGAAACTGCAAATCAACCAGCAACAGCTGGCAATCATTGTGATCACAAAAACTGATGTATTTATCCAGTGCCACTAAGCCGCCGGCATCCAGTAAGGACACCCCATCCATCAGCAGCACCACACTTTGTTGCCCCTTACTGAGCAGCGCCAGCTCGGCAAACACCCGGTCGGCGGCGGCAAAAAATAATGGCCCGCTGATGCGGAATATTTTATGCCCGGCAGCCAGTTTTTCCGGCACCAGTTTCGGGCTTTCCGTGACATCAGACACCTTGGTCATTTCAGCCACATCCTGCACAAATAACAGCGCCGCGATAATAATGCCGCAAGTGATGGCAACCACCATGTCAAATAACACGGTAAAAGAAAAACAAACCAAAAACACCAGAATATCGCTGCGCGGCGCCGTGTTAATCAGATGCAGCGCTTTGCCGGCATCACTCATATTCCAGGCCACCATCACTAATAAAGCCGCCATTGCCGCCATCGGTAAATAAGCCAGTACTTTTGCCAGCGCCAACAATGCCAGCAACACCACCAAAGCATGGATCATCGCAGCCAGCGGCGACTGGGCGCCTGCCCGGACATTGGCAGCTGAGCGCGCAATGGCGGCTGTGGCGGTAATGCCACCGAAAAAAGGCGCCACCAGATTGCCAATGCCCTGACCCAACAATTCGGAATTGGCACTGTGCCGCCGCCCCGTCATACCATCGAGCACCACAGCACATAATAAAGACTCGATAGCGCCCAACATCGCCATCGCAAAAGCCGCCGCCAGTAAATCTTTCACCATCTGCGAGCTCCAGACCAGCGCCTGCCCGTCCGCGCCGACTTGCTGCCAGGGCCAGACAAAAGCCGGTAACATATCCGGAATACCACGGCTGGCAACACCAGCGGCATCGGTATAATAGAAACGACTGCCAATGGTTTCGACCGGCAACTCAAACCAAGCCAGGATCAGCGCCGTGACAGTCCCCGCCACAACTGCAGGTAAATGTGCCGGCACCGGGGTTTTCAACGCCGGCCATTTGAACATCACCATTAAGGTCACTGCAGCCACCAACATACTGGGCCAATGAACTGAATCCGCCGCCAGCATCAGTGCATGCAATTTTTCGATATAGTGTTCTGGCATCACCGCCACTTGCAGGCCAAATAGATCTTTTAACTGTAAAGTGGCAATCACCACCGCAATGCCCGCAGTAAAGCCCAACGTCACTGATTCCGGAATATATTGGATTAACCGGCCCAGCCTTAGCATCGCCATCATCACCAGCAAGCCGCCTGACAATAATGTCGCCAGCATTAAGCCACCCAGACCATATTTTTGTGCCACCGGATACAAGATCACGACAAAAGCGGCGGTAGGACCTGAAACGCTGTATCTGGAGCCGCCACAAAGCGGAATAATAAAACCGGCGATAATGGCAGTGTACAGGCCATATTGCGGCGGCACGCCACTGGCAATCGCCAGCGCCATCGCCAGCGGAATGGCAATAATACCAACCGTGAGTCCGGCCAGCAGATCTTTGCCAAGCTGCTGACGGCCATAACCTTCAGCTGCGGTTTCCCGCAATGCATGGGCAATACGCAATGAAAACAGATAAGCGCGATGAGACATGGCAACAGCAATCAATGAAATTCAGGAATAACAACAGCATAACCTAAATCAGCTGGATTCAGGTCAAATGCGGTGGAAAATTGCGGTACTTAAACGAAGCAACTGTCGCAACAGCAGCAAACCAGACAATTTTGCCTTACAAATGCTTGCGATAACGGAGCTGGATTTTTTGCAACAGCCGCCAATGCGACGGGTTCAGTAACAAAGTCCAGATTGCCAGATCAAATAACAGCTTCAGGCTAAAACGTAGCGGCTCAGCCACTGAATACACTGGCGGGGTATTACCCTGAAAAAATGTCGGATCCAGCGTGAAAAAAATCACTTCACTGGCTAAGGCCAACGATAATAATGAGGATAAAGCCAACAGCCAGGACATCAGAAAAACTTGCGGAATATGACGATAAGGCGGTTTGACGCGGAATAATTTCAGTAAAAACTCATCATTGTGATAATGCACCATCACAAAGGCCAGGATCAGATCCAGCATCGCAGCAGACATAAAATAAATCAACATGTCCACTTCAAACAATAATTGGCTGAGTAAAACTTCACAGAACTTAATGCCGAGCACAATAGCCAGCACAGGTAAGTTTTCCCGCCGTTGCAGACTGGCGTTGGCAACAAAAGCAATGATCACCATCGTCAGCAGAAACGGGATATTCGGCTGGTGCCGAAAATAACTTACAGCGACTAAAGACATAATCATACAAAAGAATGTGAATAAGTCTTTAGCGCTGTATCTGTGTTTCACTGACTGATTATTTCCAGATTGATTTTGGTGGCCATGGTGGTAACCGACTTTCGCCGATAGCTCGCGTTGCAGCGCCACCGCCGATCATGGCTAAAGCTTCTTGCGACAATTCCAGCATGGCAGCCTGAATTTCAGCAGTTTCAGTTTTAACTGTTGATGCAACAGCGTCATTCACGATTGATTTTGATTGTGCATTGAATTTCATAACGAGTAAATCCCTAATTTGTAATGTTTATTTATTTAGATTTAGCGCATATCAATTTCGAAGCTCTGTTCCTGGAGCTAACACATCATCCCTCTGATAAGTAGATAGCAACTATCAGGCCAACAGCTGAAAAAATATTGTAGAGGGCGGAAATTCCTATTTAAGACACAAAAATTGCATTTTTGTAGCTGGTAACGACACAGCTAAAGCTGCAAAATTCGGCCGCTCCGGCCAGCGAGTGGCAAACGCACGGCAAAGTTATGCCGAGCGGCAAAGATGACAGCCAATTCTTTGACGTTCAGACTTGACCGATACGGCAGCAGGTGACAAAACTCCGTCACTGCGACAAAATGCCACATCGCAGCTGTTGTAAGTGCCCGCTATAGTGTTGCGGACGAGTTCAGATCCGAATGGCTCAAGGTCAGTCTTCTGCCCTGGCGCACTTCAGGTTTTCTCTGTCAGTTTTTGCACCGGGTGCTACGGCACCCGTTTTTTTTAAAGAGTCTGATATGACCCCATCTTTAGTTATTGCGCCGCAGTTGGCTCCCGCCCAGCAAATCCGTCAGTTTCAACAGTTTCGCTGGGGCTTGATCATCACCGAATATCTGGCGGCTTTGCTGGCATTTGGGCTGGATTATCCGGTATCGAACTGGCCCTTATTATTATTACTGCTGACCTTGCATGGTTGCAGCAATCTGGTGTTACCGCTCTGGCCGGGCAGCCAGCGCTTTCCGCAACGGCTATTTATTCTCGGGGTACTGGCGGATTTATTGATTTTGACGCTGCTCCTGGCGCTCACCGGAGGAGCCAGCAATGGTTTTATTGCGTTGCTGCTGTTACCGGTGGCGGTTTGTGCCGTGTTATTACCGGCACTGCAGGCGTATTTGTGCGCTATTCTGGCAGTCACCTGCTATGCCTTGCTGCTCCAGCTAGGCCAGTCGATGGAACACCATGGGCACCAGATGCATCTGATGGCGCAGCAACCTTTTAATCAGCACTTGCTGCAAATGGGCTGGGCTTTTTCACTGTCGGCATTGCTGATCGCCTGGTTTATCAGTGCACAAGCTCAATTGATTAGCCAAAAATCCAGGCAGCTGGATCTATTGCAACAGCAACAGAGCCGGCAAGAGCAAATGCTGGCGGTTGCCACTTATGCCGCCAACGCCGCGCATGATTTGGCCACGCCGTTACAAAACCTGACCTTACTCAGCGATGAACTGACCCAACATAACCCGCATACGGCGCCGGATCCTGCTTTACTGTGCGATCTGCAAACCGAAGTGGCGCGTTGTCAGCAGATAGTGCAGCAACTGCGGCTCAACGCGCAGCAACTGCGCAGCCAGAAAGGCCAGTCGCAGCCGGTATTACATGTCACCCAACAAGCTATCCAGTTGTGGTTAGTCAGCCGGCCGGATATTTGTATTGCCATGAGTTGCCAACAAGATGAGTCCGCTTGCCAGTTGCAGGATGCCTTAGCCTGGTCAGCAGCGTTATTTAATATTCTGGATAATGCCGCCGATGCCAGTCTGGCCAATCAGCGGGCTGAACTGCAGCTGGAATTGACGCTGCAACAGGGGTTGTTCTGTTGTAAGTTGACTGATTTTGGCAACGGCCTGACCGAGCCGCAATTAGCTGAGCTGGGTTTAATGCCGCAGCCCAGTCGTCAGGGCCTGGGACTGGGACAGTTACTGGCCAATGCGTCGATTGAACGCCTGGGCGGGCATGTTCAGCGCACGAACCTGCCACAAGGTGGCATGTTGACGGTAATCAGTTACCGGAGTCGTGCCTGATGCATATAGTGTTAGTGGATGATGATGAAACCTTAGTCCGCACCTTAAGTCGCCGGCTGACTCAGCATGGCCATCAGGTCAGTGGCATCAGTGACAGTTGTAGCGCTGCGCAGTTAGCAATATTGCGTGCCGATGCTTACATTCTGGATTTGCGTTTTGGTCAGCAAAGCGGCTTGCATTTTGTCACGCCGCTGCGCGCTGCCCTGCCCCACAGCCGTATTCTGGTCATGACAGGTTTTGCCAGCATCGCCACCGCAGTGCAGGCAGTGAAAGCCGGAGCCGACGATTATCTGACCAAGCCGGTGGATTTCAGCTTGCTGCTGAGCAGCCTCAATCCAATGGAAGCCGCCGATACCGCAGCTGGCAGCGACAGCAGCGAGACCGAATTGTTATCAACGGATCAACTGGAATGGGAACATATCCAACGTATCCTGCAAGAACAACAAGGCAATATTTCTCAGACCGCCCGTTTGCTTGGCATGCACAGACGCACCTTACAACGTAAATTAAGCAAACACCGGCCTTAGCCGGTGTTTGTACTCGCGCCAATATAGGCCGTCATTAAGCCCGCTCGTTTGCCCAGGCAGCCGCTTGCGCCTGACTGTGGCGCGCCGCTTTGGCGGCAGCCATTTGCTGCCTGGCCAAAATAGCCAGATCAGCATGGATACCACCGGCTGTCACCAACCGGCCAGCGCCCGGCCCTTTTAATACCAATGGATTGGCCTGATACCAGTTGGACTCAATCACAAACACATTATCGCAGGCCTGGATCGCGGCCAGCGGATGATCAGCACCAACACTGAGTAATTTCACGTCCGCCAGCGGACCCTGCGCCGTGACGGTTAAAGTTGCCACATACCGCAGCACTTTGCCTTCGGCTTTGGCCTTGGCGTAGGTGGTCGCCAGGGCTTGATCCAGCGCCTCACGCTGTAACCAGAATTCTTGCCAGCCGCCCTGTTCCAAACCCAGCGGCAACAAGGGCGTCAGGGCAATATCGTTGATATCCAGTGTCAGTCCCAGCTCGCGTGATAACACCAGCAATTTACGCTGCACATCTTTGCCGGATAAATCATCACGTGGATCCGGCTCAGTTAAACCTTCCGCCTGCGCCTGTAACACAAACTCAGAAAAAGGCGCACTGCCATCATATTTACATAACAACCAGGATAAAGTGCCGGAGAAAATGCCACTGATCTGATGGATCTGATCACCAGAGCTTTGCAATTCCTGCAAAATGCGTTGCACCGGCAAACCGGCGCCCACAGTAGTATTGGCCAGCCAACTGACCTGTTGCTCCGCCACAGCGGCACTGATTTGCTGATATTGCGCCAGGGGTAAAGTCACACCTTGTTTATTGGCGCTAATCAAATGACAGCCGGTTTGGACAAAATCAATATAACCTTCGGCAAAAGCTTTGCTCGGGGTAATATCGACCAGCACTTTTGGATTGGGCAGTGCAGTTAAATAATCCAGCAGATCCTGTTTTTGATAAGCAGGCGCTGTGGCCAACAACTGCGGCCAGTTCTGCACTGATAATTCATCGGCAAAACAGGCTTGGCGGGAATTAAATACCCCAGCCAGTTTCAGTTCAATCTGGCCGGCAAAAGCTTGTTGTTGTTTTGCCAGCAAGGCCAGAAACTCAGAACCAACATTGCCGGTACCTGCCACCACTACGTTTAACCGTACCTGGGTTGGCAATAACAACTGATGGAATTCGGTTAACTCGCGCGCGGTCAATGCCGGCAAAAATAACCACAACGCCAGTTGTTGATTTTCAAAGCTGAAAGCCGGCTGCTGACGTTCCAGCCAGTGCGCGGCTTGCAAAGATAACTGCTGCTGTTGTTTCGCCGCCGGTTTCACCCAAGCGACAGCCTGATAATGCTGGCTACTGACCCGTGGATAAATCTGCTGTTGGCCTAAATAACACAGCAATTGCTCCAGATTTTTCTGTGCCACCACCCAGGTATGGAGATCCGTTGGCACCGCAAATACTGTCAGTTGTAAATCAGTGGCGGCTTGCTCCGCCGTGATGGCAACCCCTTTGGCTAAAGTGACTAACACGACATCGGCTAAATCAGTGACAAACTGCACTTCAATCGCCGCCTGCCGGCTGACGCGACAACCAGGCTGATCCGGTTCATAACTGCTACGCACCACCAGCTCCGCCGGATAATCAGCCAGTGGACTTAACGTTTTGGCATGCAGCACCGGATTCCCCAGCTGTGCCAACGTGCGGGCCTGCGCCCATGGTACCTGACGATAAGCCCGGGCTGAAGGCACTTTGCGCGGATCGGCGCTGTAGATCGCATCGACATCTGTCCAGATATTAATGGTGTGCGCCTGCACTAACCGGCCCAGAATAGTGGCAGAATAATCACTGCCATTACGACCTAGTGTGATGCTGTCACCCGCCACAGTTCTGGCGATAAAACCAGTGACAATAATAAATCCAGCCTGACAAAAGGGTTGCAATAAGGCGGCAGACTGTTGCCATTGCACCTGCTGGCCGTCCAGCCGCAGAAAATCACGGGCGTCTACCGCACTGGCTTGCTGTCCGCGGTCTTGCAATAACGCGCTCAACAACAAGGCCGATAATTTTTCCCCCAGCGCCAGCACGTCATTATGCCGGCCAGCCAAAGCAGCCGTTGGCAATTCCGCCAGCCAGCCATTCAGTTGATTCAGCACCTGCGGTGCCGTTGCCGCCGATAAAGTCCGGCTCACCAACAACCTGAGTTGTTGGGATAAAGCCTGCCATTGTTGCTCGAACTCCAATTGCGCCGGCAGCGCTTCGAGCAAAGCCAATAATGCATCCGTGGTATCGCCGGGCGCCGACACCACCACCCAGGCATTGGCCTGTGGTTGTGCCAGTAAAATATCGGCCACGGCATGGAAACGTTCGGCTGAGGCCAGGCTGCTACCACCAAATTTATGCACGACCAGCGCAGAGGCCGCTGACGGAACTACAGATACTGTCATAACACTCACCAAAAAGCGGCCAGAGCCGGATTAGAACGAAATTGTAAGGTGGCAGCCGCTTCAGTTGGTTGGACACTTGCAACTGACGGTTGGCATGATGATGGCGCAACAGGCTTTTCTGCCTCAATTGCGCTGGCAACAGCCGCAAAGGCTTGCGCCAGATCAGCCAGCAGGTCCCGGCTATCTTCAATCCCCACCGACAAGCGGATTAAGGTTGGACCTATACCGGCGGTTTTTTGTGCCGCAGCGTCCATGGATGCGTGGGTCATCGTACCAGGATGACAGATCAGGCTTTCGATACCGCCCAGTGACTGCGCCAGCGTAAAACAACGCAAAGCGGCAAAAAATACCGGCAAATACCGCTCATCGGCGGCTAAATCAAAGCTGACCATAGCGCCAAAGCCGTATTGCTGCTGTTTGGCGATGGCATGTCCCGGATGGTCGGCCAGTCCCGGATAATAAGTTTTTGCCACTAATGGCTGCTGTTGCAGGAAATCCACCACCAGCGCGGTGTTTTCCAGATGGGCTTTCATCCGCGGTAACAAGGTGCGGATCCCCCGCAGTACCAGATGGGAGTCAAAAGCACCGCCAGTCACACCAAGGCAGTTGGCCCACCATTTGAGTTCATCGCCAATCGCGGCATCTTTGGTGATCAGCGCGCCACCGACAATATCACTGTGACCATTCAGATACTTCGTGGTCGAATGCACCACAATATCAGCGCCTAACAACAATGGTTGTTGCAGCACCGGTGATAAAAAGGTGTTATCCACCACCACCAGCGCGCTGAGCTGTTGTGCCAGTTCGCACACGGCTTTGACATCAGTAATTTGCAACAAGGGATTGCTCGGTGTTTCCAGCCAAATCATTTTTGGCGCTGCGTTTTGCACTAACTCAGCCCAGTCTGGCTGCTGGAAGTTAACGATCACCACTTTAAAAGCTTGTTTGCGATTGGCCAGATTGACAAACAACCGGTAACTACCGCCATAACAATCATGTGGGATCACCAGCGTATCAGCCGGTGTCAGCAACTGTAATGCCAGCAGGCAAGCAGACATGCCAGTGCTGGTGACCAGGCCTTTAGCGCCACATTCCAGTTCGGCCAGGGCATCCCCAAGCAGATCACGGGTTGGATTGTTAGAGCGGGAATAATCGTATTTACCTGGTTGCTTAAAAGCTTTTAATTCGTAGGTGGAGGTTAAATACAAAGGTGGAGTCACGGCACCGTAAGCCGGGTCCTGCGCAATGCCGGCGCGGGCGGTGATGGTAGCGGAATGACGGCTCGACATAGTTAACCTCATGCTTAATTAGGCGTTTAGACGTCTAAAAGTATACTGTCGAAAAAAAAGAAGTCAAAACATTTAGACGTCTACAATGATTATTTCTTGCGCATTGTTTGTATCCGGGCGTATAAAGAAGTAAAATTTCGGCCCAAGTGCGTAAAGGTCTGTTGACGTTTCGGTAGAAGATAAACGTTGCATTCAGCTGCTGACCCTTCAGCGACCGGGTGCCGGTCCCGCAGGCACGGGTTCTGGCGGATGCCGGAAAAGACAGACAAACATACAACTAAAAAATTAACTCAAGGTTACAACTATGGCAAAGTGGAATGGTGAATACGTTCACCCGTACGCAGAACACGGCAAAAAATCTGAACAGGTGAAAAAAATCACCGTGTCTATCCCGCTCAATGTATTAAAAGTGCTGACTGACGAAAGAACCCGTCGCCAGGTGAATAACTTACGTCATGCCACCAACAGCGAATTATTGTGCGAAGCCTTTCTGCATGCTTTCACTGGCCAACCACTGCCAGCAGACGAAGATTTGCGTAAAGACAACCCGCATCAAATTCCGGTTGAGGTCCGCAATATTCTGACCAGCATGGGCAAACCGATTCCGGTGATTCAGGAAGCTGAATCCGACGAAGAATAAACTGCAGCCGCTGTGCCGGACTGACAGTTTTATAACAATAATGACAAAACAACAGGACGCAGAAACCCGCCAACAGGCGGGTTTCTTTTTCGTGCTCATCCGCTGGATTCAGCCACAGGTTATGACTGCATATAACCTACTGGCATTTCAATCCGTGCCACACCTGAAGCAACTGCGGCATCAGCCACGGCTTTAGCCACTCTGGGCAACAAACGTGCGTCCATTGGTTTTGGAATGATATATTCTTTACCAAATTCCAGACTGGTCACTTGTGACGCCACCAACACAGCTGCCGGGACTGGTTCTTTGGCAATAGCCCGGATCGCATGTACAGCGGCAATTTTCATTTCATCATTAATCACACTGGCACGAACATCCAGCGCGCCACGGAAAATAAACGGGAAACACAACACGTTATTGACCTGATTCGGGTAATCAGAGCGCCCTGTTGCCATGATCAAATCACTGCGCACGGCATGTGCCAGTTCTGGCTTGATCTCAGGATCCGGATTCGAACAGGCAAAAATCACCGGTTTATCCGCCATCAGTCTCAGCGCTTCAGCTGGCAATACATCTGGACCTGATACACCAACAAACACATCCGCACCTTCCAGCGCATCTTCCAGCGTGCGTTTATCGGTGTTATTGGCAAACAAGGTTTTGTATTTGTTTAAATCATCACGCCGGGTGTGGATCACCCCTTTGGTATCCAGCATGTAGATATATTCGCGTTTGGCACCACATTTAATCAGCAGTTCCATACAGGCAATAGCGGCAGCGCCGGCGCCCATACAAACGATGGTGACTTTGCCGATGTCTTTGCCCTGAATTTCCAGCGCATTGAGCAAACCGGCCGCCGTGACAATCGCGGTGCCGTGCTGGTCATCATGAAATACCGGAATATTGCAGCGTTTAATCAGTTCTTTTTCAATCTCAAAACACTCAGGTGATTTGATATCTTCCAGATTAATACCACCAAAGGTATCGGCAATATTGGCCACTGTGTTGATAAAATCTTCAGTGGTGCGGTGATTGACTTCAATATCGATGGAGTCTAATCCGGCAAAGCGCTTAAATAACAGGGCTTTGCCTTCCATCACTGGCTTAGAAGCCATAGGCCCCAGATTGCCCAGCCCTAAAATAGCAGTGCCATTACTAATCACCGCGACTAAATTGCCTTTGCCGGTATATTTGTAAACGTTATCGACGTTTTCGGCAATTTCCCGCACAGGTTCAGCCACCCCTGGACTGTAGGCCAGTGCTAAATCTTTCACCGTTTCAGCAGGTTTACTGATTTCAACGCTGATTTTGCCGGGTTTGGGTTCGGCATGATACCGCAGTGCTTGTTCTCTGAAATCTGACATGGTAAGAGTGTTCCTGACGCTGAGCCCATTAGGCTTTAGTTGTATTTGCCAATCTTTGCGCTTGTAGGGGCGAAAAGGCTGCTCATTTTAAAGAGCGGACTGCTGTATGCAAATCAATAACTTGCTGATCGTACCACTCAGCCACTACCACAACCCCCTTCAAGGGAGCAAACAGCCAGTGACTGACCACAACATACCGCCAGCCATCCCAGTCTGCACTGCGCGCGGCCAAGCCAGTAACTCTCACTGGCGGAAGTTTGTGCAATTCAGTTATAACAACTTTTTCTATTGCCGCCAACCAGAAAACCCACAACTGGTCTGATCAGCATAATTGACAGTGAATATTCATCCAACAACCCAGCATAAGCGCTGACTTTTACGGCTGAATGAACCAAACTAACGCAGCAGGGTGCTGCAGAGGCGAGAAAAAAATTAATCGATTCAATAACAAATAGTTTTTTTCATAAACTTTCAAATTGAATATTATGCAACAGCCAAAAAGTGACCAGCCACACCAAGCCAGTGCTGCAACCTAAGACTGCGAACCAGGGTTGGGAACCTGAGGTTGCGAACCTGAGGTTGAGAACCTGGGTTGTTACACGCAAAAACAACAAAGGCACCCGCAGGTGCCTTTATCTGTTTCTGAACCAGTTGCCAGCTTACTTGGCGCCCAGTACCGCGAAACGTTTTTTGAAGCGGTCAACACGACCACCTACGTCCAGCACTTTTTGCTTACCAGTGTAGAACGGGTGGCAAGCTGAGCAAACGTCCAAGTGGATGTCTTTGCACAGAGCTGAACTAGTTTTGAATGCATTACCGCAAGTACAGGTTGCAGTGATTTCTTTGTATTCCGGGTGGATACCTGGTTTCATGGCTTACCTCGTTGGGCCGTATCGCAATCTGAGCAGTCTTGCTGTCAAACACCATACGTATTTCAGTTAAATTAGGCCGCGTAGCTTAATAGATCAACAGCGCTTATTCAACAAAAAAACAGTGCCGGCACTAAATATTCTGCCACTTTTGCAGTGCAGGAAAAAAGCCTGTTCAGTGCCTTGCTGGCTTTGTACACTGCTCACACTTGATTCCCGGAAGATCACTGTGACCATAGTTCGTGTTGCGTTACCGGTGCCTTTGCGCCAACATTTTGATTATGAACTGGAAACCGACGCTGAGCAGCCTGTCTGTATCGGCGCCAGGGTGCTGGTGCCTTTTGGCAGCCGTCAGCTCGTTGGTGTGGTCTGGCAACTGGACCCAACGGATAGTTTTAGCGGTGCCGGCTTGAAAAAAGTCACTCAGCTGCTGGACCCACAGCCGGTATTTGACAGTCTGCTGCGCGATTTACTCAGTTTTGCTGCCGATTATTATCATCATCCGCTGGGCGATGTCCTGACCAGCGCGCTGCCCGCCCTGTTACGCGAAGGGCGACTGCTATCAACACAAAAACAACAGGTGCTGCAATTGACCGCCACCGGTCAACAAGCCAGTGCCACTGATTTTTCGCGTTCGGTGAAGCAACTGGCGCTGTGGCAACAACTGCAAGATGGCGCCGTGGCAGAAGCTGAATTAGTGCAGCAACATGGCAGACCCACCCTGAATCAGTTATTAAACAAAGGCATGGCAGCATGGCAAGCCGAGCCTTTTGCTCCTTTTGTTTATCAGGCGGAAAAACAAAAACCATTGCCGCTCAATCCAGCACAGGCACTGGCCGTTGCCGCTGTGGTGCAGGCACTGGACAGTTTTAGTTGTTTGTTACTGGAAGGGGTGACAGGCTCAGGTAAAACCGAAGTTTATCTGCAGGCCATCCAACCTGTGCTGGCCAAGGGTCAGCAAGTGCTGGTACTGGTGCCGGAAATAGGCCTGACCCCGCAGACACTGGCAAGGTTTGAACAACGTTTTGCCGTGCCGATGCTGACCTGGCATTCAAATATGAATGACGGTGACCGCTTGCGCTGCTGGCAACGCAGTCAGAGTGGGGATGCTGCTATTATTATCGGTACCCGCTCGGCGCTGTTTCTACCGTTTTTGCAACTGGGGCTGCTGATTATCGATGAAGAGCATGATCAGTCGTTTAAACAACAGGATGGCTTTCGCTATCATGCCCGCGATCTGGCTATCAAAAGAGCCAGCTTGCATCAATGTCCGATTTTGCTCGGCTCTGCCACTCCGAGTCTGGAATCTTTGTATAACGTCCAGCAGAAAAAATTCCAGCATCTGAGTCTGCCACAGCGCGCGACGTCACAGCAGGTGCCGGTGATTGAATTGCTGGATCTGAAACAGCAGGTGCTCAAACACGGTCTGGCAGATGGCACCCTGGCGCAGATCCGGCAAACGCTGCAACGTGGCCAGCAAGTGATGCTGTTTCTAAACCGGCGGGGTTATGCACCGGCGCTGATTTGCCATGAGTGCGGTTGGCTGACGGAATGTCTGCACTGCAGCGCTTTTACCACTTATCATAAACAAAGCCGGCAATTGGTTTGCCACCATTGTGGCGCCAGCCGCGCTGTCCCTCATCAATGTGGCCATTGTGGCAGCACCCAGTTGGCCCCTGTGGGTCAGGGCACAGAGCAATTAGAAGAACAACTGAGTCATTTATTGCCTGGGGTGCCCATCACCCGGCTGGATCGGGACAGCATCCGACGTAAAGGCAGCCTGGAAGCCCATCTGGCCACCATTCAGAGTGGCACCCCGCAGTTGATCATCGGCACCCAAATGCTGGCCAAGGGCCACCATTTTCCGGCGGTCAGTCTGGTGGTGGTGGTCGATGTTGATGGCGCTTTGTATAGCAGCGATTTTCGCGCCAGTGAACAGCTGGCGCAGTTGCTGACCCAGGTATCAGGCCGCGCCGGCCGTGGCGATGTCGCCGGTAAAGTGCTGCTACAAACCCATTATCCGGGTCATCCGCTGTTGCAGGATGTGATCCAGAACGGTTACGCCTCCTTTGCCCGCAGCGCACTGCAAGAGCGGCAACAAACCCGGTTACCGCCTTATTTATATATGGCGTTATTTCGTGCTGAAGCCGATGACACGGCGCTGTGCCAGCAATTTTTGCAACAACTGGCCGATAGCGCCGCCAGCTTCAGCCCAGCCGGACAGCTGCAATGGTTGGGGCCGGTGAAGGCGCCACTGGAACGCAAAGCCGGCAAATATCGCTGGCAATTGCAGTTGTTCAGCCCACAGCGCAAGTCCCTGCATCAACTGTTACAGCTGTTATTACAGCAGATCCACCAGCAAGGACCGCAACGGCGTTTGAAGTGGCAACTGGATGTCGATCCGCTGGATTTATCCTGAGGATCGCAGTGGCAAACAGTCCCAGCTCCGACAACTGACAAGGATCAGGGTGTCATTTGTCACAGTTTTTCAGTAGAATGCCAGCCCGACTGTTAAAAAGTGTGATGTCAGCAAACCTATATGCCGCAGCAAGATTATGTCAAAGCCGCCCGCCCGCAGCCCCGGTCGAGAAAAAAAGCCAAAACACCAACGCCGGTGCCTAAGCTATTGATTGCCGTGGTAATGTTATTGGTGATGGTGTTTGGCTATTTCTTATGGCATATCTCACACCGGCCAGGTGCCGAAGCTGCCGCAGCTGCAGCTAAAGCCGCCGCAGCAGCCGAAGCTGAAGCAATAGCGGCAAAAAAACCGCAGGATGAACTGCCGGCCAAACCGTCAAAAGAACCGTACACTTATATTAAAGAGCTGGAAACTAAAGAAGTGAAAGTCACGGCGGCGGAACTGGCTGCCAAAGCGCCTGGCAATATGACTTGTGGCGTATTTAAAGCGCTGGAAGGCGCGCAGCAAATGAAAGCCAAAATCGCCTTTGCCGGCGTCAGCACCGAAATCAAAGAATCAAACGGCAAATACCGGGTGGTCGCAGGTCCTTACTCCAGCAAACGCCAGGCGACCGCCGATAAAAACCTGCTGAAACGGCAAAAAATCGCCGATTGCTGGGTGTACTAGAGCACCCGCCCCCCGCTGCTGCCGGCTTGACGCCGGCATCCTGCTGAATTCACCTGTAGCTTGCTTCCCGAGCGGCCTCAAAGGCTCTTTTCTGTCTGCTCACCTTGAAATATGGCTGATGCAGCCTTATTAATGCTGCATCTGTTCAGCCACAGTCAGCTTTATGCTGGCTCATTTCTGTCAAAGAGACCTCATGACTACAATAGTTTCTGTCCGTCGTAACGGCCAGGTTGCCTTAGGCGGCGACGGCCAGGTGACCTTGGGTAATACCGTAATGAAAGGCAATGCCCGCAAAGTCCGGCGTTTATATCACGGCAAAGTACTGGCAGGTTTTGCTGGCGGTACTGCGGATGCGTTTACCCTGTTTGAACGTTTTGAAGCCAAACTGGAATTACACCAGGGCCATCTGATGCGCGCAGCGGTCGAGCTGGCCAAAGACTGGCGCACCGATCGGATGCTACGTAAGCTGGAAGCCTTATTAGCGGTGGCGGATGCCAATTGTTCGCTGATCATTACCGGCAATGGCGATGTGATCCAGCCAGAACAGGACCTGATTGCCATAGGTTCAGGCGGACCTTTTGCCCAGGCGGCGGCCAAAGCATTACTGGAAAATACCGAGCTGAATCCACGCGATATCGTGGAAAAGAGCTTAACTATTGCTGGTGATATCTGTATTTACACCAACCAGCACCACACGATTGAAGATTTGTAAGAAGGCCCGTTATGTCTGAAATGACCCCAAGAGAAATAGTCCACGAGCTGGACCGTCATATTATCGGCCAACAGGATGCCAAACGGGCCGTGGCGATTGCCTTACGTAACCGTTGGCGCCGGATGCAGCTTGAGCCGGCGTTGCGACAAGAAGTCACGCCAAAAAATATTCTGATGATAGGCCCGACTGGTGTTGGTAAAACTGAAATCGCCCGCCGGCTGGCCAAACTGGCCAATGCACCTTTTATCAAAGTCGAAGCGACCAAGTTCACTGAAGTGGGTTATGTTGGCAAAGAAGTGGAAAGCATCATCCGCGATCTGACCGACAGCGCAGTGAAAATGGTGCGCGAACTGGAAGTGGCAAAAAACCGTTTCCGCGCCGAAGAAGCCGCCGAAGAGCGCATTCTGGATGTGCTGTTACCACGGGCTAAAAACACCTGGGGTGAAGCTGAAGCCTCTGACAGTGATAACCATACCCGGCAAATTTTCCGCAAAAAATTGCGCGAAGGTCAGCTCGACGACAAAGAAATTGAACTGGATTTGGCCATGCCAGCCATGGGAGTCGAAATTATGGCCCCGCCAGGCATGGAAGAAATGACCCAGCAGTTACAGAGCATGTTCCAGAATATGGGTGCTGATCGCACCAAAAAGCGTAAATTGAAAATTAAAGATGCGCTGAAGCAACTGGTAGAAGAAGAAGCCGGCAAGCTGGTCAATCCGGAAGAACTGAAAGCCAAAGCATTGGAAGCTGTTGAACAAAACGGTATTGTGTTTATTGATGAAATCGACAAAATCTGTAAACGCGGCGAAACCTCAGGCCCGGACGTATCACGGGAAGGCGTGCAGCGGGATTTACTGCCATTGATTGAAGGTTGTACCGTCAATACCAAACACGGCATGGTGAAAACCGATCATATCCTGTTTATTGCCTCCGGTGCTTTTCAGATGGCTAAACCTTCGGACTTAGTGCCGGAATTACAAGGCCGTTTGCCGATCCGAGTCGAGCTGCAGGCGTTATCGGCTGCAGATTTTGAGCGCATCCTGACTGAACCAAAAGCCTCACTGACCGAACAAACCCGCGCCCTGCTGGCCACTGAAGGGGTGCACTTATCCTTCACCAAAGACGGCATCGAACGGATTGCCAAAGCAGCCTGGCAAGTGAATGAAAAAACCGAAAACATCGGAGCCCGCCGCTTATATACCGTGATGGAACGTTTGCTGGAGCAAGTGTCGTTTGAAGCCTCTGATCATGCCGGTCAGCAGCTGGTAGTCGATGCGGCTTATGTCGACAGCCATCTGGATGCGCTGGTGCAGGATGAAGACTTAAGTCGCTTTATTCTGTAGGCGATACATATAAAAAGTACAACACAGAAACAATACCGCAGATCAACAGGCCCGCTCGCATGGGCCTGTTGTCGCAAGGAGTCCCTATGCATCAGGTGAGCCGGTTACATTACCATCAACAAGCAAAAGTGCTGGACGTGTTGTTTAGCGATGGCGTGATGGCATGTTTTAGCGCGGAAATGCTGCGCGTGTTATCACCTTCGGCTGAAGTCAGGGGGCATGGTCAGCCAAAACTGGTCAGCCATAAACGCGATGTTGCCATCAAACAGATTTTACCGGTCGGTTTATATGCCGCCAAACTGGTGTTTGATGATGGTCACAACAGCGGTATCTATAGCTGGCCTTATTTACGCCAGCTCCATGACCACCGCGACTCACTCTGGCAAGACTATTTGCAGCGGTTGGCGGATGCCAACAGCAACAGAGAAACACAGCTGAACTTCCGTCAGTTGTAAGCACTGGGGTGGGTGCAACCGGGCACCAACTCCAGCCATTAGATGGCACTCAGGCGCGGAATTTATCGACCGTCTGATGCAATCTGGCCGCCTGAACCGCCACCTCTTCACTGGTATGGGCATTTTGCCTGGCGATAGCTAACGAATCCTCGGAGATATCCCGAATGCGGATAACGTTTTTATTCACCTCTGCCGCCACATGACTCTGTTGTTCAATCGCGGTTGCGATCTGAGTGGTCATATCCATAATCAGCGTCACATCATCTGTGATCGTACTGAGCAAAGCACTGGCCACCCCAGCTTGTTCTACCCCTGCTTCACCTTGTTGCCGGCAATTGTGCATCGCCGTAACAATTTGTTTGGTCCGTTTTTGCAGCCCCTGAATAATTTGTTCAATTTGCCGGGTTGATTCCGCAGTCCGCTGTGCCAGACTCCGCACTTCATCTGCCACCACGGCAAAACCCCGGCCCTGTTCGCCAGCACGGGCCGCTTCAATCGCGGCATTTAACGCCAGTAAATTGGTTTGCTCGGCAATACCACGGATCACATCCAGCACAGAGCCGATGGTACTGCTGTCGCGCTCCAGCTCTCCCATCACTAAGGCGGCTTGTTGTAAGTCGGCAGATAAAGCGCTGATCCTGGCCACGGTTTGCTGCACTTCTTTCATACCATCACTGGCATTGCGGTTAGTGGCCTGGGCTTTGTTGGCGGTGTTTTCGGTGTTACCGGCAATTTCATCAATGGTGGCGCCCATTTCAGTGACCGCAGTCGCCACCATATCACTTTCCAATTGCTGCTGGCCCATGCCACGGCTGGTGGCTGCGGTGGACTCCGCCAGCTCGCTCGTCGCCTCATCCAGCATCTGCAGCGCCTGGTTTACCTCTCCGACCAAGCCCTGTACATCGGACAGCAACTGATTAAAATCCTGCGCCAGCGTGGTCATTTCGTCATTGCCGCTGACATCCACCCGTTGCCGGAAATCATTGTCGGAACGGATCAGGCCGATAGTACGACAGACATTGGCAATAGGTTGCAAAATGCTGCGGCTGGTTAATAACACCAGCGACAGTACAGCAATGGAAACCAGCATAAAAATACTAAATGCCAGCGCCCGGGTGGCGTTGACTGCGGCATCCACAGCACTGGCGGCATCGGCAGACATTTTGTCCAGGCTTTGTTCTGTCTGATGAATAGCCCCGCGCATGGACGCCATCACGCCTTCGCCAGGCGTTAAACCTATTTGTTGCTTGCCCTGTACCAGAGCGGTAAAAGCCTGCTGATAATCGTTAGCAGCACTGAGTAAATCAGCACTTGAGTTCAGGCCCTGCAACTGAGTGGTAAATAGCTGAAACTGCTGATTAAAACTATCCAAATACTTCAAATCCGACCTTAACATAAAGTCCTTTTCTGCCCGTCGCAATTGCAGCAGACTGACCATCAGGCCATCATTCTGCACCTGTTTAAACTGTTGTTCTAATTGATGAGCAGCAGCTCTGAGCTTGCCATATAAACCCGATTGCGGCGTCAGCCCAACGTCGGTACTGAGTTTGACCAACTGCTGAAACTGCTGTTGGTACAAATCGGTCTGACGCAGAAAATCCTCCAGTGGCGCTGTTGAGATATCTGCCTGTTGCAAGCCGGTTTTCAATAATTGACTGTCCTGCTGCAGGCGCTGAAATTCCTGTTGATATTTATCCTGATAAGACTGTTCCAGCCGCATCAGGAAATCTTTTTCATGCCGGCGTAACGCCAGTACATCATTATTTAGCGTTGATACTTTCAGCCGCAGTTCCGCCAGCTCAGTTTGCTGGGCACTTTGGTAAATTAACAATGCCAGCATCAGTAACAGGGCTATACCAACTGAAACTGCATTGAACAACAAGCGCTGTTTGATGGAGTAATTGCGAAGCATATCGATGATCCTGTACTAAAAAACAGACTTAAGCATAGGAAAGAAACTGTGCGGCTGCGCTTGGTCACAGAAAAATAATTCTGCTTTTTGAGCAACCTCAGACCTTTGCCACGACATATTGCTATTGAGGAAACAAACAGCTGTGGTTACAGCCATAAAGCGGCCGTAACCACAGCGCTGCTCCCCAGCAGCATACCGGCCAGAATATCGCAGGGAAAATGCACCCCCAACAGTACACGGCTGAGCCCAACCGCCAAAGCCCAGGGCAGCAGTAGTGGTAAATACAGCGGATAGACCAGCGCCACTGTGGTGGTCAGCACAAAAGCGCCGGCGGTATGACCGGAGGGCAGGCTGAATTTATCGGAAGGCACAATATAAGATTGGATATGCTGCTGTAATAAATCAGCGGGCCTTAAGCGGCGGACACTGTTTTTCAGCAATAAATACAAGGGCAATTCAATGGCAAAACCTGCAGCCAGTAACTGGATAAACTGCAAATAACCAGCAGGCTGCCAGAAATACAGCCATGTGGCCAGCAATAGATACAAAGGCCCGTCGGCCGTTTTGGAACACCAATAACAAAGCCGGAACACTTGCTGGCTAGCGCATCGTTGAAAAACCCGGATAAAAAAACGTTGATCCCAGGCCGCGAGTCTTGTCATGTTCATCAGGCTGTCCTGCCCCTGCCGCTGGTGATATTAACTTAGCGGCTACAGATGACAACGCCATGACAACTGAGAACGCTGGATGGCAAAAGCTGACGACACCAGCTGGGCAGCTGCAAGTTCAGTGGCTTGGCGGCAGCGGCCTTTTTAACAAGGCCAGCGCTTCGGCTTCAGGTAAAGGTTTGGCAATCAGATAGCCCTGCACAGCATCACAAGCCATATGGCGCAATAAACTGAATTGATGTTCATCTTCCACCCCTTCCGCCAGGATGCGTTTGCCCAGACCATGCGCCAGCGTAATCATGGTTTTGACGATCATCATGTCTGAATCACTGCCGGCCATATCCATAATAAAACTGCGATCGATTTTAATTTTATCGATCGGCATTTTGCGTAAATAGCCTAAGGATGAATAACCGGTGCCAAAATCATCAATCGACACCCGGATCCCCATCTGCTGCAACTCAGTGACAAAATTGCGGCCTTTTTCCATATCGCCCATCGCAGTATTTTCAGTAATTTCCAGCTCCAGCATGGTCGGTGGCACCTGATACTGTTGCAATAGTTGCTGGATTTTTAGTTTTAATCCTTCCTGCTCAAAATGGATCGGCGACATATTCACCGCCACCGGCAGCATAATACGCTGCGCCCGCCAACGACCTAAGGTCGCCACCGCTTTTTCCAGCAAGGCCAGGTCAAGCTTTTGACTCAGACCGAGCTGCGCCACCGCCGGTAAAAACTGGCCTGGCATCAGTAACCCGCGCTCCGGATGTTGCCAGCGCACCAGCGCTTCATAAGCATCAATCCGTTGTTCACGCATATTCCATTGCGGTTGGAAATACAGTACCAGCTCATCTTGCGCGATAGCCCGTAACAACTCTTTTTCCAGCAGCAATAAACGGGCAGACTCTTCTTCCATCCCCAGCTGATATTGCACCCAGCGCTGTTGTTGGCGTTTGGCATGGTGAAAAGCGATATTGGCTTTTTGCAACAAGGTTTCGGCACTGCCAGCATGCTCCGGATAGAGCGCAATGCCCATACTGGCAGTGAGTTTCAGTTGAGAATTATCAAAGTTAAAGGGTTTTTCGACCTGCTGCTCTAAGTGCTGCAGACTGAATTGTCGTTGCTTGTCGGTGTGTACATCCGTCAACACCAGGGCAAAAATATCTCCCCCAGTGCGGGCTATCAGTCTGGGTTTGAGAATACTGGCTTCAAAACGACGGTTCACTTCGCGTAAAATCCGATCGCCCTGTTTCAATCCGACCGACTCATTCACCGTTTTAAACCGATCCAACCCCAACATAATCAGTAGAAATGGCTGCTGCTGTTGCAGCAAATCCGTCAGTTGCTCTAATAAAGCATCCCGGTTCAGAGCGCCGGTCAGATGATCATGGCTGTCCAGATAACGGGTTTTGGCCGTCAGTTGTTGATTGGCCAGCCGTTCATCTTCCTGCAGCCAGATAATCAGCCCCAGGCCCAGAATGGTCTGGCAAAACAATTCCAGATGTTTACTGATGAAGACCACCCGATCCAGCGTGCTGCCCTGACCCAGCCACACCGAGATCAAGGCCACCAGGATCTGCTGTACCCCCCATAACAACACGCTACAGCCGACAAGGCGGGTCACAAAGGTTTTAGTCGGTAAGGTAAACAACCAGACGCCGGCCACTAATAAAGCAGAACCAATAAAGAGTAACCGCAGATTCACCTGCAGATAATATTTCCACGGATTCAGACTGCTATCAAAGGCAAACAACAACACCGAAACCAGCGCTAACAGCGCGACCAGCAATAACAGCTGATTCACCAGTCGGGCCGGGATCCGTTCTGTAGTCACCGCCTCACGCACGCCGACCAGCACCCAGATCGCAAAAGCATAACAGCTGAAAATATAACTGAACTCCAGCAACCCAGGCAGCACCGCCAGCCTGCCTGGCTGCATATTTAGCATGCTATACGCCGTCAGACTCAACACATAACAGGCAAATAACAGAAAAGCCAGCGCCCAGGATTTCAGATAATGGCGCTGATAAATACGATAAAAATGCCACAGCACCAGCATCAGCACCAAAGCCAGGCCGGTCTGGATGAAGAAAAGTGACAATCGGCTGAGGATTAATTCTGTACTCAACTAAAACATCCTGACAGAGCTTGCGAGTGAAATTAAAAATTAACACACTCATCAAAGCTTTGCATATAGCCACCTGGCAACTCTGGCGACAAAGCAGATACCAGATCCTGCTTGAGCTTCACCCGGATCAGTTTATACTGTGCTTCAGATCAATGAGTTATCAGCTGGAGCAACAGATGCAATACAATACTTCCGAATTATGTGACTTGTATGCCGACATGATCGACGTGGTGGAACCTCTGTTTGCCAACTACGGCGGCCGCCGTTCTTTTGGTGGCATGATCCATACCGTCAAATGTTTTGAAGACAATGGCCTGATCCGACAAATGCTGGCTGAGCCAGGTGTAGGTAAAGTGTTGTTGATTGACGGCGGTGGTTCCGCCCGACGCGCACTGATTGATGCTGAACTGGCAGCCCTGGCTGCTGAAAACGGCTGGGAAGGCATTGTTTGTTACGGCAGTGTGCGCGATGTGGATACGCTGGAAGACTTTGATATTGGGATCCAGGCAGTCAATGCCATTCCGGTTGGCGCTGATGATCAGGGTTTTGGCGAAACTGAAGTACCGGTGAACTTTGCCGGGGTCACTTTCCTGCCGGAAGATCATTTGTACGCTGACAGTACCGGCATTATTTTGTCGGCTGAAGCGCTTGATATTGAATAATAGTTGAATGCCAAAGCAATCATGACAGCACAACTGATCAGATATCAGGCCGCCACTTTGGCGGCCTTTCAACAACAAAGAAGCGGTGAAACCCGCCTCGGTGAAACCTTAGCCTGGCCCCACCCAACCCTGCCACTGGCTGAATGCCTGCAACAAGCCAAAGCACAGGGCGTGCGTTTTGTGTTGCTTGGTATTGCCGAAGATATCGGACCAAGGGCCAATTTTGGCAATGGCGGCGCGACTTTAGGTTTTGAAGCCTTGTTACGGCGTTTTTTAAATCTGCAGGCCAATGCTTTTATCGATGGCCGGCAAATTTTGTTGTTGGGCGAAATTGAATGCCGCGATTTACAGCAACAAAGTGTCGGTTTACAAAGTAGCGTGCCGGAACAGCTGGCCCAGCTGCGACAACTTTGTGCCGACATAGACCAACGGGCCGCTCCTGTGCTGCAGCAGATTTTTGCCGCCGGTTTGTGGCCCATCGTGATTGGTGGCGGTCATAACAATGCCTTACCACTGCTGCAGGCATTAGCTCAGCAGCATGGTAGCGGCGTGAATGCGATCAACCTGGATCCACACTGCGACTTTCGTTTGCTGGAAGGCCGGCATAGTGGCAATGGTTTTAGCTATGCAAAGCAGCAAGGCTGGCTTCGCCAGTATTTTGTGCTGGGGTTGCATGAACTGAAGAACTCCGCCAGCGCTTTGCAGCAGATGCAACAAGCGGGGGTCCGCTTTTGCAGTTATCAGGACCTGTACCTGCGCCAGCAACAAAGCTTCAGCCAGGCGATTGCAACTGCAATCGCTTTTACCGACCAGGTGACGGCGCCACTTGGCATCGAACTGGACACCGACAGCATCAGTCTGATGCCGGTCAGTGCCTTTACCAACTGCGGTTTGACAGTAAGGGAAGCTGAATTATATGTCTGGCAGCTTGGCAGTTTACCGCAAAGCGCCTACTTGCACCTGGCTGAAGCCGCGCCTGCGCAGCACCCGGCCGGGCTGGCTGCCGGCATGTCTGAAGCCGGACAAGTGTTAACCGCCCTGGTGCTGGCCTTTATCCAGGCCAAAACGGCGGCAGCGCCCCATCAGGCCTGATTGACAGCGCGCTGCACTGTGCTGCAGATCAGCGCGGTAAAGGCACTTCGCGCCCGGCAATCACCAACTGCTTTAAACAACTGACGCCGAACTGATAACAGAGTTCGGCCGGTTGCTTGATAGCATAAAGGCCAAAATCAGCCCGATAACCAGCCGCCAGCACACCGCGATCAGTTTTCCCCAATGCCTTCGCAGCATGCACAGTGACCCCCTGCAAGGCCTCTTCCGGCGTGAGTTTGAATAAAGTACAGGCCATATTCAGCATCAGCGGCAGATGACACAAAGGCGAAGTGCCGGGATTTAAATCCGTGGAAATCGCCATCGGCACCTGATATTGCCGCAGCAGGGCAATAGGTGGCTGTTTGGTTTCGCGTAAAAAATAATAAGCCCCCGGTAACAACACAGCCACAGTGCCGGCAGCGGCCATAGCCTGCACATCAGCTTCCGTCAGATACTCAATATGATCGGCCGACAAACCAGCAAACTCAGCCACCAGCGCGGCGCCACCCAAACTGGATAACTGCTCGGCATGGGCTTTGACCGGTAACCCCAGGGCTTTGGCTTTAGTAAACAAACGCCGGCTTTGCGCGACGGAAAAGCCAATCCCTTCACAAAACACATCCACCGCATCCACCAGCCCCAGTTGCTGCAATTGTGGCAGCATGGTTTCGGTCACCAGCTCGATATAACCATCGCTGTCATCTTGATATTCCAGCGGCAGCGCATGGGCCCCTAAAAAGGTTTTTTCGACGCTGATTGGGTGATGTTCCCCTAACAGTTGCGCCACTTCGAGAATTTTTTGCTCTGATGCCAGATCCAGACCATAGCCGGATTTAATTTCAACCGTAGTGACGCCCTGCTGCAATAACGCATTCAGCCGATCTTTACCCAGCACAAAGAGTTCTTCATGAGAAGCGGCACGGGTCGCCGCCACTGTCGATTTGATGCCACCACCCGCTGCCGCGATCTGCTGATAGGTCGCGCCGTTAAGACGCATTTCAAATTCATTGGCTCTGCTGCCGGCATAAACCAGATGGGTATGGCAGTCAATCAAACCAGGTAGCAGCCATTGGCCCTGTCCATCATACAAAGGCGTCGCCAGTAAATCACAAGGCGGCAACTCAGCTTTGGGACCGCACCAGGCAATCAGGCCATCTTTCACCGCCAGCGCCGCATCATGGATCACGCCATAAGGCTGGCCATTGTTGCTCATGGTTGCCAATTGTACGTTGTGCCAGACGGCGTCAAACTGTTGTCCGGTGTTGACCATGACAGACTCCTGTGGGTGGAATGAATGGATAAAAGTGCTGCTCACACTCAGCCCCTGCTTAGCGGGCAGCGAGCTATGGTTGCTGAAATATTCTACCGCAGCTACTTGTATATACAATCAAAAGCCGCTAATTTTCCAATATTCTTTGCCAACAGCAGGCTGTGATAGACCCATGAGTCACAACAGCGGCGCCAGCACGCCCAAATTTGCTGCCATTAAAGAATTTATTTTCAGCCAGATTGAATCTGGCAACTGGCCTGAACACAGCAGAGTCCCGTCAGAACACGAACTCTGTGAGCAGTTTAACGTCAGCCGGATGACGGCCAGACGTGCGCTGCAAGAACTGACCGAACAAGGCGTATTGTATCGTACGCAAGGCGTAGGCAGTTTTGTCGCCAGCGCTAAGTCGCAGTCGGCCTTGCTGGAAATCCGCAACATCGCCGATGAAATTCAGGCACGCGGCCATTTCCATTCAGCGCAACTGGTGCAACTGACTGAACTGCCCTGCCCGGCCGTGGTGGCTGCCGCGCTTGGTCTGGTGCGCAATGCGCCGGTGTTTTTCTCGTTGATTGTGCATTATGACAATCAACAGCCGCTCCAACTGGAAGCCCGTTATGTCAATCCGGCTCAGGTGCCAGCTTATCTGGCGCAGGATTTTGTCAACCAGACGCCGCATGAATATTTAAGTGCGGTGGCGCCATTGACCAAAGCCGACCATGTGGTTGAAGCGATACTGCCAGATGATTTTACCTGCAAGCATTTGAAAATTAATAAAACTGAACCTTGTCTTCGTTTAACCCGCCGCACCTTTAGCCGCGAAGGCGCCGTCAGTTTTGCCTTTTTAACCTCAGCAGGTAGCCGTTACCGCCTGGGCGGTCAGTTAACTTTTCAACCGCCATCACAGCGCTAATCAACCTTGTCAACCGCAGACCAGCCACCAAGGCTGGCCTGTTTACCATCCAGACTACAGCCACATTTAACCGCCGGTATCAGCGCATTTTAATTGCATATTTTCTTAATAACTGGCTAGACCAGCTGCTATATCTCTGTTAACTTTCGGTGCAACTTTGACCTTCGGCAAAGTTCGTCAATACTCAAACAACAATAAAAACAATGACAAAAATCACAGGGGCAACAGATGAAGCTGAGCGTCGCGCAGAAGGTTATTATTGGTTTTGGCTTTATCGCCTTGTTACTGCTGGTGGCCAGTTTATCCTCGCTGTGGAGTTTCAGCGTCGTCTCTTCCGCCAGCCAACATGTGAATGAAATTGCGGTGCCGGCCCAACAACAAAGTAACAGCGCTCAAATTCAACTGCTCAAACTGGCGAAGCTGTCAGCACTGGGTTATACCGCGGAACAACAGGACGCCATCGCTAAATATCAGAGTGATTTCAGCAGCGCCGAACAGCAATATCATCAGAATATCGATACCTTACAGCAATTGCTGAAAACCGATCCGCAGCTGGCCAAACCGCTTGCTGAAGCCAGTCAGCATTACACTGCTTACGTCAGTGCCGTGAATCAGATGTTCAGCGCCAAACTGACCACTGTTGCCGCCGAAGCCGCGGCGGCGGCGGAACTGACGCAGTTAGTGCAATTAATTGACGATGCCGGTGCCACCTTACTGGATATCTCTTATTTACAAGCACCCGGCAAAAAAGCTCAATTGGAACTGATTGCCGGAGCGGCTGGCCGGGTCGATGGTCAGTTACTGACCTTGATGCAAACCATTCGGGAAACCAATGCTTATACCGATGTCGCGCAACTGGCCGAAAGTCAGCAAAACATTGAATTTGGCTTAAGTGATATGCAAGGCAATCTGGATTACATTGGTAATCTGGTCAAAGAAGTGCAGGCTGAAGACTTATGGCAAGATTTTAACCAACAACTGGCTGATTTAACCGAACGCATCGGTGCGACTGAGAATCTGGTGGCGATCAAAACCAAACAATTAACGGCAGCCCAGCAAGCAAAACAACAACTGGCAGCATCCGAACAAGCGGTCACTCAGGCAGTCGCTGCCCTGGACTTAGTCCTGACCGGTGCCACCGGCCAATTTAACCAGTTACAACACGAAATGTCCGACACCCTGAGTTTTGGCACAGTGCGCACCTTTATCCTGATGCTGGTGCTGATAGCACTAGCGGCAGTGACGGCCTATTTCACCATTAATGCCATGCTCAAACCACTGGCAGGCATTAACAAAGTGCTGGGAGAAGTTGCCGCCGGCGATTTAAGCCGGCAACTGAGCATTAATAATGATGACGAATTTGGCGCTTTATCGGCCAAGGTCAATAGCCTGATCCAAGCCCTGAGTCAGTTGATTAAAGGCATTGTCCTGAATGCCAACGAGTTACAGCAAAGCTCGGCGCTGTCACGGCAGGAAGTGGGTGAAATCAGTCAGGCGCTGGAGCAACAGCAACAACAAATTGCTGCTGTTAACGATTCCACCCAGCAATTAGCGGCCAATACCAATCTGATTGCCAGTCATGCTGAACAGGCCGTCAGCGAGATGGATCAAGCCAGCGCCCAAAGTAAACATATCGACAGTATTTCACAGGAAAATAATCAATTAATTACCAGGCTGGCAGAGCAACTCACCGAAACCGCCGGCATGATGCTGCAAGTCAATGAGCAGTCGAATAATATCGGCAGCATACTGGCTACGATCCGCGGCATTGCTGAACAAACCAACCTGCTGGCGCTGAATGCGGCTATCGAAGCGGCACGGGCCGGCGAACAAGGCCGGGGTTTTGCCGTGGTCGCCGATGAAGTGCGCAGCCTGGCCGTGCGAAGCCAGGCCGCCACGGATGAAATCCGTACGATGATCAATAATTTGCAGCAACAAAGTACCGCCGCAGTGTCCGCCGTCAGCCGCGGTAAAACCGATGCTGACACTTGTGTTGGCCATACTGCCGGCTTGGTCGCTTCACTTGGCAATATCAATCAGGCGATTGCGCAAATGCAGGGCATCAGTACCGCTATTGCCCGGGCGACCACTGAGCAATTACAACTTGGAGGGGCGATCCAACTGAATATGAGTACCATGGTGGAACTGGCCGGTCACAGCAGCAGCAAAGCCAGTAGCACCCTGGAGCACAGCGTGGCAGTAGCGCAGAGCGCAGCCGATCTGCAACAGTCGGTCCAGGCGTTTAAAATTTAACGCTCCCGTTTCCTGGCTGTCACAACAGTAGTTTTGCCGCAAAAAAAACCGGAGTGGCTTGACGTCCACTCCGGCAAGGCAGGCAGTGCTTGCGTCCATCCTGGACTTTGTAAGTTCCTCTCTTGGCTAAATATTAACAATAATGCTAAATAACAAACAAGCGTAACTTGCAAAAAACTTCATTTATCTACATTTTTACCGAAAAACAACTTAATCATCTACTTGAGCTAACTGAGCAATTTCATGAAATTGTAGGCATTGAATACCACTTTCCCTTGCGTAAACCCTGGCGACCAGCTCAACCGGTTCAGCGCTGAGCCAATAAGCTTGCCGGCACTGATACTGTATTTTTTGCTGAAATAATTCTCGCATCTGGCTGATGCTACCAGACCCATCGGCAACCGGAGTGAATCGGGCTGCTGGCGTGACTAACTTAATCAGGCTGGTTTGCTGCTGATGCGACCATAAAAACAGATCCGCCGCCGGACTTAACTGACGTAATTGAGCGGCATGTTGCTGTAAAAATAAACTCAGTTGTTGTGATGGGTCCTGTGGCAGCTGTCGGGACCATGGCAACCACCGCCATTGAGCTGACCAGGTCTCGGCGCCAAAAAACGCCATCATATTCAGCAGCAGCGATGACAACAGCATGCCGCAGAACAACCAAATTAACCAATCCAGCTGCAACGCCGAATGATAGGGCGTCACTACCGGAGCCAACAGATAACAAAGCCCGGCCAAAATTCCAAGCAAGGCACAACACAGCGCCAGAGAAATCCACTTCTGTAACATCGACCACTTTCTTCACTGACAACACAGGCAAAAATTATTCAGTGTGAGCACTATGCTTTCATGATAGCTTGCTGATAAAAACCTGATATCAATGGCTTAGCATCAATTTCAACAGAAATCCAGCGCTTGCAACGGCGATGCAAAACGATAACTGAAACCGGCATAGGTTTGACTGCGGTCACTGTTCACAGTACGTGACGGTTCGTCGGCCACACTGAAACTGACGGCGGCTAAGCCGGCATGGGCAGCCGCTTGCGGATAAAATTGCTGTTTAGTGGGGTGCTGCGGGCAACATAAATTCACGCAATCGGACACCGGCTGTGGCTGTGCCAGCAGCAGCTGGATAAAGGCCGCGATATCGGCAACATGCACCAGATTGACGGCCAAATCGGCACCGGCCAAAGAACCACTACGGCCAAAGCGTCCCGGATGCCGGCCCGGACCTATCAAGCCGGCCAGCCGCAACGTCAGACAAGGGTTCACCTGTTGTAAGGCCTGCTCGCCGGCTTGTAAATAAGCAGCTTTACCAGTCAGACAGAGTGCTGCCTGCTCTGTGACATCGCCACTGAGGCCGGCATACACACCGCTGCTGGAACAATGGATGACCCCACGCACTGTCGCTTGTTGTGCCAGTTGCGCCAGATTTTGTAGCACAGCAGGATAATACTCCGGCCCCTGCTGGCGTACCGCTGGCGGCAAAGCGCAAATCAGCCAGGCATCCTGCAGTATCGCCAGCAATGCCGGCGCGGGTTCGGTACAGGGTAATTGTAACAACAGCGGCTGGATTGGCAGCGGTAACTGCGCGAGCGCCGCCACACTTTGCCGGGTGCCAAACACCTGAAAACCAGCTTGCGCCAGTGTCACTCCCAGTTGCTGACCTAACCAGCCACAACCAATAATCACTACTTTTTGCATCAGAACTCCATCTGCCAAGGGCAGCTATTTGAGCGGAAAACCACCACGACCGCGACCACGGATTGACCGCGGCAGCAAGCTTCAGTGCGCCGCCGGTAACACCACAAAACGGCCACTGAATTCAGCCACCAGTTGATCAGCGGCAAACAGCTGGACCTGCACCTGTTGTCGCGCTTTTTTCCCCTGCTGCAGCCTGGTCAGGTCGCCCTGACAGTGCAACAGATTGACGCGGGCATTCGGCGCCGTCAACAAAGGCGCCAGATAACGGATAGTAGCATCGGCCAGCACTATATCGCCGCTCAGTTCCAGCGCTTTTAACTGCAGATATACCATGCCCCAGCCGGTCAGGGTCGCCAGACTATAAATACTGCCAGCGAACATCGACTGATGCAGGTTTTTATTCGGTGCCAAAGGCGCCTGACAGCACAACGTCTTGCCATCAAAACTTTGCACCGCTAATTGCATAAAAGCCGATAGCGGTATGGTCTGATGCCAGGTTTGTTGTAACTGATTGCTCCAATGTTGGCGGATATCCGGGGTTGCGCCCAGACAGAGCGTTTTGAACATTTGTAAATGTGGGATCCCAAACAACGGCGGTTGCACGGCGCCATCACGGTAACCTTGTTTATGGTAAAAACCGATCGCACTGTCACGGGCATTCAACAGCAGTTGTTGCGCACCTTGTTGTTGTGCCCAGAGCTCCAGACCGGCCAGCACTTGTTGACCCAGTCCCTGCCCTTGTGCCGCTGGCGCCACCGCCATATAACGCACCTGCGCCTTAACGTTATCTAACAACTGACAACGACCCACCGCCAGCACTGCGCCCTCTGCGGTTTCCAGCATCAGATGAAAGGCTTGCTCTTCTTGCTGATCACGCTCTGAACCGGGCGGTTGTTGCCAGGGCGCGCGCAGCACCTGATAACGTAATTCAAAGTATTTTTGCCATTGTGCTGGCGTTTGTGGCGAGACTAATCGTGTTTTCATCTATGCTTCCCCTACCAACTGAGTCCGTCCAATCATGTGCAAAACCACTGCCCTGACAGCCGGCATCACACCAACAGGCCTGATTGATGACATTTTTTACCGCAGAAACTGAGCAACAACTGCTGCATTGGCAGCAAGAAGGCGCGCTGCAGCTTGCGGTGACCTGCGATCAGCAACACCGCTACTTATGGATCAATCAGCAATGCCAAAGCCAACTGCGATTGAGTGATCCGGCCCAGCTTTGTTATCCGCATCTGCAGGCCATGCTGGCGCAACTGCCGGCACAACTGCATCAGGTGCTGCAACTTGGCCTCGGCGGTGGCGAATTTAACCGCGCGCTTGGCCAGGGCTGGCCGGAGGTATCGCTGCTGACCATCGAAAGTAGCGCCGCAGTGATTGCGTTGTACCAACAATATTTTCAACTACCAGACGCGCAGGAACACTGCTGTTGCCAGGATGCCTATCAGTTTCTGCTGCAGGCACCACCAGGCGGCTTCGAGCTGATATTTGTCGACCTTTATCCGACGCCAGCGGATGTCGCCAACTGGTTAGTGTTGCTGCAGAGTTTACTTGTTGCCGGCGGACAATTATGGCTGAACCTGACAGATCCAACCTTGTTAGCGGCAGTGGCAGCGCAAAGCGCACAATTACAACCGCAATGGCCACATCAGTTCAGCAGCCAGCAGTTTGCCGGTTATCAAAATCAGCTCTGCCTGTTGCAAGCAAGCCGTTAAACTCAGGAGCTGGTTTTACTCTGCAACCAGAACGTTACCGGACCATCATTGACCAAACTCACCTGCATATCCGCGCCAAAACGACCCGTTTCGACCAGCATGCCCTGCGCGCGGCAATAGTCGACAAAGGCCAGATATAACGGTTCTGCTTGCGCTGGCAAAGCTGCCGGCGTAAAACTGGGTCTCAAACCGGAATTGGTATCAGCCGCCAGCGTAAACTGCGACACCACCAACAAGGCGCCGCCTGCTTGTTGCACATTCAGATTCATCTTGCCGTTTTCATCATTAAACAGCCGATATTTCAAAACTTTATCTGCCAGCTTTTGCATCGAAGCCTGGTTGTCCAATGCTTCAACCCCCAACAAAACCAACAACCCAGTGCCGATAGCCCCAACCTGCTGTGCGTCGACCTCCACTGCGGCGCGCCGCACCCGTTGTAATAGCGCAATCATCCGTTGGCCTCCAGCCGATCAGCCAGCAAACTGGCAGCTTCAAACAAAGCGCGGGCGATGCCGGTTTCACTGGCAGAATGACCGGCATCCGGCACAATTTTTAACACCGACCCCGGCCAGCGTTGCGCCAGAGTCCAGGCATTTTCCAGCTTACAGACAGCGTCATAACGGCCATGCACAATATAACAAGGCAAATGAAGGACTTGCGGTAATTGCTTTAGCAGTTGATTGGGTGCCAGAAAACAGTGATGCAGGAAATAGTGATTTTCAATTCTGGCCAATGGTAAAGCAGAATCCGCCTCGACAGCCCCACGGCGCATCGCCGGATTTGGTAATAAAGTGGCAACCCGGGCTTCCCATAAGCTCCAGGCCTGCGCGGCCTTCAGCTGCACAGAGGGCTGTGGATGCTGCAGCAATTGTTGATAAGCCACCAGAATATCCAGCCCAGGCAGCGTCGCTACCGGCGCCAGAAAATCAGCAAAATAATCCGGAAATAACTGGCTGGCGCCACCACCTGGCCGGTATAACCAATCAATATCTTCTGGCCGGCCCAGAAAAATGCCGCGTAAAATCAGGCCAAGACAATGCTGTGGGTACTGTTCGGCGTACGCCAACGCCAATGTACTGCCCCAGGAGCCGCCAGCCACCACCCATTGTTCGATGCCAAGATGAAGACGAATGGCTTCGATATCCGTCAGCAAATCAGCCGTGGTATTGTGCTCCAGACTGGCAAAAGGCGTCGACTGACCACAACCCCGTTGATCAAATAAAATAATCCGGTACCGCTCGGCATCAAATAAGGTGCGCTGAAAGGGCGAACTCCCGCCGCCTGGGCCGCCATGACACATCAACACCGGAATACCAGCGGGATGACCACTTTGTTCCAGATAAATGCGCTGATCATCAGGCCGGATTAAAAACTCGCTGTGATAACAATCAACAGGTTCAGCTTGATACATGTGCAGACTCCGGCTTAGCACTGCTCTGGGCCTGCCCTGCTGCTACCTGCTGCCGCTGATGTTGTAATTCCTGCAATAACGCAGTCAATTCAGCACCTAACAACACCACCAACCAGGATAAATACACCCAGACAAATAAGATCGGCACCAAGGCCAGTGCGCCATAAATGGCCTGATACGAAGGAAAATGATGAATATACAGCGCAAAAGCTTTTTTCAGCATTTCAAATAATACGCTGCTGAACAAGGCGCCCCATAGCGCATGGCTATATCTGACTTTCGTATTGGGCACCAACTGATAGAGCATAAAGAAGCCCAACAAAGACACCGCATAAGGCGCCAACCTTAATAACAGGCTGGACAAACCCGGGGTATAGTTGTCGGCCAGATGGGTCAAAGAAGCCAGATAAGACGTCAGCGCAATCGAGGCTCCCAGCATAATGGGGCCCAGAGTCAGGATCATCCAGTAAATAGATAACGAGATCATCAGACGGGGTCTTTTATGCACCCGCCAGATTTTATTCAGGGTTTTGTCGATATTGTGGATCAGCATCAGCGCCACCACCACCAGAAATAACACACCTACTGTGGTCATCCGGCCAATATTTTCAACAAAACCATTGATGTAAGTTTGGATCTCTTCACCGCGCGACGGCACGATATTGGCGTATACAAAATGTTCGATTTCCAGTCTCAGACCAGAAAACATTGGAAAAGCATTCAGTACCGAAAACGCCACGGCCACCAGCGGTACCAGCGATAGCAATGAGATGTAGGCCAGATAACCACCGATCATGCCGATTTGATCATGCTGACAACGTTGTAAATAAAGTTTTGCTTGCTGTATCAGCAGACAGCTGAGCTGACGCCAGCGACTGAAAGTGTTCACAGTGATCTTGTCCTTTCACAAATTGCGGCAACGCTGTGACCACAGCGACAGCGTCACCGCCAGATTGGCTTACTGCAGACTGACCGTTTTAGTGGCCAGCAAGGCTTCGCTACTGATTTCCTTCAGTTCATCGCCAATTTGATCGATAAATAACACTTTCATCCCAAGCCGATCGGCGACAGCTTTGCCGTCTTGACTGCCCAGGCACAAAAACGCTGTCGACCAGGCATCGCCTAAGGTTGGATTGTCAATCAGCACTGTGGTTGCCACCGTCTGATGTTTCACTGGCGCCCCACTGCGCGCATCCAGCACATGACTGTAACGCTGGCCATCAGCATCAAAATAATGCCGGTAAGTGCCGGATGAAATCACAGCCAGCGCTTCAGATTGATGAATGGTAATGACTTTTTGTAGTTTCTGTTCGCCGGGCAGTGGTTTCTCTATCGCCACCCGCCAGGCCTGTTGCTCTGGTTTTTTGCCTTTGGCGATCAATTCACCCCCGACTTCGACCAGATAATTTTGCACACCGGCCTGTTCCAGGATTTTAGCCAGTTGACCGACAGTCCAGCCCTGCGCAATCGAAGACACATCGACCCGTAGTTCAGGCACCTGCTTAGCCAACATGGTAGGGCCGGCTTGATGGATCTTGTCCATCCCAACAATTTTCTGGGTGGCGGCTAATTCTTCCGCTGTCGGCAAATGAAATTTATCCGCTTTAAAGCCCCAGAGATCAAACAGCGGCTTGACAGTGACATCATAACACCCCTGACTTTGGGAGGAGACAAAACGGGCTTGTTCCAGCATTTGCACTAACTCAGTTCCCACTTCGACGGGCGCTGTGCTTTGCTGTGCATTAAATTGCTCCAACACTGAATCTGGCCGATAGTTCGACATCGCCAAATCAATTCTGTTGAGCTCTGCTTCAATTTGCTGTTGTAACACGCTGTGATCAACAGGCTTTTCGCTCCAGTAACTAATGTTATAACTGGAACCTTGAGCAGGTCCGGACATCTTTTGCAGCGGATCGGCCGGCGAACAGGCAACTAAAGAAACAGCACAGAATACCGGCATCGCCAGGCCTGCCAGCCGCAAAAATAAAGCATTCATTTTCTTAACCCTGTAACAAGAACAGGTTGCAGTGTACAAAATGCCGACCGCAATTACCAGCGTGGGCGACCGGCGTGGGCGGCCGGCGTGGGCAAACGGCCAGATCTTGCCGCCTGTCAGGTCAGAGGTGAATATGACTCATAATCACCTGATACCTTTTAATCTGATCATGCGGTAAGCGACCATCAATGATCACATCGACACAATGTTGCGCCAGATCGCGTAAATCCTGATTTAACTGTTCACGAACACTAATCGCCTGCAACAAATTCAACGCAATATTGACATTGCCTGGCATATTTTCCAAAGCGCGGCGGAAATATTCGATCGCCATAAAACTGGCATTTTGCTGCGTCAGTTGCTGGCGTCGTTGCTGCTGTTTTTGCTGTTCAAAATGCATCAGCAGATTGACCGAACTGCTATAGAGGCTGTCATCCTGCGCCACTGTACTCAAACACGCCAGATAATGGTCACACATCGCCAGATTGCCTGCTTCGATATAAGCACGGGAGCGGTCTAACATGCCGGCCGCCGAAATCAGCCGATCCAGCGACATTTTTTCGCTTTTATCCAGAAACTCCAGCGCTTTGGTATTTTTACCCTGCAATAACAAGATGCGGGCATCCAGCACCAGTCGGTCATGCTCAAAACTGGCCGGGTGGAAACGCTTTTTGATAGTGGTGACAAAGGTGTCAATCCGGCCCAGCGTTTCAGTCCGCTCTTTTTGCGCCTGCTCTTTCGCCAGTTCCAGCAATGCTCTGGCGTAATTGAGCATATTATCCGCGGTGTCATACATTGAATAACGGGCCGTGGTTAATAAACGCTGATGCACAGCGACCGCCACTTCAGGTTGATTTTGTACCACCGCCAGATTGGCCAGTACATGCTGACGTAAATAATTGCGTGGCGAATTTTTCACCACAGTTTCGATGGCAGTGAACGCTTCGGCCGGCCTGTTTTGGCTGATAAAAAGCCGGGTCAGCCAGTCAAGCGCTTCAATTTTAGTTTCAGGCACTGCCGCCAGTTCCTGTAACAGTGCTTCCGCCTCTTCGCGCCGGCCCTGATAACCATAAGTCACTGCCAGGCCAAGTCTGGCCCAACCAAAATCCCGTACCGTCAGGGCCCAACGGTATAAATGTTCAGCTTCATCAAAGCGTTCCAATCGGGTCAGCAACTCAGCTTTTAAGCGGGAAGCATGCATCGCATACTGACTGCGGTTGGCAACCACATCATCACAAGCAACAACGGCTTCTTCAAACTGACCCCGGCTTATCGCCAGATAGATCTGTTGCAGCGCCTGGCGAATATGGTATGCCCTTGCAATCCGCCGCTCCAGCTCAGCATAGCTAAAAGGTTTTAACAGATAATCCGCCGGCTGATGCTCTATCATGCCGTACACCGACTGACGTTGCCGCTCGGCGCTGACCACCAGGAAACAACATTCAGCTTTCAATAACCTTTCGCTGCGCAGCACTTCAAACAGCTGATAACCATCCCGGCCATGACCCAGCTTAAAATCGCATAAAATAAAATCAAACGACATCCGGCGGCAGATACTGAGCGCAACATCGGCATCCCGTGCTAACACCACTTCTTCAAAACCGATCAGCAATAGCATGCTTTTCAGATAACTGCGGATCTGATCAGAATCATCGACCACTAAGACGGTCTTGATTTTATAAAACGCGCGCCGCGTTGTCATGCTGCTACCTGCTCCTGTGAACTGCGCATCAGTGCAAAGTACACTTATAATTCAACGGGTTAAATACAAAAAATAGGGTTAGCCCTGCTCACACACAGCAACTTAAGCTATATAGCGACCAGAATGCAGCAAAACATTAACAGAATTACTGATTTTTTTCAGCCGGAAAATGGCAGGCCGTCATGGGGATCTGAGAAAAGTAAAAGGCCAGCAATGGCTGGCCTTTGTCAAAACACGAACGATTAACCGCGGCTGGCGCGTTTACGGTCGTTTTCTGTTAAATGACGTTTACGGATCCGGATTGACAGTGGGGTCACTTCAACCAGTTCGTCATCATCGATAAACTCCAGCGCCTGTTCCAGCGTGTAGCGGATTGGCGGCACTAAGTTGATCGCTTCGTCAGTACCAGAAGCACGGACGTTGGTCAGCTGTTTGCCTTTTAAGCAGTTCACTGTTAAGTCGTTGCTACGGCTGTGAATACCGATGATCTGACCTTCATACACTTCATCAGCATGACCGATAAACATCCGGCCACGTTCTTGCAGCGAGAAAATCGCGTAACCAGCGGCTTTACCCATAGCGTTAGAAATCAGTACACCGTTCATGCGCAGACCGATTGAACCGCCTTTGAATGGACCGTAATGGTCGAAGCTGTTGTACATCAGGCCGGTGCCTGAAGTTAACGTCATGAACTCAGTACGGAAACCAATCAGACCACGGCTTGGCATTTGGAAATCCATCCGGATCCGGCCTTTACCGTCTGGCTGCATATTGGTCATTTCAGCTTTACGCTCGCCCATTTTCTCCATGATCGAGCCCTGGTGCTGCTCTTCCACGTCAATGGTCACGTTTTCGATAGGTTCCATTTTCGCGCCATCAACCACTTTCATGATTACTTCCGGGCGAGAAACGGCCAGTTCAAAACCTTCACGGCGCATGTTTTCAATCAACACGCCTAAGTGCAATTCACCACGGCCAGACACTTTAAACTTGTCGCCGTCTTCAGTTTCTTCCACCCGCAGTGCCACGTTGTGTTTCAGTTCGTGGGTTAAACGTTCTAAAATCTGGCGTGAAGTGACGAACTTACCTTCTTTACCAGCGAATGGCGAGGTGTTGACCTGGAAGGTCATGGTCACTGTTGGCTCATCCACTTGTAATGGTGGTAATGCTTCAAGGTTGGTAGTGGCACAAATAGTGTCAGAAATTTTCAGTTCGCCTAAACCAGTGAATGCAATGATGTCACCGGCGTTTGCTTCTTGAGTTTCAATCCGCTCAAGGCCTAAGTAGCTGAAAACCTGACCAACTTTACCGTTACGTTTTGAACCATCAGCACCTAATACCGTGACTTGTTGGTTCACTTTTAATGAACCACGTTTGATACGGCCGATACCGATAATGCCAAGGTAGCTGGAATAATCTAACTGAGAAACCTGGATCTGGGTGTCGCCATCCAGTTCAACTTTTGGTGGCGCCACGTGTTCAACAATAGCAGCAAACAGATCGCTAATATCGGTTTTTGGCTCGTTGTAATCCAGTGTCGCCCAGCCGTTGATGGCTGATGCATAGACGATAGGGAAATCTAACTGCTCGTCAGTGGCGCCTAAGTTATCAAACAGGTCAAATACCTGGTCAATCACCCAATCCGGACGTGCGCCTGGACGGTCGATTTTGTTGACTACGACAATTGGCTTTAAACCGTGGGCAAAAGCTTTTTGCGTGACAAAACGCGTTTGTGGCATTGGGCCTTCAACCGCATCAACCAGCAATAAAACAGAATCCGCCATTGACAGAACACGTTCAACTTCACCACCGAAATCGGCGTGGCCTGGTGTGTCCAGGATGTTGATGTGATAACCGTTCCAGCGTACTGAAGTGTTTTTCGCCAGGATGGTAATACCGCGCTCAGACTCCTGAGCATTTGAATCCATCATCCGTTCTTGTAACTTAGCGCGGGCATCGAAGGTGCCAGACTGCTGCAGGAGTTTGTCAACAAGTGTAGTTTTACCGTGGTCAACGTGCGCAATGATGGCGATATTGCGCAACTTGCTGAGATCATAAGACATTTATGTGGTGCTCGCTTTGTGAAGTGTTAATG